>ERZ773022.389-NODE-389-length-37136-cov-4.661282_pt1 | contig 37136 bp, 31 predicted proteins | sample MGYA00580839_ERZ773022 | MGnify/ENA primary metagenome ERZ773022 (study PRJEB29015, sample SAMEA2738020) | human oral metagenome | biome: human oral; feature: human-associated habitat; material: dental | place: China | collected 2044 ... | reverse complement strand
TCTTCATAGGAACAATCCTTTCTTTATTTTAGTTGTTATTGCTAACTACTATTTTACAGGATTGTTCCTTTTTAGTTGCTAATCCTTTCTGAATTGTTTAAGTGAACCCAACATATCCTAGCGCTTGCATTCTCGCACCCCACGATATATGCTAGATTAAATGAGAAAAAAAGAACCAAAAATTGCCATACCTAAAGCCCCTCTTTATATTTCTGATTTTGCAACAACTGGACAGGGAATCGGTACACTAAACTCCGATCTAACCATCAATCAGCAAACCTACGGCGAATTGACTGGCGTTAAAATCCTCCTCTGGAATACCCTACCTGGGGAATTAATTACCAAATTTCAAATCATCACACAAAAACCACACTTGATTGAAGGAGTTGCATTGGAGTTTGAAAAAAAATCCAATCTGAGAGTAGCCCCAAAAGATGCACAATTTCTCTCGACATCACCGTGGCAAATTCTCGACGAAAAAACCGAACTAGCCGCTAAGTCTAACATCCTTATTTCACTTTTTAAGCATCTCAGTCATACCCATCCTATCAACCATCAGCTTATCTCAAACATCCCCGTTCACCAATCTCCAAATAATTACTTCTATCGCAACAAGATGGAATACTCTCTTTATTACAATCATGAAACAGAAAAAATTCAACTTGCCGTTCATTACCGTGGATCGCATTGCAAAATGCCAATTACAAACTCATCCTTAGAGCTACCCGCTATCCTGATCCGCGCCAATCAAATCATTGATGAATTAAATCAAACAAAGCAAGAAGCTCGCACTTTTCAGTCATTACTTCTTCGAGCTAATCAAGCGGGTGAAGTCTCAGGTGGTCTACTTGTAAATGGTAAACCACATCCAATTTTTGAAAACCTCACGGACACTCTACTCGGCAATTCATACTCATACTCACCAGGCGGTTTTTTCCAGATAAACCTACCGGTCTATGAAGCCGCCCTCTTGAAAATTAAAGAATTTCTAATAAACTCTAACTCTGTTTTAGATCTCTATGCAGGTGTTGGGACTATTGGCTTATCTGTCGCAAGAGATAAGATCCTAACTCTTGTCGAGGTCAACAATTCTGCATTTGCGGAGCTCAAATCAAACTCCCATCGCATCATCCAAACCACTCAAAACCCCCATATTACGCCTATCTTAGCTAAGTCAGAGGAAGTCTTAGATCAAATCACTTTTGACTCCAGTGTAATTTTAGATCCACCTCGAGCGGGGTGTGACGCGAAGCTCATCAAGCGGCTCTGCGAAGTACGACCAGAAAAGATAGTCTATTTATCCTGCAATCCAATCACTCAGGTTCGTGATCTAAACATCCTACTTGAACAGTATCATATTGACTCAATCGAGGCATTCAATTTCTTCCCCCATACACCACATATTGAATCCTTGGTCTTATTAACACGTAAATAAGGAGTACTATGCCACTCAACAAAAAACAACAAGAAGCAGTCGAATACCTAGATGGACCACTCCTCGTCCTGGCTGGCCCAGGTACTGGCAAAACGCAGCTTCTCTCCAAAAAAGTTGAGTACATTCTTCAATATACAGACACCGACCCAAGTATGATCCTCTGTATTACCTATACTGAGGCTGGAGCTGAGAATATGAAGGAACGCCTCCGTAGTATGATTGGTCAAGTTGCAGATAAAATTGACATCATGACTTTTCATGCCTTTGGACAAAAAATTCTTGGACTATACAATCAATTTTCAACTGAACCTACGCGTAGTTTTAATGAACCTATTGAGGAAGTTCTGCAACTTAAGATTCTTGAAGAGATACAATCAACTCTTCCAAACTCATACCTCCTTAGGGCAGAACAGAAACAAAAAAATCTACTTAGCCTTATTAGCAAAATAAAAATATCCAAGATTACGCCATCCGAACTAAAACAGATTGCAGACAAAAATCAATCAGACATTAAAATTCTAGATAAAGAACTATCGCCAATTCTTCAAAACCTACCAGACAAAGCTACTGGTAAAAACGCTTATACCAAACTTACAGAATCCGTATATCTCCCATTATTAAAGAAGCTAGGTGAACTCAAAACCGATCAACCTATTGTTGGCCGCATTTACTCTCTTTTTGATATTTTCTACGAACAGTTATATTCTCTAGTTGAAGAACAAGCAAATTCTGAAAAACCATCCGTCAAAAATATTAATAACTTTATCAAAAAGTATTTCTCCAAGGATCAATTCGGTAATTACCGTTTCTCCGAACTTGCAAGCAATAAACGCCTAGCAGAATTAGCAGAGCTTTACGAACTATATCAAAACTACTTAGAAACACATGGCTTATTTGATTTTAATGATATGATCGAAATGCCAATTAAATACCTTGAAAACGATATTGATTTTCGACGTAAAATTGCTCAGAACTATCTCTATATTATGGTTGACGAATATCAAGATACAAACCCTTCTCAGACCAGATTATTAGAATTGATCGCCGACGAACAAGAATCACCAGCTGTGATGGCCGTCGGCGACGATGATCAATCAATTTTTGAATTTCAAGGCGCTAAAGCCAGTAGTCTTATTTATTTTAAAAATCATTTTAACGCAAAAGTTATTGTTCTAACCGACAATTATCGTTCAACCAACGAAATTCTACAATTTTCCCGCAAAATCGCAGACCAACTAGACGAAAGCTTTATTAAAAATGAAACTATGCAACGTAGTCTTCACGCCGATCATCAGACCACTGAAGAGCTTAAAAAAGAACTAAACGCTGTTAGGAATTTCGATATCCTAAAACAAGACCCTGAAGATTTTCTATTTGAACAAAAAATTTATTCAGATAGCAATACTAATTCATCATTAGTTGATGGAGAAAATAATCGCAAAGCGAATAAATCTTTTACTCAGAAAACTTACATTGAAAGACATCAATTTATAAATCAAGATGCAGAATATGATTGGGTAGCAAATCGCATTCATCAATTAATTCAGGCCGGTGCAGACCCCTCCGATATTGGTATTCTTTTTCCTAAGCATAAATATGCTACTGCATTAATTCCGTATCTGCGTAAATATCCCGAAATCAATATTGCATATGAACGTACTGAAAATATCCTAGAAAATCAACAAATTTATGAATTACTCACCCTTTGCCGTTTTATCTATCTACTCTCTCAAGGAGAAAATCCTAGCTTCATGTTGCCAGAAATGCTTTCCTTTGATTTTTGGAATATTCCTAGCGATGACGTAATCCTGGCTATCCAGTCCATTCACCGCAATCGACGCCCTGCTCTTGAAATTCTATATAATTACCTTGATAACCCATTCTTTGCCGAGCTAGCCGCATTCTTCGCTGAACTAGCGAGACAGTCGCTTAGTCTTCCACTTGAATTTCTTCTCGATGCCATCTCAGGCACCTCTTCAGTTGAAATTACTGTTAACCAACAAGTCAAAACCTTTACTTCTCCATTCTTTAATTTCTACTCAAAGGATCCATATTCAAAAACCGCCTTCGACTTCTACAATCGTCTTCGCCTACTTCGCAGTCGGCTTCTCTCTCATGCCAAAAAAGATAAACTTCGCCTTACCGATCTCATTCAATTAGTTGATGATTACACAAAAACTGAAACCAGCATTACTGAACAAACTTTTTATCAAGATTCCGAAAAATCCGTTAATCTCATGACTGCACATAAGTCAAAGGGGTTAGAATTTAAACACGTTTTTCTAATCAACCTCACGGCTTCCGCCTGGGATGGTTCTGGTGGCCCAAACACCTTAACACTCCCCTTAAATCTTGAGATTATTAGCGACGCCAAAAATACTCCTGATGGTAAAAAACGTCTTCTCTTCGTTGCCATTACGCGCGCTGCAAAAACCCTAACTTTGACCAGCCCGAAATTTGCTGACGATTCTGAAAAAGAAAATAAACCACTTTCTTTTCTGGATGAAAAAATTATTCAAGAATCTGACCGGACCGATCTCGAATCCCCCCTTATACCAACTAAGCGTGCTATTTTACACAATGAGTATTTATCCGATGAGGAGAAAGTTTCAGCAATTCGCCGCATATGGTTAAATAAATTACTCGACCCCTCCGAAAAAATCGAACCACTTTTAAGGGAACGAGTAAAGAATTTCCAACTATCTGCTTCCCACATCTCATCATTTATTCAACTCTCTTATGGTGGTCCTCTTAATTTTTATCTTAATAATATACTTAAAGCACCCAGCGAACCAACTTCATTAACTATCGCTTATGGTAACTTGGTACATAAGGTCTTTGAAGAAATCACCAAGAACCATCTCACCAAAGAATCCGCACTTGCTTATTATTTAGCTGAAGCACAAAAACAGGATCTCCTCGAGGAAGACATCAAAACCCTTCTTGCGCGTGGCGAAGATGAATTACCTCTCGCAATTGATCAATATCTGCCAATCCTTCAAGCTCCAGGAGCTAAGGCTGAAGTTGATTTTAGTACTGAACATCTATCTTTTGATGGTATCCCCATTACTGGCAAAATCGACCACCTTAATATTGATGAAGAAAATAAATTAATCGATATTTATGACTTTAAGACTGGTGCCATTTCAAAACGCGATAATTGGCATAACAAAGAAAATCTTTACGTCTATCATTTTCAACTACTATTCTATCGTCTTCTACTTAAAGAGTCTAAACTCTATCGCAATTATACCGTTCGCTCAATGAATCTACTCTTTACAAAACCAAATCGTCGTGAAACCGTAGAACATCCAGAAGGTAAATTATATCAGCTAGCCTTAACTGAATCAGATATAGCAAAAGACGATCTCATTTTTGAGGATCTCGTTAAGGCCATCTACCACCAAATCACCAGCCTAGATTTTATTAGATCGGATTCACCACTCAATATCGCCGATCTTCACGACAGTAGTCTCGCCGACATTAAAAAATTCTGCCAGAAACTCATTGAACTGAATAAAAATAGTTGACATATATAATATATTATGTTATCACACTAAAGCAACGTTGAGAAACTGTCGCTACGGGGCTCGTCCTGACTTTGTTTCGGGGTGAGTCCTGTCTTAAAACTTGCCCAAGGAAGGGGGTGAGTGTACATTAATTTTTGGAAAACACGAGAAGAATAGCCATCTTCAACACTACAACACACAAATAATACAATCGTTAATTTTTTATATATAGGCTATACTTCTCGTTGGATTCCATACAGAAAGGGGGTGAATATGTATGGGATGGGTAATTACCGATAAGGTAACTGGATGCTCGTATGACACCGATCGTGACGGCTACGAAACCGTTGCCGAGGCGCTCCATGAGCACCCAGAACGCTTTACGGATGCTACAACCGAGGAAAAGCGCCGCATTCGTGAAGGCGCTCAAATCCTCGGCTGGCACCCGCGTTACTAAGTAAAACCCTCCTTAGGGAGGGGCCATATGTTTTTTCCAAAAAAACTTCTCTCTCGGGGAGCCTCGGCTCCCTCTTTTTTATTTTAAACATATCCACTATAATATAATTATCTTGTCATACTTCGGTCACTGACAATGAAAAAATTAAAAAAGCTTTAAGTATCGTCATTTATACTTTTAGCCAGGAGCCAATAAATCAGGCTCGCATAAATGACTCCAACAAAATATTAAAAGGAGTTACTTATGAAAAATAATATTAATAATCAAGAACGCGTCGAAGTCATGGCTCTTTTCGGGTACGAAATGACCCCATGTCAGCCATTAAATTTCAAAAAACGCAGTGGGGAAGAGTTTGAAGTTACTGAACTCCTCCAAACCCACATTCGTTTTATTGGCAACACCGCCATTCATATTTTCGACGTTATCGCAGGACAAAGCAACTATCAGCTGTCCTTCAATGCCACCGATCTTTCCTGGCATCTTCGTCTTGCGTAAGTTCAAAAAGAGGCCTAAGCCTCTTTTTTGTTTTCCTAAAAAAGTCAGCTCCTCGACTAATCCACTACTTGCGCCAAAAACTCATCAATTACTATTCTAAGTTCGTCAGTATTTTTACAGTCCATCAATTTGACCCTTAGATCAGAAGCTCCATCGAATGAATTAATATATACTTTAAACATTCGCTTTAGTGGTTCGAATGGATATCGCGAACCAGCCATCTCAAGCTCTACCTTTCTTTTATCAAAACAGTCAAGATGATATTTAAATAGCTCCATCAATTCTAAAACGGAAACATCACCACCCCGAGATACCTGCACTCGCTCGGTGAAACAATAAGGATTAAAAAACACACCACGACCAATCATAAAGCCATCCACTTCTGGATATTGCTGGCGCAACTTCTGTACTTGTCGACAGTTCATAATATCGCCATTAATTGTCAACTTCGTCTCCGGCGCAATCTCATCTCGTAATTTTAAAATCTCTGGAATTAGATCGAAATGCGCAGGCACCTTCGACATTTCCTTACGAGTACGTAGGTGAATTGTTAAATTTGCTACCTGTTGTTTCAGAACCACTGGCAGCCAATCCTTATATTCATCTACATATGTAAAACCTAGTCTCGTTTTTACCGAAACTGGTAGGTTTGTATTCTTTTTTGCCTCTTCTATACAAGATATCGCGAGTTCTGGAGTACGAATCATCGCCGCTCCACCACCCGCCTTATTCACATGTCGATCTGGGCACCCCATATTAATATCGAGCCCTTGGAACCCTAAACCTTCCAACTCTCTCGCAATCAAGGCAAAGTGTTCTGGAACTTTTCCCCAAATCTGAGCAATAATCGGCGCATCTTTTTCACAAACCGTCAGTCGTTCTAAGGCATCGTGTCTCCCCTTATCGGAAGCATACGAAGTTACATTAGTAAATTCCGTATAAAACAGATCTGGCCTTCCTGCCTTATCAATCACCTGTCGAAACACTACATCCGTCACCCCTTCCATTGGAGCTAAAATCGTAAAACCTTTTGGTAAATTCTGCCAAATATTCATCCTATTCTTCCGTATTTTTTAATATAATTGCTTGTTGATAAATCTCTTCAAATCTTGCGATTGTACGCTTCAAATCATGTCGTTTTGCAATTTCAACCGAAGCTAATTTATATTTCTTTGAACGCTCCGGTTCTAATAAAATTCTCTTCATCGCATATGCTAACCCAGCCACATCTCCAGGTTTGCAAAGCTCACCATTTTTACGATTTTGACAAAGTTCTGATACTGCCCCAGCATCCACCGCTACAAGCGGCAGTCCCACCGCCGCTGCCTCAATCAGCACAATACCCTGGGTTTCGGTTTCTGATGCCGTTACAAACATCGATCCAGCCCGATAAATCTCAATCAATTCTGGCGGCATCACCTTGCCTAAAAATTTAACTTTTGATTCAATCCCCAACTCTCCCACCAACGTTTTTAAATTCACAAGATCAATCCCATCCCCCACAATCACAAGCTCTAGATTCTCGACATTGATCTTCGGAAGCTCCAGTAATTTCTTAAAAGCTTTTATCACAACACCAATGCTTTTTTCTGGATCCACTCGTCCAATATATAGAATCTTCTGCGTTTTTGTCGCAAGGTCATATTTTTTCAAAACTTTTAAGTCTGGTTTTTTGGGATAATATTCACTTAAATCCACCCCGTTTGACAAGGCCTCCACGGTCACCTTAAAATGTTTGCGATTTTTCGGGATCAAATCACCAATTGCCATCTCGGTCGGCATCGTTGCATATTCCGCGTGTTTCAAAAAGCTTGACATATAAGCTCTGAGCATCGCATTTGAAGCTTTTTTAATTAGTTTCGGTTTCAAAATTTTTAGCTGATCCGTAATATTATCTGGATAAGCATGACCAGTAGATACTAGGGGTACTCTATATTTTTTTGCATACCACATAACGGCCAAAGCAATAGTTTCCGCCGTCTGTAAATGAATTACGTCAGGCTGAAAATCTTTTAAGATCTTCTTAATTTCATATACTGGATTTACCGACCACCAAATACCGTGACGATATGCCAGTCGTGGCATCGGTATCCCCAGAAAATCACGTTTTTCTGGCACTTTGTTGATTTGGTCTGGATAAAAAGGGAAGCGGAGTGAAGTTAAAAATGCTGTTTTCACACCACTTTCTTCGTCAGTTTCAAAATGGAATTTTCCATTAAAGCTTGGAGAAAGCACTAATACCTCGTGACCAGCTCTTGCTAATCCATTTGCTAAGTTGTGAGCAAAAACTGCCACCCCATTCGTCATTGGGTAGTAAATATCTGAGGCAATTACAATTTTCATTTCCTCTATTATATCAAATCTCACAAAATCCCACTTTTACTTCTGATATAATATCAATATGAAGAAAACCAAAAAACCCGTAGATCAAGTTTCCGTCAATAGACGAGCTAGTTTTGACTACCATCTTGGCGATAAAATTATTTGCGGCATGGCTCTTTCTGGACCAGAGGTTCGTCTTATTCGTGATCACCATCTCCAGCTTAAAGGCTCTTTTATTACGCTTCGAAATAATGAACTTTGGCTCAATAACCTTACCCTTGGTGCTAAAACCGCTAGAAACATCAAGCTTCTTGCGACCAAAAAACAAATCCACTCTCTTCAAAAATCAAAGTTACTTGGCAATACTATCGTTCCCACTAAACTCTTTGGCGGGTCGCGTCATATCAAACTTGAGATTGCATTAGCCTCTGGTAAGAAGAAGTATGATAAGCGCCTCAGCATCAAACACCGAGATCTTGATCGCGAACGTCAACGTTATTAGGAGAAAGATATGCATTACTCTCTTTATTCTTGGAATGTTAATGGCATCAGAGCTGTCCTGAAAAAAGGTGTTCTCCAAGATTTATTAGAAAAAGCTCAACCCGATTTTCTTTGCCTACAAGAAACTAAAGCTAAAAAGGATCAAGTCGAAGTCGACTTTGCTGATTATCAGGAATTTTGGAACTCTGCTGACCGCGCTGGCTATTCTGGCACAGCCATTTTTGCAAAAAACCACCATAAAATCCTTACAACAGAACTCAACTTTGCCAACTTTCTAGCACAAGAAACCGATCCAGAAATTACAAAAATCTTAACTAACCTTCATCAAGACCAATATGGTGCCCCCCTAAATGAGGGTAGAGTCGCTACAGTTGAGACAGAACATTTTTACCTTGTTACCGTTTATACTCCAAATTCTAAAAACGACTTATCTAGACTGAATCTCAGACACGATCTTTGGGATCCACTCTTTTTGCGTTACATTCAATACCTTGAACGCACTAAGCCAGTTGTTTTTTGTGGAGATCTCAATGTCTCTCATCAAGAAATTGACCTTGCAAGACCAAAACAAAACACCAAAAATGCCGGGTTCACTAAAGAAGAGCGGATTGGTGTTGAAAATTATATACGAAATCACTTCCTTGACACTTTTCGCACTCTCCACCCAGATACTGTCCAGTACTCCTGGTGGTCACATTGGGGACATGCCCGCGAAAATAATGTCGGCTGGCGGATTGACTATTTCTTTATTTCCGAAAAACTCCAACCATATTTAACTAGTGCTAAAATTCATGATCAAATACTTGGCTCTGATCATTGTCCAATCTCTATTACCTTAGATTTTTAAAGAAAGGAATCTATGCAAAACACAAACTATTGGCAGAAAATTGCACCAATCACCGATAATTCAATTCTCTGGAATATTCCAGAGCAAAAAACTGGCCGCATTGCTATTCTTGGCGGCAATCTCCAAAACTGTATGACCGCCATTAAGAATACTGAATTTTTAAATTCACTCCCAGTCAAAAACGCTAACCTCCTTTTACCAGACGCGCTACAAGGTAAGCTTCCCACTTTCTCTTCAATCTATTTTACCGAATCAACGGAGTCTGGCTCCTTTGCTCGCTCTGCCGCCCTGGAGGATTTTGCACTTAACTCAGACCTCGTACTTTATTCTGGAGATTTCTCCAAAAACTCTATTACCGAAATTGCCATTATTGATACAATCAAAAAACTTCACGAAAAGCAAATCGCCGTTCTTTCTCGCGATACCATTGATCTAATTACGGCCGATATTCAAGGCATTCTTGAGCGTCAAAACCTTATCCTTATCACTAGTCTCGCTCAACTCCAAAAAGTTTTTCGCGCCGCGCTCTATCCTAAGATGATTCTTCTTTCCATGCCTATATTTTCAGTTATTGAAATTCTCCATAAATTCACACTCAGCTACCCATGTACGATTCTTACTTTTCATCAAGATCAAATTATTCTCGCTAGTTCAGGTCATGTCCATACTATCCCTATTAACAAGACCTCCTATACTCCATTATCTCTCTGGTCTGGAACTCTTGCTTGCAAAGTTTCTGCACTTTCATTATGGAACCCTCAGAATCTCTTAGAGGCTACCGAGACTGCCCTCTTCTGGGATCATCGACAAAAATAACTCACAAAACTACTTCACAATTCTTGCTATAAAAAAAATATTAATAGTCAAGATTCGCAAAAAGCAGGGAATTATGATAAAATAAACATTAGTATTTTAAGGACTTACTATGTCAAATAAAGTTATGATCATCGGGACAGGTAACGTAGGGGCGAGTATTGGCTTTTCGCTCGTTTCTCAACGTACTTCGGTTAATGAATTAGTCTTAGTCGATCTTAATCAAGATGATGCTGAGGGCGAAGCCATGGACCTACGTGACACACTTGCCGTCAGCCCCACTTATCTTAAGATCTCCGCCGGCAGCTACGAAAAAGATGCCAAAGACACTGATATAGTTATTTTTACCGCTGGTGCTGCCCAAAAGAAAGGCGGAGAAACCCGTATGGAATTACTTACACGTAATGCCAAAATTCTCCACTGTGTCATCGATCAACTGCTTGCTGCGAATTTTCATGGAATTTTTCTCATCGTTACAAACCCAGTCGACGTCATGAGTTATCTTGCAATGCAATACTCTGGTTTTCCAAGCCACAAAGTAATTGGCTCTGGTACCGTCTTAGACTCCGCTCGTCTTCGCTACCACTTAGCCGAAAGATTAAAAGTCTCACCAAAATCCGTCCACGCCTACCAAGTTGGTGAGCACGGCGATTCCGAATTCACGATTTGGTCCTCTGCCAACATCGGTGGACAGCCAGTCCATAAATTACTCAAGCACTCCGAACTCTCTATTATCGAAGAGGAAACTAAGCACGCGGCATATAAAATCATCGAAAGAAAAGGTGCTACCTATTATGGAATTGGCGCCTGTGTCACAAGTATTGTTAACTGTATCTTCAATGATGAATGTCGAGTACTTCCAGTTTCTACATATGACACTTTCTCTGATACATATTTTGGCTTTCCAGCTGTAGTAGGAAGAAAGGGCATTATCCATCGCCTCGATAGCGAACTCACTGAGACGGAATCCCTCAAACTACAATCCTCAATCAATGTCATTAAGAAAGCAATTAACAGTTTACCGACAAATCTTTCATAGTCTGTTATACTTAGACTATGATTCGGCAAATTAAAAACATTCTTAAATTCACATTAATTATCAGCCTAGTTTCGCTTGTCCTCTTGACTCCTCCAGTTAACGCCAGGCGTCATCGTAGCGATTTTGATATTACCGATAATTTTACATTTAATAGCTTTACCGGCGATTATTATGTAACTCGAGACGAAAATAATCTTGCCAAGATGCACGTCGTTGAGACCTTAGTCGCTAAATTCCCCGATTATGACCAAAACCATGGAATCAAACGAGTGATTCCAGCTACCAGCAATGGTGGTAAAAATATTGTCTTTTCTCACCCCTCCAAGTTTCAAGCCAAGGTCAAACGTAATGGGAATGAAGAACCTTACACCGTCTCCTTCACTGACGGTAACATTGTTCTAAAAATTGGCAATCAAAATACCTACGTCACTGGTGAACAAACCTACACTATTGAATATGATTTTGAGAACGTCGCCAATGATGTTGAATTAAAAAAATCCGCCGAGGATAAACCAGACACTATTCATAAATTCCAGGAAATCTATTGGAATGCTAACGGTAGCGCCTGGAAACAATCCTTCAGTTCCGTCACCGCCAATGTTCATGTCGATAAAAAACTCCTACCTGAACTCTACGATGTTACTATCTGTTTTAGCGGCGCCTACGGCTCCCGCGACGAGTGCGACAAGACCGTCGAAACCGCCGACGGGTTCACATTTACAAGTAAAAATCTCTCTCGAGGCGAGGGATTAACCTTTGGCATTGCTTTTCCAGAAAATACTTTCACCCCAGCTCCCGCTCGTATTAGTTATATTGCCTATTTCGCCTTCGGCGGCGCACTAATCGTCCTTCTTGCAACCATTACCATTCTTGTTCGTCGTTATATTAAAAAGATTGCTCCTAAAAGACGTTTCTATAAGAGCCTCTTCACAGCCCCGCAGTTTACCCCACTTGAAGGTTATACTATTGCTGAAGCCTCTAATCTCTATCTAAAACCTGCTCAAAATCCTAAAGTCGCAGCGGTTCTCGAACTTGCCATCCAGAAGAAAATTGAAATTATTAAACATGAAGACGGCAAAAAGAAACTCTTTAATAAAGAGTCTTGGGCAATTCGTATTAAAAACCTCAAAGGGTTATCAAAAGAACAGCTCTCCCTGTTAAATATCATGAACGGTGGCATCGAGCAGCTCACAGAAAATCAAGTTATCGAGCTAAAGGCTCACCGCTACAGTAGTACTCTAACTGCACTCTACAAACAATTCGATACCGAAGTTGAATCTTCACTCAGAGAACGCAAAGACCTAGAACCAGAAACTAAATTCTTCCAAAATATTAAATGGCCGCTTATTATTAAACTTGTCGCAGTTGCCGCGGTTGCCATTGCAATCATCGTCACCAGCATAATCAATCAAGAATGGTTCATTAATACCTTCGGCGAATATGGTTCAGTTGCCATTATTGAAAACGAATTTCTGCTAAATATTGCTTTTTACTTCGTACCAGCCTTTTTCTTTGTTATTACTTGCGGATCCGCTATTGGTTATCGCTATATGAAGTACACCAACCAGGGTTTAGAGCAAGCCAATTATCTTGCTGGACTCGAAACCTATATCAAAATGGCGGAGGCTGATCGAATTAAGCTTCTTCAAAGCACAAAGGGAGCAGACACCTCAAATCAGGGAATCGTCAAGCTATACGAAAAACTTTTACCATACGCCATTATCTTTGGTCAGGAAAAATCTTGGCGCAAATCACTTGAGCATTATTACACATTAGTCGACGAACGTGATCTCGCTTTGCCACTTTACTATAGCTTCTCCAGCTCCAGTCTACGTAGCCTCAGCAGTAGCTTAAATAGTTCAGTCACTGTACCAGGAAGTGGTTCCGGCTCTGGTTTTTCAGGCGGCTTCTCCGGCGGCGGGGGCGGCGGTGGCGGCGGGGGCGGCTAGTAATTCGCATCTCCCTCTTTACGGATATTTATCTCGATATCCCGGGCGGCATTCCATCTTCGATTAAGGCTCAAAAATCCGCGCTCCAAAAGCTGGGACATCAAGTTACCATCTTTTGTCCCGGAGATCAAACAAATAATACCGAAAAAGACCTCTATATTGTTCCAACCCACCGTCTTTTGCGCCCCAATCAGGCTCCTCTAGCCAAAAGACCTAAGAAAATCCTACGCTCTATAAAAAAAGAGTATCCAGTTTTCTCTGATTATTTTGACCTCATTCATGTGCACTATGAGGCCAGCTGTAGCATCGCTGGAGTTAAGCTCGCTAAAGAATATAAATTAAAACTCATTCAGACTATGCATGGTCGAGAAGATATCGCCATTAACGCCAATCTTCCTGCTCCCACAAAATATCTTGTAGCTAAATTACTCAATATTATGCACTCTATTAGCCTTGGCAGGTTGTCATCTAAAACAGAAAGACTACCTAAAAAAGATAGCTTTCTAATTAAAAATTCCGTTTGTCAAAATATGTGGCAATTAATGATACGACAGGCCAATCTTGCCGACGCCGTAATTTCTCCCTCCGCCCATTTTGCTAAAAATCTTAAACATTACGGCGTCAAAAAGCCGATTCATGTTATTTCCAACGGCGTCGACGACTCCTATTTGCAAAATTTAGATTTCTCTATTCGCCTTTTTAAACCAAACGAACATTTGCGCATCATCTGGAATTCCCGACTCTCTAAGGAAAAACGCATCTTACCCTTACTTCAATCTGTCGCAAACTCAAAAAATAAGGATAGAATCGATTTAACTATTATTGGTGACGGCAATCAAATGCAAGAAGCTAAAATTTTTGCAAAGTCACACCTTCAGTCTAGTCAAATAAAATTTTTAGGAATTGTCCAGCACGAACAAATTTTCAATTTTATGCAAAATCAGCATATTTCAGTGATTAATTCATACGGTTTTGATACACAAGGTATGACTATCTTAGAGGCCGTCGCCTGTGGTTTACCCATCCTCTACGCAGATCCTGCCATGGATGAAGTTGTTCCAAAGCATGGCGGACTTCGTTCCTCAAACAACTCAGTTGCCGCTATGACCGATACTATCGATCAACTCTTTACACATCCCGCGTTAATTGAAGAAATGAGTAAAAATGCTATTAAAGCCAAAGACTCCGTTCTTCAATCCACGCAAATCAGTAAACTATTAGAGCTCTACCTAAAGTAGAGCTCTTTTTAATTAATATTTTCTGAAGATTTTCTTCTCGATAATTTTTTCTTGCACAAAGCCTATGAAGAATTTGAAATAAATCACAGCTAATAATTTTTCAAAGAAAACCATAGCTGGCAAGACTAAGCAAGCCGTAATTGCGAAAACAATCCAGCCAAGATAAGAAATATTAAATGTAACACCGAATAAGTCTTGCAAGAAAATCATACAGAAGATCATACCAAACCCACAACCTCCTACAATTAACTTCTTCCAGATATTATCAAATGGACGACAAATTCTGTATAAGTAAACTAAACCTACAACTTCCCACGCTAAGACACAGAGCATCCCAAGCTCCACTTGTCCGATATGTAGTGCCCGTGTCACAAATACTAATGCCCAGATCACTACAACATTTGTCATTGCTGCTGGTGTAGCTTTTGATAGAACATTCAAAATAAAGTTACCCTTAATTAAATTCTGATTAGGAATCTGCGCCAAGAAGAAACTTGGTATACCAATTGTAAACATCGTCACAAGGGAGACCTGCGTCGGAAGCAAAGGATAGATCATACCAAAGCTAATTGACAAAATCGCTGCAATAAATGAAAAAATATTCTTTACGAGAAACAGGGAACCAGATCGCTCAAGGTTATTTACTACCTGTCGCCCCTCTTTAACAATTGCTGGCATTCTTGCAAAATCAGACTCCAGTAAGACTAGTTGCGAGGCCTGGACTGCCGCCTGCGAACCAGAAGCCATTGCCACAGAGCAATCCGCCTCTTTTAGAGCTAGCACATCATTCACGCCATCCCCCGTCATTGCCACTGTACGACCAGCCGTCTTTAGGATTTTCACCATTTTTAGCTTCTCTTCCGGCTTCACACGACCAAATACCGTATATTTTAAAACTGCCGCCTTAAATTCTTTGGCATCCTTAACGGTAGAAATGTCTATATAATCTTCCGCTCCTTCTACTCCAGCCATTTTTGCTACTTCTGACACCGTTCTTGCATTATCACCAGAAATCACCTTGATTTTTACACCCTGCTCTTTAAAGTATGCAAAAGTTGCTGGTGCAGTTTTTCTGATTTCATTGGATAGCACAATCACTAGTAATGGTTTAACTTTTTCCGTCAAAGCCATCTCTGTTTTCTCTTTTTTTCCAGACAGCTGTCCTTGATACTCACCAAATACCAAGGCACGATAGCCTTTTTCCGTAAATTGATTAAAGGTTTTTGCATATTTTTTAAAATCATCCCCCAGTACAAACTCAGGCGCCCCCACTACTAATGTTTTCTTTTTAAAACAAATACCACTATATTTATACTTTGAAGAGAAACCTAATACTTTTATCACCTCACCAGTAAGATCAGACAGTGCATTATGCTCCTCGACTGACTCTTCTGATTTTTCAAAATATCGTTTCAAAGCTCGCATCGTCTCATTGTCTCCAGACTGCTCTGTCACTACTTTTTTCAAAAGCTGCTCAAACTGATCAGGTAAAATATCTCCACTATCGTCTTCGCCTACAATTCGCTGAATCTGCTCAACGTTCATCCGGTCACTTGTAATCGTGCCGGTTTTATCCACACATAAAACATCTACCCGTGCCAATGTTTCAATACACTTCATATCATGAACCAAAACTTTTTTCTGAGCCAAACGCACCGCAGAAAGTACCAATGTTACCGAAGCAAGCAGGAATAATCCCTCTGGGATCATCCCCATAATTGCTGCCACCATTGCTTGAATACTCACCTTTGCTGTTGCACTGTGCAAAAAATACTGTTGACCAAACATAATAATACCAATTGGGATAATCGCAATACCTGCCAACTTCACAAAACTATTTAGTGACCTTAAGATCTCCGACTGCTCGCCTACGCGAATTGCCTTCGCCTTCATAGTTAATTTTGCCGCATATGATTCAGCCCCCACTTTCGTCACCTTCGCATAGCATTTACCATAAACCACAAAACTACCAGAAAATAATTCATCTCCAGTCTTTTTTACAATATCGTCTGATTCTCCAGTTAACAGCGACTCATTCACCGCCACCTCACCATCAATCACCACCGCATCAGCCGGTATTTGGTAGCCAGCGGTCAACACCATCACATCGTCCATCACCAAATTATGCGTCTTTATCATTTTTTCTTCGCCATCCCGCATCACTCTGATTTCCGGCGCACTCAAGACGGTCAATTTATCCAAAATCTGTTTTGCTCTTAATTCCTGTAAAATACCAATCAGGGAATTAATAAATATTAGAGGCAAAAAACTTAAATCCCGAAATGAACGTACAGAAATCAACAATGCCGCAAGCAACAAGAAGACAAAATTAAAATACGTAAAAACATTGGAAGCGATAATTTCTCCGACTGTTTTCGAGGGTGCCTCCACTGCCTTATTTGTCAGTCCAGCTGCCTTCCTTACTTCCACTTCTTCTTGGCTAAGCCCTACTACAATCTGTTCTTTTTTCATTTCTTCCATAATTATTTTTTCTTCTGCTCAATTGAGAATAATACTCCTGATATTACTAATGACACAACTATTACTAAAATCCCTCCGATAAATAATGGCACAGATCTCCCCATGGTCTCGTTTTTCACTCCGTCATATTCATGGTTATTAATTTTTAATAATCTTTCCTCCAAATCTGCCCGGAGCGCCTCTTTTTCTTGTATTTGCCTGGATTTTAGTCCATATTCAGCCGATTCTCCATGTTTTTCATACTCGTCCAGCATTTCTTTTCTTAAATTATCTATTTCTTGATAGCTAGTTTTTATTTCCGTCTGTATTTTTTCAGCTGTTGGCAGATTCAGTTTCGAATATTCCGAATTCATATTCTGGTAAACGCCAAAAGCAATCAAAATCACCCCTAGTAGCACGCCGCAAATCACAATCACACTACGGTTAATCTGTTTTCTTTTTTCCATTTCTTCCACCTCCAAAAAACTAATACCATTATAACAAATAAATCCCTATAAAAAAATCGACCGTTAGGTCGTTTTGGTGGAAGATATCATTACCCATTAAACATAATTAGTCAATCTTAGAGAGCTATTCCTATTAGTTGATTGATTTTTATGAACAAATGTCGAGTACCCATCTTAAATGATAATACTATCCGCATCTTCATAGGATATCAGTTTTGTGATATACTTAAAAAGTCTTATGTCAAATTAATTTCGTATATTTCAGTATAGCACTACCACTTTGCGGAATGCCTATAATAGGACACCGCATGGTTGGGCTTTACGCAAATGCGTAAGTGCTATACGAAAAACGACATAAGACACCGTTGAATGCGGTGTCCTATTATGTTTAGATACTAAATGCACGACATAAAAGTCGTGCATTTTTCGCATTATAGATACCGCGGAATAGGTGTCTATATGCAAAGAAACGCGAAAAGCCCAACCAAAACCGACTCAGATGCCGGCAAAAATGCTGGCATGAATTCTGGTGTTAAAAAATCTAAGATAATAAAATCGAAAGACCGAGTTCGTGAAAGAGCTGAAGTCTTTACGCAACCGCGAGAGGTTAATAATATTCTCGCGCTGACAGATGCAACTTCAAATCCGTATTGGCGATTCTTAGAACCAGCATGCGGTAACGGTAATTTTCTCGAGGCCATCTTGCGCCAACGTCTTGAACGATTAGGGCAAGATCGTATCGAGTGGCACGCTAAGAACCGTGAGTTTTCAGTTCTCAAAACTCTTTCGACGATTTACGGCGTAGATATTGCCGAAGATAATATAGAGGAATGTAAAAAGCGCCTTCGGAGCGTAGTTTTTGAATACCTCAAAAAGAAAAGTTCAGAGGGTTTTCTTCTTGCCATGGATGAGATTATGCGCACGAATCTCATCGTTGGCGATATGCTTAACGGCAAAGATAAAGTTTATTTTGTCGAATACACAACGCCGATGAAGAATTTCTTCATTCGTAAAGTTTTTGCACTAACCGACATGGAGGCTGGCGTTGAAAAAGTAATAAAGACTTTCCAGATGGCCAAATACGACAGTCTAGTGCCGATAGATTTTAGTTTTCTGAATAAAGATACCGAAGCACCACCCAAAATCTCAGAGGTGGGTAAGCAAACAAACTTATTTGGAGAACTGATATGAACGGAGAGAAATTAAAACAAGAAAACGAAGCGACTATCGCGAGTTTAAATCCAGCGGCTGCTCCGCTAGTGCGGCAAATTTTAAGTAAAGGCCACATTCCAGATATTTTGACCTGCATTGCGAACTTGTCGTCTGACGAAGTTTTTACTCCACCAGAGCTTGTCGATAAAATATTAGATATTTTTCCAGAAGAAGCTTGGCGTAACAGTTCACTCAAATGGCTTGATCCAGCATGCAAAACTGGAATTTTTCTTCGTCAGATTGCAAAGCGTTTGATGGAGGGTCTGCGCGACGAGTTTCCTGACGAAGAAGTTCGCCGCCAGCATATTTTCAAAAATATGCTTTATGGTATTGCAATTACTGACTTAACGGCACTTATAAGCCGACGCTCTCTATATACTTCCAAAAACGCCAGTGGTAGCAAGTCGATCGCAAAATTCGACGACGAAAACGGCAATATTTCTTACGATAACCGACCACATATTTATAAAAACGGAGCTTGCATTCATTGTGGCAACAAAGAAGGTGGCGAGCTCGACCGCGACGAAAATCAGGAGCGACACGCTTACAATTTTATTCATCTAAAACCAGAGGAGATTAAAAATATGAAATTTGATATTATTGTGGGGAATCCACCGTATCAACTTGGGGATGGTGGAAATGGCGCAAGCGCCACTCCAATTTATCACTATTTCATTAGACAAGCAAAAGCGCTCAAACCTAGATATATGGCTTTCATCGTTCCGTCTCGCTGGTTCGCTGGTGGGAAAGGCCTTGATGATTTTCGAGATGAAATGCTACATGACAAACATATAAAAGCAATTTACGATTACCCTGACGCAAATGATTGTTTCCCAGGCGTTGAGATTAAAGGCGGGGTTAACTACTTTATATGGGATAAAAGCCATAATGGTCCTTGCAAAATACTACTATCGTAAACAATGAAGAACTTCCTAGCACCATCAGGTACCTAGACGAATACGATACATTTATCAGATGGAATGCGGCTATTCCTATCTTGAGGAAAGTGCAGAATAGACATGAAGAAACATTGGACAAAAAAGTATCTAGCCGTAAACCATTTGGCTTAGCCACTAATTTCGATAAATTTGACAACATTAACAACCCAGATAAATATAAAATCTATGCCAATCAAAAAAATGGATATGTACTTAAAACACGGGTCAGCAAAGGGCGTGATTTGATTGGTAAGTTTAAAGTACTCATGCCAAAAGCAACACAAGGATCCGGTGTTTATCCTAATCTGATATTATCAGCGCCAATAGTCGCTGGCCCGGGAAGTGTTTGTACTGAGACATATATAGTCGTAAATGCGTATAATTCCGAAGAAGAGGCCAGTAATTTCACTAAGTACATAAAGACAAGGTTCTTTAGATTCCTAGTCTCACTAAAAAAGGTGACGCAAGATTCGACAGCAAAAGTTTACGCCTTTGTCCCAGATTTGCCGATGGATAGAATTTGGAGTGACGAAAAGCTATATGAGCGTTACGGTATAACCGACGAAGAGTGCCAATTTATTGAATCAATGATAAAGGAGATGACGTAATGGAGAAACTTACAGATATCGAGAAAAACAATCTAAATATGGCTATAGAGCTTATGTTTGTGGTTGCCGAATTTAATAGTATTGAACAAGATATAAGTAAAATTCTTCTTTTTGAAAAATACGGGGAAAAATATATGACAATCAAAGGATTAAGTTATATACAAAATCTTACAAGCGGTGGTTTTAAATATAGTAAGAAGATTGACGTTTTAGAAGAGATAATAAAAAACAACAATCTCAACATCAATATCGAAGATTTTCGCAGTTTGGGGAAAAGTCGCAATATATTGTTACATGCGATATATTTTATCGATGGTAGAAAAGAGAAAATCGAAGATAAAATTCTCTTAAGGAAAATTAAAAGCGGAAGTTTTTCCAAAGAGTCTAAAGAATTCAATAGACTAAGTAAACTAGCCCGTGCAGATATCCAAAAAATCGGGAAATTTTATAACTTATCCGTTGAAGATGGGAGTATAAATCTATGAGTAACTTCTTAAACTACGCCAAGCGTCCTCAAATCTATGTTTACCAGGCTATTGGTCAGCCTGGGCTGAAAGTTGGTTATACTGAGCGCGTCACAAAGTCTGGTAGCGATTTTGACGCAGTGAAAGAACGTATTGAAGAAGGCCTAGTCAAGACACCAAATAAACAATATGAAATTCTTCATTACGAATCCGCAATTACAAATAACGGCGAGTTCTTCAAAGACCACCTCGTACACAAATGGCTAGAAAACTTCGGCGTAAAACGACTAGCTGGCGAGTTTTTCGATACCGACCTAGAGACCGTCAAACAAATAATTAAGGGGATCAAAAACGGCAAACCCCAACAATCTGGACCAACGCGAGCCAATTTTAAAATGCGTCCAGAACAAGAAAAGTTCATAAAAGAAACTAGTGAATACTTCGAAAAATATCAATGTGAAAAGGATCCATCTCACTATCTTTGGAACGCTAAAATGCGCTTCGGCAAAACTTTTACAGCTTATCAATTAGCCAAGAAAATGGGTTGGAATAGGATTCTCGTCTTAACCTACAAGCCAGGTGTTCAGCAAGAATGGAAATCTGATTTATACGGCCATGAAGATTTCAAGGATTGGCAATTCATCGAAGGTTTACAAACTTGGGAAGATGCTGGAGTCGACGAGAGTAAACCCGTCGTATGGTTTGCGAGCTATCAGGATATACTCGGAAAATCCAAAGATGGTGGAGTTAAAAAACGTCATCAAAAAATGCGAGAAATTGAATGGGACTCATTGTTCGTAGATGAATATCACTTTGGCGCCTGGCGTGATGCTGCAACAGAATTAACCGATTCTACAGATACGAAAGACGATTCTGGTATATCCGAAGACATCGAAGAACTTGAAAGTACTATGCCACTTAGAGTAAAGAGTTATTTATATCTTTCTGGAACACCTTTTCGAGCGCTTGCGAATGGCGACTTTGGAGAAGATCAAATCTCCAACTGGACTTATGCCGATGAACAACGCGCAAAAAAAGAGTGGAAAAGACTAGAAGAGAATCCTTACAATGAAATGCCACAAATCGTTATGCTAACCTACCAAATGCCAGAATCTTTACGTGAAGTTGCGATTAAGGGCGAATTCAACGAATTCGATCTGAACAAATTCTTTACGGCCAAAAAGGACGAAAGTGGCGAATATATTTTCGAACGCGCGAAGGATGTACAAAAATTCTTAAATATTTTACATGGTATTGATTTGGAAGTGGCGATTGAGAACCAGTTTGATTATAAAGCGCCAGCGCTCCCGTTCGAGGACGCACGCTTACTTTCCACCCTTAGACACACTTTCTGGTTTTTGCCGAGCGTAGCCGCCTGCAAAGCAATGGAAAAAATGCTAAAAGACGATCCATTCTTTCAAAATTACAAAATCATTCGTGTGGCTGGTAGTGACACCCCTGGCGGTGCACATGCTAAGGAACCAGTTACGAGAGAAATTGGCAACGGTATTGAAACAAGAACTATTACGCTTTCTTGCGGTAAACTTACGACCGGCGTAACTGTAAAACCATGGAGTGGAGTTCTATTTCTTCGCAACACAGATAAGCCAGAAACTTATTTCCAGACTGCTTTTCGCGCACAAAGTCCATGGGTAATGAAAGATGCAGATGATCCTATGCGTAAAAATATCATCAAACCACTTTGCTATATCCTAGACTTTGCACCAAGCCGTGCTTTGAAGCTCGTAACGGATTATAGTGAAGGGTTATGCAGTATCGACGACAAGCGTCGTCCAGAAGAACGGCTCGAAGAATTTATTGAGTTTCTTCCGATTCTATGTTTTGACGGTATTTCTATGCAACGCTTGAAGGCAACTGAAATTCTTGATATTTCAACTTATGGCACCGCTTCGACAATGCTAGCTCGTAAGTGGCAAAATGCAAATCTAATCGATACAACGACGGTAGTCTTGGAAAAAGTTCTAAATAATCCAGATATCATGTCAGCACTTGAAAAAATCGAGGACTTCCGTAATCTACGCAGCGATTTAACCAAAACAATCAATCGTGAAAAAGCCATTCACGATACTAAGAAGAAACGCGCCGAAGAAGGACGCGAAGCTACAAAAGAAGAGAAGAAAGAAGAAGATGAGGAGAAGAAAGAACGGCTTAGTTTCAAAAAGAAACTTCGCGAAAAACTACTTAAATTTGTTTCGCGTATCCCAGTTTTTATGTATCTAACAGACTATCGTGAACAGGCCTTAATTGACGTAATTCGCAACATTGAGCCAGAGCTATTTACGAAAGTAACTGGGTTTACAGTCCATGAATTTGATCAAATGTGTGAGGTAGGGGTGTTTAAACAAACAGAAATCAATGCGGCTATTGCACAATTCCGTCGCTTTGAGGATTCTTCGCTTGAATATGCCGGCGGTCGCGCAGCTCATGATGGAGATGAAAATATCGGTCTGTTCGATACTGTCGTTACTAGAAATCAGGCTGACGAGATTATTGAAGCAGAAATTGGCGCATAGCTTTTTTCGCTCCACATACCGAACAAATCTCGGTCCTACTAACATCTCGTAATAGCGCGGGATAATCTTCTGTTCTTCTATTTTTGAAATTATTTTATATTTCGTTCATAAATTGTTCTAAAGCCTCAAAATTGACAATCAAAAAAAAGGATCTCTTTCAAGTGGAGAGAATCCTTTAATCTGCTTTCCAGACAATGTAATTCTAAAAAATACATCTGGTGGGCGAAGTGGGAATCGAACCCACACTCCATTGCTGGAACTAGATTTTGAGTCTGGCGCGTCTACCAATTCCGCCATTCGCCCTCTGTTTTATTTTATCATAAAAACCAATTTTCGCTATAAGTTTAACGAGTCACGTAAATTCAATGATATAATATATTTATGAATCCAAAAGATGGTGGGCTATCTTCTAGCGATCGACAACGACAGACCGTTACTGAACTCGCTCGCAATAAAGTTCTGGCTGCTTATTCCAATAACAGCCCTGTTTCTGCTTCTCAAAATTCTCCAGCTCAAAATTCACCACTAAATAAATTACAGCAAACCAGTCGTTCTTTTGCTGCACTCTCTTTTCTTCACAACAATCAACACAAAGTAGAACACCGTATTATGGGCGAGCAAACCCTTCGTAGTAGCCTAATCCAGAAATACAATATCGAAAATCGCAGCTCACTCAAACAAACCCCTATTAACCTCAATAACCAAACTAATAACTGGCAAAAATATCATTCTGATTGGCAAAATTATTATCAGAAATACTATAGCGAATATTACGCCAAAGCCGCCCAAAGATATATTGAAACCGAAAAAAACAAGATTCAAGCCACGAATTCCCAAAATACTCTTTCCCAAGACACTATTTCTAACCCCATAGCCGAGACCAAGCACGTAGAGACCACATTGCGCGAAAAGATCCGCCAAAAGGCTAATTCTAGTTTCAAACTCACTAAGAAGCACAAGCAATTAGTACCACTTTTTGCTGGTATTTTCTCCGTCCTTTTCATCCTATTTCTACAATACAACCGTCTCATCTTTGCCCCCATTATGGCCTATATTGCACCAGGAAACACCAAAGATACCGGTATTACCGCCATTGACCCAACAGTTTCTGAAGCCCCGAGCGCTGACCCAAGATTACTGATTCCAAAACTCAATGTTGACGTCCCAGTTCTTTATAATCTTTCCACCGATACTGCCACCATCAACGATGGCATGAATCGCGGAGTTGTTCAATTTAAAATCCCTGGAGCTGATGCAATGCCTGGTCAAATTGGCAACCTCGTCATCTCAGGGCATTCAGCCGGAGACATCTATAGCAACAACCAATATAAGTTTATCTTTTCTGGACTTGAACGTCTGGTTGATGGCGATCTGATCTATATTAACTACAATTCCGTACGCTATACATACAAAGTCTTTAAACGCGAAACCGTTGAGCCAACCAATGTCGCCGCCCTAATTTATCCAACTGATAAACCACTTCTCACACTCATTACCTGCACCCCTCTTGGCACCGACCGTTACCGTCTTCTTGTTACTGCCGAACAGATTAATCCATCATACAACAAAGCTGAAACGCCAGCTGTCGCCGAAAATACCAAAACTGAAACCAATAACAACTCAAATAATCCAGTTATGCCAGCCAACGAATATTCCTTCTTCGACCGAATTTGGCGTTGGTTAACTGGCCAATCAAATTAAAAATCAACAAAAAAATCTCCGCTTCAGGCAGAGATTTTTAAATTATTATTAGATCAACTTATCTCTTTGCAAATTAAAGCCGCTATCGGTTTTCACCACATAATATATATAGCGATTATTTGAGTTGATAACAGCATCAAACCCAGCAGCCACATTCTTGTCTAAAATCGTACGTCGATTAAAACCATCAAAGTCAAAAACCTCCATTTTGCCATCAACCACATCGAACATTAAATAGTTATCTAGCCAAGAGATATCACTATTCTGATGATCAACATAATTAGACTCTTCGAGGTCGAGATTATAAATCATAAATTTCTTATCGCTTTTTGCAATAAAGAACTCACCATTATCCGATCGCACAAGATCATTAGGGATAAAAGCCAATTTTTCCTCACTAATCTTTTCAAAGTTATTATCATTATTTCCGTAAATTGGATAATCATTCGCTCGATAAATAGTCAGTTGGTCATCAACTGTAATACATAGATATTTTTTACTATCAAACTCAGAAAGAGCCAAACCGACTGTTGCGTCTTTTTTAGAGCGCACAATCACTTCTATGTCAATTCCACCCTTGTCGCCCAAACGGTAAATACCTACCTGTCGCTTATCTTTCTCCGCATTTGTTAGATAAATTACTTGTGATCCTGAAATCTTAAATTTAGCAATATTTTTTAGATAAGGCTCCGAAAGAGTCTTCATCGATGTATCGATCTCCCTTAGGCTACCATCAACTAGGGCAATAAATTTACTAGCCGTCGCATCCCCGATTACAACCTGAGTTAAATTCCTTTTGACTTCGACTGCCTGTTTCTCAGGACTAGAGTCAGTTTTCTTTTCAATATTTTTCTCTGTGTATTTCGAAATTGACTGCGTTAAATTAATACTTTCGCTAACTTTCTTTAAATTAATTACACCCCACTCATAAGTTTCACCCCTCTTCACCTGCAAAAGCACTTTTTCACTTGTCTCATTCCAAGAGATTTGCACGATTTCACCAGGGAATTTACCATCACTCGTACCTGAAAAAATATTTTTAACATCCACTTCTTCAATGGTAACCTTGTCGGCACCAAGAGCAGTAATATATTGCCACTTTGTCGTATTATCTGTTGCTGCTAAAAGACTCTTGTGATCTGGTGAAGCATATAAAAAACGTAAGCTTGCATATCCCGCCACTTCTTCCGTTGTGCGATTTTGCTTAAATAAACGTGGGTGTTTTAATCTTGTTAATAGCCCAGAAGTAATATTAATCTTCTTTGTCCATGAATCAAACCCCTCCTTCCACAAAGTAATCTCGTGCTCACCAGCCGACAGTAATTTAGAGATATTTGTCTCATTAAAATCCTGTTTTCCATCGATCACTACCTTTGCACCAGTTGGTAAGGATTCAATCTGTGCCATGCCATTTTGCTCTAATTTTAAATTGGATCCAAGCCTCCACCCCTCTACTACTGCCACTAACACAAAAACTAAACCTACCACTGCAAGTGACATAATAATATCTACAAAAATGATCCTAATTAGCTTATTTCGCTTACGTTTCTCGATGTCCATACTGGTCTTATTATAGCATGACAACTATTCTAAGTTTAATTAGTATTGATTTTCCAAACCGGTATAGTTTATAATAACAACAAGCGTAATAAAGAGTGAGGAAGACAATACAAACATGCAAAGACAGTTATATACCCAAGACATTTCAAGTAGGCGCACTCACCATAATCTTCAAGCATCTGCCACTTTAAATCGTCGCTACGTACGACGCCCGGCCTCCTATCTCTCACCTTCTCCTCAGCCGCAGACTGCTGTATCATCTGCAGCTACGACAACTCCTTCCATGCCTAAAAAACAACCAGCTCTTCAATCTTCTTCAGATAACAACTCGGTAAATATTACTTTTAAGCACAAAGCTGTTGTTAAGCCTTTACCTAAAAAACCAGTATCTATTTCCATTTCACAGCCTGGCATTTCTTCACCTATTACTTCTGCACCAAAAAAGATTACAATTTCCGATAATACCAATCTAGCTTCCTCTTTTAAAGGAGCCTCCCCTGCGCCCTTAAGGGAATCTCCTAAGCCGCAACCATTGGCACTAGAAAGGCAAGAGTCTACTCCTATTTTTGATCAACAAGCTAAGATTGACCGTGCCTTTTCGCTTGTCTCCAAACAAGAACAAGAACAAGAGCTGCTTAATCAACCCACCCAACCAATCGCCATCTTTACTAATTCATATAAAAAACGTCAGGCACTTAAATCTCAGTCAAAAACTCTTGCAGAAATCGAGCAGTCTGTCACTAGGTCCGTTAAAAGCTCTAAAACTCCTCGTAAAGCACAGGCTCCACTTAATATCCCTGCCACTAATATGACTACTCACTCGGTCGAGTCCGCCTTTAGTCGCATGCAGAAATTGGATCAGAAGACAGAACAAGTTTCATTAGTCAAAAAGAACCAAGTTTCGAAATCAGTAAAGGCAACTAAATCACTAGCCAAGCATAACAAAAAAGGCGCCCGCGTTTTCTTTGCTTTTCTTTGCTCATCCGCCGTCGTAGCCGCCCTCTTCTTTGTTGTCCAATCCAATATGCCAGATATTTCTATTAAGGTTGCCGCCATGCAAACTGGAATCCAAGCAACTTATCCAAGCTATGTTCCACGCGACTACCGCCTTTCTGGCGTCTATACCGCACAAGATAATAGTGTTGCTATGGATTTTGTTGGTCCAAATCAAGCAAAGTTTACCCTAACCGAAGAAAAACTACCTTGGGATAGCACCGCTCTCCTCAATCGTTTCGTAAAGCAGAAATGGGGTGAAGATTACGACGCTATTAAGGAGCAGGGAATTACCATCTATGTCAGCGGATCTAATGCCGCCTGGGTTAATGCTGGAATCGTATACAAGATCACCAATTTCCAAGGTGAACTCACTAAGAAACAAATCAAAAACATCGTAACCTCTCTCTAGTAGACAAAAAGTGCTATACTAGAATCATTATGAAGAAAATTCGCACCCGTTTTGCTCCTAGTCCAACTGGCTATATCCATATCGGAAACATTAGGAGTGCCATCTATCCGTTCTTAATCGCCAAACAAGCTGGCGGTCAGTTTATTCTCCGCATCGAAGACACCGATCAGGCCCGTTTTGTTGAGGGTGCAACCGAATTAATTCTCGACACTATGCGCTGGCTCCATCTTGAATGGGATGAAGGTCCAATAAAAAATGGCCCCTTTGCTCCATATATCCAATCTGCCAGAAAAGATATTTACCTAAAGTGGGCCAAGCAATTGATCGCCGAGGGCCGTGCTTATGCCGATGACACTACTAGTGAGCAGATCGATCGCTATCGCCAAGAAGATGAGGCGAAAAAGATCCCTTACCTCTATCGTAATCATCGCCCAGAAAATCCACCAGAATGGAAGGAAGGCCTACCAATCCGATTTAAAACCATCCCAAAAGAGTATAGCTGGCACGATGAAGTTATGGGTGATATCCATACTGGACCAGAGGTTTGTGATGATATTATCCTCATTAAAAAAGACGGCATGCCAACATACAACTTTGCCCACATTATCGATGATACCTTAATGGAATGTAGTCATATTACCCGTGGTGTGGAATATCTTTCCAGTACGCCAAACTATCTAGCTCTCTATGACGCTCTTGATTTTCCAAGACACCTCTTCGTCTCACTTCCACATATTTTAGCTCCTACTGGCAATAAAAAGCTTGGCAAACGTGATGGTGCAAAGTCCGTTACTGAGTATCGCGACGATGGTATTCTCCCCGAAGCTATGGTCAACTACCTTGCCTGTCTTGGCTGGAATGATGGGACTGAACAAGAAATTTACTCACTTCCTGAATTAATTGAAAAATTCTCAGTCGACCGTATCCAAAATTCTGGGGCACGCTTTGACGAGGTTAAGATTCTTTGGATGAATGGCCAATGGATCCGCAAAATTGCCACCGAACAGGGAATTGACGAACTATTCGCTAGAACTTGCGAGACCAAAGGTTCAGAAGATTTTTCACGTTATGATATTTTTAAGCCAATCGATTTCTGGCCAGCTTCCGCCAAGCAGGAAACAGTTGAATATAAAAAATCTGTTCTCGCTATTATTTACGACCGCCTAAAAACTCTTGCCGATCTTCGCACTATGACCACATATTTCTTTGAAGACCCCACAGTCGATCTTTCTATGATTACGGACAGTAAGTTTCTTAAGAAATATTCAGAAAACGAATTGGTCAGCCTTTTAACTATAACTATCGAAGCACTCAATGATGTTAAGGAAGAAGATTGGACGGATGACAACCTCCAAAATCTTCTCAATGAACTACTAATTAAAACTGCAAAAAAACCTGCTGAATTCTTCAGTCTCATTCGTATTGCTGTTAGTTTTGCAGCCTTTAGTCCAGCGTTGCATCTCACTCTTCGCGTCTTAGGTAAAAACCGTACCCTCGCCAGACTCAATAAGGTTCGAACCGCTCTCTCAAATAATTAAGGGGAAATCAGGTGGGAAAACAAGAAAAAAGTCTAGATCCAAAACAATCAGATGACACAAAAAATAATCAAAATATAGAAAAACCCGCTATCGACAAAAATACTCACAAGGATCTGCCCAAGAAAAACCTTCTTTCCAATAAGCTAATCCTTGGCTTGATTACTAGTTCGTTCCTGACTGCCATCATCGCCAGCGTCATTTTCTTATTACTACCAAAACCTACTGAGCCACTAGAATCCAGCACAAGACAGCTTACTGAGATTGAAGGTACGCCGACCTGGTTTTACGATAACCTCACTGGAAAACCTATCTCTCACTCTGGTATCCAATACAATCAGTCTAATCAGCCACTTCTCGACCAAAATGGCAAACCTTTAAAATTAACCGTCAAACAAGCGGAACAGGCCGCAAATAACATTAACTCTGAACCGATTTTTTGTATTCAAATCCCAAACGGTGTCGACGGTGCCAGACCTCAAGTTGGACTAAACTCCGCTAGTATCGTTTTTGAAGCAATCGCTGAAGCTGGTATTACTCGTTTTGCCGCCATCTTTAAAAACCCAGTCAACCAAAGCGCTATTGGCCCCATTCGTTCACTCCGAGTTTATCACCTCGACTGGGTTTCACCTTTTGATTGCACCATCATTCATGCTGGTGGTGCCGACGATGCACTGTCTGCCGTTAGTACTGGTTATAAGCATCTCTCTGAGTCTTATACCTACATGTGGCGCAGTAATGGCCGTTGGACACGTTCTGGTTTTCTAGGCTATTACGCACCCAATAATCTCTTAACCTCTGGACCGCTTCTTGCAAGGTTTCATCGTGAAAAAGAAAATGATCTAAGATCACATCCCCAACCTTTTTCAAGACTCACCCCCGATGAATCCTCTACTCAACAACAATTAGTAAAAAAGTCAACCGAACAAACCGAACAAGCAGAAAATAAACTTAACACGGTTCATAATATTCACATTAATTTTAATTGGCAGACAAATTTTAATGTAAACTATCTCTATAACCAGGCCACCAACACCTATCTTCGCAGTTTTCAAAATGGCGAAAAACACCTTTCCTACAACTGTGAGAATACTAAAGAGAACCCAAATCCGCCATTTGACTGCTCGACCCCAACTCAAGTTAATCCTGACGTAGTAATAGTCCTGAAAGTTAACCAGCGAACTAGCCCCCTCGATCATTACCATGAAGACATTACCACTATCGGCTCTGGTTCAGCCTATATTTTTCAAAATAGCACCGTCTTTGAGGGGAGTTGGCATAAAAAAGATTCGAACTCACAGATTATTTTCAAGAATCCCCAAGGAGAACTTATAAAGCTCAAACCTGGCCGTGTTTGGATTTCCGCCATTCCCGAAAGCTATGGCAAAATCTCTTACGATTAAGTCCTGAATTTGTTATAATCAAATCAAATTAATCAGGAGTTTTGCATGAGTGGTCAATATCATACCAATATCGGTGAACCAAATAGTAAAATGTCTGAGGTTTTTGAAGAAACCGTCGATACTGATGCAGACTCATGGGATTCTGGCTCTAATCAACCAGACTATTTCGACCGCTCACGATATGATGAGAATGATTCAACTGATGATGATTCATTAGAAGATGAAGGGGACGAAGACAATCTTGGCAATATGTCAGATGAAGATTATCGTCGTGAGAATGACGGCATCGATCTTGGTATGAGCGGCAAGCCTCGTGTCTTTGCAGAACTTGACGATCTTGACTACAAAGATCGCACTTTTGACTGCGACTAATCTTTGGCTAGGTTCTAAATTCTTACACTCAGGACTTAAAAATCTAAATCTCGGCACCTTGCCCCATCAATCCATTTTCTCTCTTGCCTTTTCTATCAGAAAATGTTAATTTTAATGTACTGGTTCCGTCGTCTAGTGGTCTAGGACGTCTGGTTCTCATCCAGAAAATCGCGGGTTCGACTCCCGCCGGAATCACCATTTTAGTTTTGTAAAGAGCCTGTTCTGGCTCTTTTTTATTTCACATACAGCTTAGCTTTAACTACACCATATTTTTCATATTTTACAAGTTTATACTCCTATGTTAAAATATAGTCATGAAAAAGCTTCCAATCGTTGCACTAATCGGCCAAACCAATGCTGGCAAATCCAGTCTACTTAACCGTTTGGCTCATAAAAATATCGCCATTGTCGCCCGTGAGGCAGGCACCACTCGCGATAATGTTATTGCAACTATTGATAATGCTTTCACTTTAATTGATACCGCTGGCCTTAAGAACCCCGAAGATGATTTTGAGGCTTCCATCCAAGACCAAATCGAAGATGCTATCGAAGTTGCCGACCTCATTTTAGTCACTGTCGATTCCACCAAGTATCCTGATTTCCGCGACCTTGAAATCTCTCGCTCTGCACTAAAGTCCAAAAAGCCAGTTTTTCTTATTCTTAATAAATCAGACCTAAAAGAATCTCTCGAACCTTTTGAATACCTTAAATTCGGCATTAAGGAAACTAAAATCTTTAAGACCTCCGCCACCACTGGATTTGGCATCGCCAGCCTTAAGCAGCACATCTTCCAAGAACTTCAAATCAGTCCAAAAGCAGAAGCTTCCGATGACTCCAAGATCAATCTTGATGAAAACGGCAATCCCTTAATCAAATTAGCTCTTATTGGTCGCCCAAATGTCGGTAAATCTAGCCTTTTTAATCGCCTTGGCCAAAAACAGCAGGCTATTGTTAGCTCAAAACAGGGAACTACTCGCGATATCAATCGTATCCGCATTAAATTCAAGGGCCAAACTATTGAAATCCTTGACACTGCTGGCCTTAGAAAACCTGGTAAGCGAGAGGTTGGTATTGAAAAATTCTCAGCCATCCGTACCCTCGCCGCCATCGAAGAAGCCGACATCTGTGCACTTCTTATTGATTCCAAGGAACCCCATTCTAAGCTTGACCAATCGCTCGCTGGTCAAATCATTGAGGCAGGGAAGGGAATTATTATGGTCTTAACCAAGGCTGATCTTCTCGATAATTCTACCCCAGTCACGTCAAATTTTGAGGACAAGACAAGAACCGTCGAATACACCGAAATTGACCATATTTTAAATCGACTTGAGCGGGATTATAATTTCTTATCCTTCGCTCCAGTTCTTATTACTAGTTCTGAAACTGGCAAGAATGTCACTAAATTATTTGAATTAGTTACTGAAATCGACATCGCAAGACACACCGAGATAAAAACCTCTGACCTCAATAAAATCCTCCGTGAAGCTACCGCCTCCCATCCCCCAGCAGGTCTTAAAAATACTCATCCAAAGCTTAAATATATTACTCAAACTGACACCTGTCCACCATGGTTTGTTATTCACGGTCGAGAGATGGAACTACTCCACTGGTCCTATAAACGCTATTTGGAACGTAAAATCCGTGAAGCCTATCCTTTTGTTGGTACGCCTATTATTTTCTCCTTCCACAATGATCGTGCCAGCGGCCCACGCAAATCCTATCGTAATCAAAAGCAAGATTAGACATTCTAACACCACCAAAAAACCACAAAAAACTTTTGGTCATCCTTTTTATATCTCTAATACACACCTACCTTCCTATTTATACCCCTAGCGCTTGCGTTTGTTTAATATTATGCAATAATATCCCCAAGTAGGTATCGTACCTATTTCAGTAATCGGTAATTTTCCGCTGTTTGATAAAACAAATATCGAAAATTACCAAGTTAAGTTCTTTTACAAAAAAGGAGGGATCCCATGAAAAAGATGGAGACCAAGCTGTCAACTCACAGCAATGCTATGTTTATTCGCAATATATACGAATGTGACCTTATTAATTATTTAGATAAGAAATATCCAGTCTACCTAATTGATAAAAGTATTCTGCTAACTTGTCCAGAAATCATTCCGACAAGTCATGGTTGGCAGATCGCAGACAATAATCTGCAGATTACAGGCAAGCACTTTGTCATTCCAGCTTCTGTAATTATGGAGCTTGAGGAGCAGAAACAACAAGAGGGACTTGATAGTTTTACATCTAAGGATTTACTTTTTAGAATACGTCAATTATTAGTTGAGACCGACTACCAAACTGACCAAAAGTCAAGCGGAGAATTGGTTTCAGCCATCTATTTCCGTCAGACCGACACACTGTTTTCAGTTTTTGCTAATATATTGGATACCGAATTAGATCTCCTTGGCTTAGCTTTTGACTCAGGATATCTTCGTCAAAAGAATAAGTATCCTCAGATTCAAACCGAGCACCAAGAAATTCGCACCGCGCAGCTAATTTCGGCAGCAAACCAGATCACAAAATCATTAATCGATGTTCAATCTGCCGATGGATGGACCGAGGATCAGTATGATACGATTCAGCAAAAACCGACAGTTGAAATATTGACTTGCAATAATCTGGTTACTATTTTGGCCCGTGCGAATGGTATAAAAACTAGACCGTTCAAGTTTACGAAGCGTCTCTACACTGGCAGAAGAGATATCATCGTTCCGCCTGATTTTTACAATGATTTTCTCGCTTCAAAAGATGGTATCAATCATCAAACTTGGCAGGAATATTTCCCAGACGAACCAGAACTCATCGCCAACGAGTTTATCAGTATGACTCCTAACCTTGAGTTGGCTGATCTTGATATCATCAGCCCCGCACGTGCCCAATATGCTCATATCGGTCGCTTTGACCAAAAGGCAGACAAAATCGTGCACCTCACTCACTACAAGAATTTTGGGATTAGACTTAAAAACGAAGGTCAAGCTATGTATGCCGAAGCCATCTCTAATCCAGATATTTCTGTAGTTTTTGTAACCGGCTCGGCTGGAACTGGCAAAACTTTCCTTTCGGTACTTGGTGCCATTAATGCGTGTGATCTGGGCAAATTCTTACAGGCTACAATTGTGCCTTGCAGTATCGACGTTCAACGTGCACTTGGCTTCTTGCCTGGTGATCTTGATGACAAGATTGGGCCAAACATTGCTCCGATTAAGAATGCCATCCAAAACTACATCAAGCTAACCGATAGTAAATTCAGTAAAGTCTTAGAAACTACCCCAGATAGCGGCGATAAACAGTGTAAGCTTAAAGATCTACAGAGTAAGCTTAAAGATCTACAGAGTACAATCCGCACCGAAAGCGATAAGTTATACAACAAGTATTTTAAGAATATACCTGTTGAAGCCGCACGTGGTCTTGATTTTGCCAATATGTTTGTCGTATACGATGAATTCCAAGATCAAACACCAGATCAAGCTGATATGTTATTAAAACGTATTGCTAAGGACTCTAAAATTATCATTTCTGGTGACATCAAACAGATCCACCAGCATGGCCTCTCTAAACAGAATAATGGTCTATCCTATGCCAAACAGCTATGCTTAGGACTACCAATGGTTGCTCAAATCGAGCTTAAAGACATTGAGGTAGTTCGTAGTGAATTTGTTCAGGCGATCGTTGCGAGACAATCATAGAAGCAACAGCTCAAAGCAACAAATCCAGATAACCAAAATCTCTAATAAACTTCTTCACATTTTAAATGAATGAAGTTCTCCTTTTGAAGCCACCTTTATGGTGGCTTTTTCCATTTTAGGATATAATTTGTCATATGAAACTAATCGTTGGCTTCGGCAATACTGGACACGAATATGACTTTACTAGACATAATATGGGCTTTCTTGCCTTAGATTTTTTCTTTAAACTTCATGACTTATCTTGGCAATCTAGTCAAAAATTTCATTCCATTTGGGCAAAACACGGAAATACCATATTTCTTAAACCTCAGACCTTCTATAATGAAGTCGGTCTCGCCACCAGAGAGTGCGCCAATTTCTTTAAAATCGATCCAACCAGTATCATTGCTGTTTGCGATGATTTTAATCTTGATTTTGGCCAACTACGTTTTCGAGAAAGGGGGAGCGATGGTGGCAATAACGGCCTTAAATCTTTAACCAATCACCTTCACACCACAGATTACCAACGTCTCCGTATTGGTACCGGCAACCCAGAGCTTCGTAAGAAAATTGGCGACATCAATTTCGTTTTAGGACGTTTCACTGAAACTGAAAGGGAATTACTTCCTCAAATCTTATCTAGTTCAGCTCTTCGTCTTTCTGAATTAATTAGTAATACCTCATCTCACCCTTAAACGTTCTTGTTTAATCTTATTCTCAGCAAAAACACGACTAATGTTACGGTCGATCTTCCATAACATCCTTCCAAGCATCACGCGCTCCTCATGTGTAAAACCGTAAAATATTTCATCTAGATATTTTCTCTGCTCTAGTACAATATAACTAGCCACAAAATTACCCTCGCCCGCCACGATAAGGTCTAGACACTTCTGATTAAATTGTTGACTACGCCGATGCAGATATGACCGTTCCTCTAATCTTGCGATTGAACGTGACACTGAGGTCTCACCTACGCCATAACAATCCAGAATATCGCTCAGCCCATGTTTCAATTCATTACACCTGATATATCCCATAATCCTTACCTCCGTCAGGCTCAAATTAAACCGATTAGCTACATTTAAAGCATGATGTTTACGTAACTTATCCATCCTCGCCAGAATATTAACCGTATCTGCAACTGAAATACTTTTTGGTAGATTCCCGTCGTGCATATTTTTCTCCCTCTATCTAATCAGTAACCATCTGTTGCCACCCATTGCCTTAATTCTTCCTTTTATCTGTAGATCAAAAACCGCCGTCGTAAACTCTGAAGCGGTTATCTTCATGCCATCCTCAATAATTTTCTCCAGTATCTCCTCCCCATCCAGTACACCATCTTCCATCTTCTTTAAAATCCACGTCTCTATTTCCGTCTCGCCCTTAGCCTCCTCCCTCTTTTTTGATTTTATTTTCTCTGGACTTATTCCAAGATCTAGCAATATCTCCTCAGTCTCAGAAAATGCCACTGCACCCCTTCCCAATAATTTATTACAGCCCCGTGAACCCATTCTCGTAACATCACCTGGCACCGCATAGACCAAATTACTCTGATCAAAGGCATGATGTGCAGTATTTAGTGAGCCAGACCTCAGATCAGCCTCCACAATCACTACAATATCCGATAAACCAGAGATTAAACGATTTCTCAGAAGAAACGCACTTTTACGCCCCGATTGCGACTGCAGCATCCGAGTTAACTTTTCATCTTTTAATACCTCCTTCCATTCCGGATATTCCGACATAACAACTCCACCTTTTTCGATTATTTCTTGCGCTAAACCATTGTGACAAGCTGGGTAGATCTGATCAATCGGCGTCCCTAACACCGCCACGGTCACTCCACCAGCATCCAAAGCGGCCCGGTGTGCCACCGAATCAATACCAAAGGCTAAACCAGAGACAATTATTACACCCTGTTTTGCCAGCTCAAAGGCAATTCTATACGCCTGTTCTCGCCCATAGTTCGTACATTTTCTCGCCCCCACTACTGCTACCGTCTTTGGCCGCCCTCTCCCTTCAAAAACATATCTTGGCTCCGAGTTCCAAAAACGTTCATCTGCCTCTGGCATTTTTCCATAGTAATACAACTTTTTAGGCTTAAGCGCAATAGTAGAAAGTCGCGCCGTATACTGCATATCTTCAGGTGTAATTCTATTGATTTCCATACAAATACCCTCCATTTTTTACTTGAT
>ERZ773022.386-NODE-386-length-37454-cov-39.562234_pt1 | contig 37454 bp, 36 predicted proteins | sample MGYA00580839_ERZ773022 | MGnify/ENA primary metagenome ERZ773022 (study PRJEB29015, sample SAMEA2738020) | human oral metagenome | biome: human oral; feature: human-associated habitat; material: dental | place: China | collected 2044 ... | reverse complement strand
TCTGGACGATCCCGCGATGTTCCGGAAATACTGGCCGTCCGTCCGGCACGTGGTGGGCAAGGACATCATCCGCTTCCACTGCGTCATCTGGCCGCTCATGCTCCTGGCCCTGGGGCTGGAGCCTCCCGTCTCGGTCATCGCCCACGGCTGGTGGACGGTCGATGGCGAGAAGATGAGCAAGTCCAAGGGTAACGTCGTGGACCCATTCAGGATGGCGGAGCTCTATGGGGCTGACGCCTTCCGTTATTTTCTGCTGCGCGAGGTGCCCTTCGGCCATGACGGGGACTTCTCCGAGGCCGCGCTCGTCGGGCGCATCAACAGCGACCTGGCGAACGACCTGGGCAATCTTCTGAACCGCACGCTCCAGATGATCGTCAGCTATCGGGATGGCGTCGTCCCGGCGGGCAAGCTCGACGACCCGCTGGACGCCGAACTCCGTGCGCTCGCGAAGGCGGCGTTGGAGCGCGTGGACGAGGCCATGGAGCGCTTTGCCTTCGACGAGGCCCTGAAGGCGATCTGGGCGCTCGTTGGGCGCGCCAACAAGTACATCGACGAGACCATGCCCTGGAAACTGGCCAAGGAGGGGCAGGAGAAGAAGCTGGACTCCGTGCTCCTGAGCCTGTATGAGGCGCTTCGCCTCTCGGCCCTCCTGGCCGCCCCCTATATGCCCGGGACATCGCGGCGAATCTGGGAGCAGTTGGGGCTCGACGGCTCCCCCCTCGAGCTTCTCTACGACGATTTCGCCTGGGGCGCTGGGGCGGGGACGCGGGTGCGCAAGGCCGAGGTGCTCTTTCCCCGGATCGACCTGGAGGCGTGGAGGAAGGCGCGCGAGGCGGGGGAGAAGGCGGACGCCCCGCAGAAAGGTAGTCAAGAAGGCAGTTCCGCCGCTTCCGAGCACGAGCCCGAAATCGGCATAGAGGCGTTCCGTGCCGTCGAGATGCGCGTGGCGCAGATCGTCAAGGTCGAGGAGATCCCGAAGTCGCGCAAGCTCTACAAGCTGGAGGTGGACCTGGGGTACGAGAAGCGTACCGTCTGCTCCGGCATCAAGGCGTTCTTCACCCCCGAGGAACTGGAGGGCCGACGCGTGATCCTGGTGACGAACCTGAAGCCGGCGAAACTCTGCGGCATCGAGAGCAACGGCATGATCCTGGCCGCCAGCGTCAAGGTGGACGGGAACAGCGAGGCCCTGACCCTCGTGGCCCCCGCAGGCGAGATCCCGCTGGGCAGCCGCGTGAGCTGAGGGCGGCATCGTCATGGAAAGGGGCTTTCCCGAGCGTTTCGTCAAAAGGAAGGAGCTGAATTTCCTCCTGCGCGAGGTCGCCCTCTGGAGGGACTCCGGGATCATCGATCCAGCCCAGGCCTCCGCCATCGAGGGGCTTTATGCTCCTCGGAAGGGGCATTTCCCTCAGGTTCTGCTGGGGCTGGGAGGGATGCTTGTCGGCCTGGGGTTCCTGAGCGCCGTCGCCGCGAACTGGCTGGACATGCCCCGCGCCCTCCGCGCTGCCCTGATCGTGCTCTGCTACCTGTTTTCCATCCTTGCAGCCTGGCGGGCGGAGGCGGAGTTTCCCCGCACGTCGCGGGCCTTTCTGTTGCTGGGAAGCTTCATCTATGGCGGGGGCATCTTCCTCATGGCCCAGATGTTTCATCAGGGCGGGCACTGGACTACGGCCGTTGCCTGGTGGTTCGCGGGGGTGCTGCCCGCTGCCCTGCTCTTTCGGGATCCGTTCCAGGTGCTTCTCATGCAGGCGCTCGCGATTGCCTTTCTGTATGGATCCCATGCTCCATGGTTCGGTCTGTTCGGCAGCCTCTGGGATGCTCCACGGTTCTCTGTCGCGGACTTCCTGCGGAGCCTCCTCCGGCCCCAAAGGGTCCTGATCGTCTCGGCCCTGTGGGCGGCCTGGTGGCGTCTGGGGGAGCGCAGACGCCTCTGTTTCGGCATGAACGTTTTCGCCACCCTTTCCTTCGTCGGCCTGTCGCTCTTCGCCCGTCTCTCGGACCCTGCGCTGGACTTGGTCGTGCTGGGCGGCATCGGGATGCTGATGGTCCTTTGCTCCTTCGGAGAGCGGAAGGGCGACCTGGAGGGGTGGGGGATTATGCTGACGGGGGTCTGCGGGCTCTTCCTCACGATCTCCCAGCTCTGGCGCGACTCCATTCTGCCGTACTGCCTTCCCGGGTTCAACGCGCTGGCCGTCGGGATGGGGTTTTCCTCACCCAATACCGCCTTTGCGGTGCTGTCGGCCCTGATTCTCTCCCTGCTCATGCTCTGGCTGACCTGGAGGGGGCACACCCTGGCGACCACTTTTTTCTGCCTTTTGGTGCTGCGCTATTACTTCGACGGCTTCTACGATTTCATGCCCAAGGCCGCGTTCTTCACGGTGGGTGGCCTCCTGCTGATCGCCTTGGGCTATTTCATGGAGCGGGTGCGCCGAAGGGCGAAGCGGATCGGAACGAGCCTCGAGGAGGGGAAAAGGGCATGAGGGGATTGAGACGTTATCTCGTCGCGGCCATCCTGCCCCTGTGCGTGCTCCTGGCCGCCCCCATGAGGCCCGCACTGATTCTGGCGCTCGGGGAGGAGGTGCGCCTCGCCACGGTTCCGGTCGATCCCCGGGACCTCTTCAGGGGCGACTACGTGGCGCTTCGCTTTGCAGTGGAGGAAATCCCATTGGCCTCGTTCGACGCCGTTTCCGGGGAAGAACTCGGTGGACCGGAACCGGCGGAGATGAAGCTCGCAAAGGATTGGTACGTATCCCTTGAGCGGGACGCATCGGGCATCTTTTCTCCCGAGGGGGTCGGAACGTCCCCGCCTGTGGGGCGGCCCTATCTGAGGGGGAAGTTTCGTGCCGCCTCCCGCGGCTCCGTGGCGAGGCTCGATTTCGGGCCTGGGCTGGAACGTTTCTACCTGAGGGAGAACACGGGCCGCGCTTTGGAGGACGCCGCACGAAAAGGCCGCATCGAGGCGATCGTGAGGGTATGGCGGGGGATGCCCGTCATCGTCTCGCTGGATGTGAGCCCGGGAGTTTAAGCTTACCTGGGTTCAATCGAGGAGAGTCCCCCCTTCCATGATATGGACCTCGTCGCAGAACCATCGCAGGACCTCGATGTCGTGCGATATGAAAAGGCAGGCCATGTGGAGCTTCATCCGTAAGTCCCCGAGCAGGTGCAGAATCTGGGCCTGTACCGATACGTCCAACATCGATGTGGGTTCGTCCAATACGATGACCTTGGGGTCAAGGATCAGGGCCCTGGCTATCATCGCCCGTTGGGCCTCTCCACCGCTCACCTGATGGGGATATCGTTCCAGAAGGTCGCGGTTCAGCCCCACTTGCCTGGCGAGCTCGATTGCCTTGAGGCGACGTGCTCCGCTGCCGCAGAGGCCGTGGATGTCCAGCGGTTCCTGAATACTCCTCAGTAGCCGTTTGCAAGGATTCAGCGATGTCGTGGGATTTTGGAAGACGATCTGCACTTTGCGGCGATATTCCCGAAGGTCGATTCCCCTCAGTGAGGTTACGTTTCTTCCATCCATGAGGATACTTCCGGAGTCCGTGGATTCGAGCCCCACGATCATGCGGGCCAGGGTGGTTTTTCCGCTGCCGCTTCTGCCCGACAGTCCCACGGCGGCTCCGGCGGGTATGGAGAGAGAGACGTCTCGGACGGCCTCGACCCTTCGCACCCCCCACGGACCGGAGCGAAATGCCTTACACAGATTCCGCAGCTCGAGCATAAAGAAAACACCTCGTCTCCTGATCCGGAAAAGCGGTTGGGTAAAAATCCGGATCCTCGGTGCTGCAACGTGGCATTGCACTGGAACAGCGGGGATAGAAAGGGCATCCGGAGTCTCCGACCCACTCTCTGAGAGCTGTCGGAATGGGGACGAGGCCGTTATGGGGCAGGGCGCCCAGGAGCCCTGCAGTATAGGGATGTGCGGGCTTGGAGAGGATCTTCGCACAGCTTCCGCGTTCTACGATCCATCCCCGGTACATGACGAAAAGATCGTCGCAGAGTTCCTGAGCCAGCCTCAGATCATGGGAGATGATCAGCATCGAGCCTATTTGGGACGCGACGTCTCGGAACATGACGGCCATCTCCTGGACCAGGGAGGGGTCGAGTCCTTTGGTCGGCTCGTCCGCCAGGACCCACCGAGGCGACCGCAAGAGGGCCAAGGCTATCAAGACACGCTGGTTCATGCCTCCGCTGAGTTCAAAAGAGTAGCTATCCATAACGCGTCCCGGATCCCGGAACCCCAGATGCTCCAACATGTTCGAGATGGTTATGCGTGCCTGCCTCCGAGAAACGGGATCGATTGCATCGAGGAGGATTTTTCCTATCCTTCGGCTGGGGTTCAGGGATTCGTAAGGGTTCTGTGGAATGAGTGCGATCTCCCGGCGGCGCAGAGAGCGAAGTTCTTTACCCTTTGCCTGTAGCAAATCCCGTCCTTTGTACAGGCACTGACCGGATACAAGCGCGTTCCGGGGAAGCATGCGAAGCAGGGCCGTCCCCAGCACCGATTTGCCGCATCCACTTTCCCCGACGATCCCCGAGATGCGGCCCTCCCGAAAAACTGCGGTCACCCCTTTGAGCACCTCTATTTTCCTTCCGGGATAGACGAAGTCCACCCTCAGCTTTGAAACCTCTATCATCGTGGGCGCCCCCTGAGTCATGACAAAAATTCGTCGAATCGAACGTCAATTCGGTCACGCAGGATGTCACCCAGAATGTTCAGGCTCACCGAAAGGGCGAAGATACAGCCGCCTGGCGCCAGCACCAGCAGGGGATAAAGGCGGAAGTAGCTTCTTGCATCGTTGACCATGACACCCCAATCCGGCGTAGGGGGCTGAATGCCCAGGCCCAGGAAGCTCAATGACGCCACGGACAGGATGACTCCCCCCAGTCGGCTGGAGAACAGGACCGCCACGTTCCCCAGGATATTGGGCAGGATATCCGAAAAAAGGATTCGGAGAGGCCCTGCCCCAGCCGTCCGGGCGGCGTCCACATAACTCTCCCGGCGCAGTTTCATCACTTCGGATGCAGACTGGGTAACGTTCACATACATCGGATTGGTTTGGCGGATGGTCGCCAGTACGGTCAACATCGCCGTAAGCAGATGATAGATACTTCGCCCCGCCGCTGTCATGCGCCCACTGCGCACGAGCAGAATCCCGACACAAGCATGGATCGCAAGCCAGAGAAGGAACGATCCCTGCTGTCCCGCCCAAAATGCAGAAAATTTATAGAGCAGAGGCAAGTCGATGGACGAGTAGCTGATGACATAGGCAACACTGAAATCGTCTCCGAGAATGGCGACAAATAGTGTTGCTGCCGCACCGATCGCAGCAATTCCAGCAAGATATGCAGCAACAGCAGCCTGGCGCGTCTTGCCCTGCGTATCGCAAAATGCGGCGGCAAGAGCAAAGAGCAGCGTGCTGACTAAGAGCACCGTTCCGATCATACGTGCACCTTACCTTTTTCCGCCTCGTATTTCGACGGGCACTTGATCAGCAGTTTATCCGCAGCAAAAGAATCCCCGGTGTATTTCCCAATAGCGACAATGTGGTACGCCTCATCAAAATTATCCGGCTTTATCCCCTTGTAGCGTACAAGCATCTTCTCACCTGTCTCCTCATCCACAATGGAGAATACAAATGTCTCGTTCTCCATATGCGGTGCAACGGAGGTATCGGGCAGCCCCTTGACCTGCACATTGCGCTGTGACGCCCGTGCCTCGGCAACGCCGACATAGGGCGTCACCGCGTCCGCAAAGAAGTATCCGGCATATCCGATAAAGGCAAGAATAAGTGCAGCAAAGAAATATTTACGCATGACGATCCCCCCGTTTCATCAGCCAAACATAGATCAGTGTAACATCGAGCAGGGACAAAAGGAGCGTCCCGAGCATTACGGCATCCATATCCAAACGTCCTGCCTCATTAATGACAGGCGACGGATGCAGTGAGAAGAACATCCGCGGCAGGATAAAGACAAGGAACGGAACCGCGATAAAGGAAAAGAGTGCGTAAACCGCCGAAGAGGAAGCGCGTGCACGCTCATCCCGCATGGTCATGCGGAGTGTCATATATGCCCCGTAGATGAGAAGCAGAACGAAGATCGTCGTCTGCCGTGGGTCCCAGTTCCAGTATGCCCCCCATGTGAGCTTCGAGAACACTGCCCCGCTCCCCGTGGCAAGGAGGGTAAAGACGAGGCCAAGCACCGCCGAGCGTGCACTCTTGTCGTCGAAGCGAAGTTCGCGTGTCTTCAGATAGCGCATCCCCCAGTAGGCGGCACAGAAGAATGCAATCACCGAAACCCAGGCACATGGAATGTGGAAGAATGCGATGCGCACATAGTTCCCCAGCCCTTCTGCGGGGGGGACTAAGAAAAAGACAGCATACAGAACCGCCAGTGTCAAAACACCGATCGTGCCTGCAAGCATTTTTCCTCCAAATCTAACTCTCAATCCAGAGAGAATCAAACAACATCGACGCACCTACCGTGAGCGCCATATCATAGATCAGCATGCCGCCGAGGAGCGCAGGCTCCCCTTCCCCTGCAGTCAGTGCAATCGCGGGCAGGAGAATTGGCAGCATAGACGGGAGCAGCAGGACAGGTATAAGTCCCCCGCGCACGCTCGCATTTGCAGCAACCGCCGCGAGCAAGGTGTTCGCCGCTGCCATGCCCCAAAGGCCTAAAAAGAGGACTGCTCCGAGCATCGCATCGAGGACAAAAGGCGCATCCATCAGAATGAGGATGAGCGGCAGGACAATTACGGTGAGGACAAGCAGCGTAACAAAATGCGCCGCCATCTTGCCAAAGAGCACCGCCTGCGCGGGAACATATATCCGCAGAAAGAGGAGTGTGCCCGCCGCAGCCTCCTCTGCAAAGAGCCGTTCTCCCTGCAGTGTTGCCGCAAAGAAGATAACCACCCAGAGCAGTGCCGCCGTGAGGCGCCCGTCCGCCATGCTGCCGGCAAGCGACATGCTCATGAAGGCAATCACGGTCAGGGCGAACATCCCCATCGTGACATACCCGGCACGGTGGCGAATGCCATCGAGGAGTTCCTTATAGGCAACCTGACACGTCGCATGAAAGATCGATGCATGCATCTGCCGCCTCTCTTTCCTCCCGATCATTCGTCGCCCACAGAACGAGACGCCCGCACTCCGCCGCCCTGCGCACCTCATTCATGAGGAGTGCGCGCCCGCGCTCGTCGAGTGCAAGCCCGGGCTCATCGAGCAGCCAAATCTCAGCATCGACACCGAGGAGAACGGCAAGGCGCACGCGCTGGCGCATCCCTGTCGAGAGCTGTCCCGCCGTGCGCGACAAGACCTCCGGGGGGAGTCCCACGCGTGCAGTCAGGGCCTTCAGCTCCTCTTCCCCGCATGCAGCGCCGCGCGCCGAGAGGAGGAACGAGAGATTTTCCCGCACCGTAAGACGCGTATAGAGCTCCATCTCCGGTGTTGCCATCGAGATCAGGCTGCGGTAGTCTGCGCCCCCGATCGCCGCACCGTCTCGGAATACACCAATCGTTCCGGAAGTCGGAAGCATCAGCCGTCCTGCGAGGCGCAGGAGAGTCGACTTCCCGCTCCCGTTCACCCCCGCGATCGCAGTCACTCTGCCGGCATGAAATGAGCATGTCACCTGATGCAGCACTTCGCGCCCCTCAAATTCCTGGCTGACACCGTCAAAGCGAATCTCAAGCATAAGCTATCCTTTCCATAATTTTAATTTATTTTATCACAAAACTGAAAGAAAAATGAAATACATCTTTCCCATTATGTCTTTTTATAGATGTAAGCTATTTCAAAAATGAATTCAGTTCACTCCTTTGGATCATCGGAGAAAAAGCGGTCAGATCTCCCATTGGATTTCTGACCGCTTTTCTCTTCTTCATTATATATTAAATTCATCACAAAGCTGCGATTTTATATATTCTCGTGTGACTGTCACTACGAGGTTAGGAGCCAGAACCGCCAAAGACCGCAGACATCGGAATCGTACTGAGTTTCGCATCGATTTCAGCGATTTCCTCATTTGAAAGGAAGATGTCTGCAGCACCCGCATTTTCCACAAGGCGTGCATGTTTTCGGGTACCGGGAATCGGCGCTATATACGGCTTCTTGCAAAGCATCCATGCGAGCGCGATCTGTCCGCTCGTCGCACTCTTCTCCTCTGCAAGATTCTGAAGGAGCGAGAGGAGCTTCCTATTCTCATCCATCGCCTTCGCAGTGAACTGCGGCATATTCGCGCGCATATCCCCTTCTCCGAACATACTGTCCTTACGATATGCTCCTGTGAGGATGCCGTTTGCAAATGGAGAAAACGCGACAAAGCCGATGTTCAGCTCTTCAAGCACGGGAAACAGATCTTCATGCGCACGCGCCATCATGGAGTAACGGTTCTGTACCGCCGTGAGCGGGCAGACGGCATGTGCACGGCGAATGTCCTCCTCCGTTGCCTCGGAGATCCCCCAATGACGAATCTTTCCTTCCTTTTTGAGATCTCCCATCACCCCCGCAACCTCCTCGACGGGAATCTTCGGATCGACACGGTGTTGATAGTAGAGATCGATATAGTCCGTCCCGAGTCTTTGGAGTGAGCCGTCTACGGACATACGAATGGTCTCCGGACGGGCATCCGGAACAATAGGGCTTTTCCCCTGCTTTAACAGGCTCATGTCAAAGTGCACGCCAAACTTCGTTGCAAGCACGACCTTATCCCGATACGGTGCGAGCGCTGTGCCGACCAACCGCTCGTTGTCATGCGGATCATCGGGCGTACCGTATACCTCTGCCGTATCAAAATGCGTGATCCCCATATCTATGGCAGCGGCAATCAGCTCGCGCATTTCCTTCTTTTCGGCGGGCGCACCATAGCTCTGACTCATCCCCATACAGCCAAGCCCGACGGATGAGACCGTGAGATTGCCAAGGTTTCGGTAGTTCAATGTAAATCCTCCTTATATAGACTTCGAGGAAGCAAATTTCTCCAATATCTCCATATTCTCCTGCACCAAGGCGGGAGAATAAATTTTCGGTTGATCAGACGCGCGTATGATATTCCAGAGAGCAGCCGCGGCTTGTAATTTGGGCGTAAATCGATCATTGCCCTCATCTGCGCAAAAATCTTTTAGGAATTGATTCCATTCACACGCAGATGCGTCGTATGTCGCATAGGCATAATCTCCCTCGTATACCTTCAGCAGGTCGCGTATGGTAAACGCCGTGTCCTGCACCGCCTTCACTCGCCGCCATGCCGTCGCCATATTCGCTGTAAACTTAAACGGTACAATCCCTGTCAACGATGAAAAATATACCCGGAACTTTGCATTGAAGGAAAATTTACAGCCAAGCAGAGGTGTGTCCAAAGTGATTGTATCTGATGATACGGATGACACGGAGCGGGATACTTTTTTGATGCGGTTCCCCTTAAAGTATTCGGCAATATTGTGATTGAGTTCCGTCTTTACTCCTGCGTGATCAACGCCAATGCTCTTGCAAATTTCCACCAATTCTGCCCGATACCAATAATACTTTTGAAATTCTTTATAGGATGAAAGCTCCTCAAATGCAGGACGTTCTGTCATCATGTACTCCATATTGCAAATGATTGCTTCGTCAAGAAACTTTTCTCATTATAACACAGACATCTGCATATAAAAAAGGATGACAATACCTCGATTGTACCGTCATCCTATTAGGGAAGCACTGACAAATTCAGCTTATGGCGCTTGACATATTTTTACCCGCACTGTGACCTAGAAACCTCTGCATAGTCCTTGTGCTATGCGTTCAGTTTGTCTCCTTGTCCAGACGAAGAATCCCCACGCCAATCTGATGAACTTCATTTTTTCAGCGATTCCTCAGAATTTATTTTTTCAATACTGCATTCTTTTCAATAATGAGATTGAAGAGTTCCGAGCCTGCCGGAATCTCCGTGAAGTGCGTAAGGGCCTTCTCAAAACCGTGCTCCTTCACATAGTTCTGCACCTCGACCGCCTCGGGATCGTCGGCATAGTCGAAATGAAGCGCTGCGGCGATGACGGTCGCAAGCGCCTCCGGCCTCCTGCCGCGCTCGATGAGCTGCCGCGCCGGCGAGACAAGGCGGTCCTTTGCGCCGAGCTTTCGCTTCGGACCGCGTGCAACACGAGTGACGGCATCCGAGAGGTGTGGGTTCTTAAACCGCTCCTCTGCCGTGCGAATGTATGCCGCAAGCTTCTCGCGGTCAAAGCCGAACTTTTCGATGAGCAGTTCACTGGTCTCTGCCCAAACACGGCGGACAAAGGAGACGATCTCCTCATCCTTCATCGCCGAAGCGATGTCCTCAATCCCCTTCAAATACGACATGTAGGCGATGGAGGCGTGTCCCGTATTGACGGAAAAGAGTTTGCGTTCGATATACGCCTCGAGGTTATCCACCCAAGTCAGGCCCTCGATCTGAGGCTCTGCACCGACCACACCCGTGCGGTCAACATCCCACTCGGCAAACGGCTCAACCTTGACGAGCAGAGGATCCTCGTTGTGCTGAATCGGAACAATGCGGTCAACGGCAGCGTCCGGGAAGCCGATAGAGCGTCCAGCTTTTTCCTTCAAATCATCGGCAAGATGCTCATAGACGAAGTTCCTCAGCACTGTTGAGCCGCCCACCATATTCTCACATGCGATGATGTTCAGCGGCGCATCATTCGTCTCAAGGCGGCGCGCCAGCCCCTTCGCGATATTCGGTGCGATGAACTTAAGAATGTTCGGCCCGATGGCAGTGGTGACAATATCCGCCGTAACGAATGCATCCAGCAGGTCCTCGAGATTTGTATTGCTGTTGATCGCCTTCACATGCTCCACATGGATGGTCTTCGGATCGTTCCCAACAACCTCGATGTCATAGGAGCGGCGCTTGTTGATCTCATCGACCAGCGACGCGGCGACATCTACAAAGGTGACCTCATAGCCCGAGCGAACAAGCAGCTCCCCGATAAAACCGCGGCCGATATTGCCTCCTCCGAAATGGATTGCCTGCTTCATCGAATTCTCCTTTCAGTTTTTAGTCTGCCTTCGTAAAGACTTCATAGAGTTCATCGGCACTCTTGGTCTTGAAGAGCTCCTCGAGTTGTTCGTCCGTATAGTCGCCGACCATGGTCGCGATGTTGGCGAGAATGGCGAGATGGTCGTTGCCGACGCCCGCGATGCCGATGACAAGATGTGCCGTCTCATCGCCGAATTTTACGCCCTCGGGATACTGTAGAACGACGATGCCGGTCTTTTTGATCGTGTCCTTGACGGCGTTCTCACCATGCGGAATTGCAATGCCCTTGCCGATGTAGGTCGAGAGATCCTGCTCACGGTTGAGCATCCCCTGAACATAGCCCTCATCGACATAGCCGCCTGCAACGAGGAGTTTTCCTGCAGTCGTGATTGCCTCCTCACGGCTGACTGCCGCAAGGCCAACCTTGACATTTTCTTTGAGCAGAACGCCGGCACCGATCTTCTCAGCAGTCTCGGCTTCCGCATCGGAGGCCGGAGCTCCGGCTTCGACCGCTGCCTCTTTCAGACGTGCCGTGACAATCTCATAGACATTGTTCTGCATAAAGTCGCGCACCCAGATGTGTTCTGCCTGCGGCGAGTCTGCAAGGGCGCGCTCGGCAAGCTTTTCATGAGCGATGACCAGCTGCGCCTCGCTCGGAATCGCTCCGATCGCACAGTTCGTGACGGAGATGTCCGTATAGCCGTCCTTCTTGAGTTTCTTGCGCAGAGCCGCAGCGCCGAGTGCAGAGGAGCCCATGCCCGCATCGCAGGCGTAGACAATGGCCTTCAGGTCCTTGCCTGCAACTTTCTTCTCTGCGGGAAGCTCCTTGCCCCGGTTCTTCATGTCACTCATGCTCTCGCGTGCCGACGCAAGCGAGTCATCATCGACATCCTTAGACATCTTAATGAATACCGATGCAACCGCGCAGGACACCGCCGTCGCGACAGCAAATGCCGAGAGATTCGCAAAGAGCGCCGATCCACTCGGCGTCATGGCGATAATCGCAAAGATCGACCCCGGGGAGGACGGCGCAATGAGTCCGCCGCCGAGGAGACCGAGTGTAAAGACGCCGGACATACCGCCCGCAATCGCAGCAATGATGAGGATCGGCTTCATCAGGATGTACGGGAAATAGATTTCGTGAATACCGCCGAGGACGTGAATGATCATTGCACCAGGCGAGGACGACTTTGCCATGCCCTTACCGAAAAGCCAATAGGCAAGCAAAATGCCGAAACCGGGGCCCGGGTTCGCCTCAAGCAGGAAGAACATGGACTTGCCGTATTCCTGCGCCTGCTGGATGCCGAGCGGGCTGAGCACGCCGTGGTTGAGTGCATTGTTGAGGAAGAGAACCTTCGCCGGCTCGATGATGATGGACGCCAGCGGAAGAAGTCCCATCGCGACAATTCCCTCCACGCCGCTGCGCAGAATGTCATTCGCACCGGCAACTACGGGGCCAACCACGGCATAGGCAATCATCGCGAGAATGCCGCCGAGGATGCCGAGTGAGAAGTTGTTGACCAGCATCTCAAATCCGGCGGGGATGCTGTCGCGGATAGCATCGTCGAATTTCTTGATGATACAGCCGCCCAAGGGGCCCATGATCATCGCACCAAGAAACATCGGAATGTCTGAACCTGCAATGATGCCCGACGTGGCGATTGCTGCCATGACACCGCCGCGGTGCCCGTAGACTGCTGCGCCGCCGCTGTAACCAATGAGCAGCGGGATCAGCCACTTGCTCATCGGCCCGCCGACCTGCGCGAGATACTCGTTCGGCATCCACCCCGTCGGAATGAACAGCGCCGTCAAAAAGCCCCATGCAATGAATGCGCCGATGTTCGGCATAACCATTCCGGACAGGAAACGGCCAAATTTCTGCATGGCCTCCTGTGCCCCTCCGCCCTGTTGACTCATAACAATTCCCCCTGATATAAAAAGTTTTATCTATAAAGAGCCGTTCCAGTCTCTCCCGGAAACGTTCTTCGAAAACGTATTTCCATACGCAGCGTATTTCATCTCACTCCCCCGAGTGAGAATATTCCCGACCGGCCGTGCCGGATTCGAAAAAGAGCCATCAACAAAATCAAGCGATGTTCCGATCTCATTATATCACACTTCTGCCCTGTTTCTGCAACAAAAAACTGTTGTACGAGGGGCCTCATACAACAGTTCACATTCCACCGTACGATAAGCAGAATTACGCAAAATCCAGTCCCGGAACAGCATTCAGATAGAGATCGCTGTACCGCCCCGCCATAGCCTGATAGGCACCGCGGCAGGCAATCATTGCAGCATTGTCCGTACAGAGACGCGGTGAGGGGTACAGGTAGCGAATTCCCTGCTCCGCTGCCATCTCGCGGAGACGCTTTTCAAGCGCCTTGTTTGCTGCAACTCCGCCCGCGAGTACAAGTATCCCGCGTCCTGCCTCGTGAATCGCCTCAAATGCCTTATGCACGAGCACCTCGACAACAGCAGCCTGAAAAGAAGCGGCGATATCCGGTTTATGGAGCTCATGCCCCTTCATCTTCTCACTATTGATATAGTTCAGCACGGCAGATTTCAGTCCGCTGAAGCTGAACTCATAATTCCCCTCCCGGGCAAGCGCACGCGGGAAGTCAATCGCTGCCGGATTTCCTTCCCGTGCGAGTTTGTCGATCTCGGGGCCGCCCGGATACGGCAGCCCCATCACGCGCGCCACTTTGTCAAATGCCTCGCCCGCCGCATCATCGCGTGTCCTGCCCATCAGGCGAAACGTCTCATAGTCCGCCACGTCGACGAGCGCCGTGTGCCCTCCCGAAACGACAAGCGCCATAAAGGGAGGCTCAAGATCCTTCGTCTCAAGGAAGTTCGCAAAGATATGCCCCTCGAGGTGATTCACTCCAATGAGCGGCACACCGAGCGAAAAGGCGAGCGACTTGGCAGCTGATACGCCGACCAGAAGCGCCCCGACCAGCCCGGGCCCATAGGTGACAGCAATCTGATCAATCTCCGGCAGTTCCGTGCCCGCCTCGCGGAGTGCCTGCTCAACAACAGGAAGGATGCTCAGAATATGATTGCGCGAAGCGATCTCCGGCACCACGCCGCCGTATTTCTGATGAATCGGAATCTGCGTGGCAATGACACACGAGAGCAGCTCACGCGTCCCGCGCAGAACAGCCGCTGAGGTCTCATCGCAGCTCGTCTCAATCCCGAGCGTCAGTTTCTGATGAACATCTTTCATCTGCAAATTCCTTTAGCTTTGTATGCCACATGAGGATTGCATCCTCATCATTGTCCTGATAGTATTTCCTGCGCACGCCGACCGCAGAGAAACCGAGCTTCTCATAGAGGCGGATCGCCGGTGTATTCGACGTCCGCACCTCGAGCGTCATGCGCTCGGCGCCGCGGGCCGCTGCTGCGTGCATCAGTTTTTTCATAAGGATCCTGCCAAGGCCCCTGCCGCGCTGCGCAGCGGTCAGGGCAATGTTCGTCACCTGCGCCTCCTCAAATGAGATCCAGCACCCGCCAAAGCCGATGATGCTGTCATCGGCAAGGGCGACAATGTAGCAGGCGAAATCATTTGACGCCTCACGCCAGAAATCCTCGCGCGACCATGGCGTCGGAAAACTCTCGTACTCGACGCGCGCCACATCCTCTGCGTCCTCCGGCATCAGTGCGCGAAATCGGATCACGATGCTGCCTCGCTGCCGTGCCGCTTCTCCCAGAGGACTTCCGCCTCGCTGCGGCGCAAATAAAGCGGCACCGCCGTCATCGGATCGTCCGATTCCCCGCGGCGCAGGCGCGCGAGTCCGGCAAGGCCCACACAGGCAGCGCGCGGCATACGTGCATGAATCGGCGCAAGATGAACATCTTCGGGCAGAGCTGCATCCATATGCTTCTGCATGGCATCGCCGAGCAAAACGACAGGCCGCACCGTTCCCTCGAGCGCAGCGACAACCTCCGTCAGCGGCAGGATCACAAGGGGACGATCCTCTTGCAGTTTCAATGCGTCACCATCCGCACGCCATGTGAACTCCTGTACATAGGCGCTCCCCTTCTGCGCGTCCATCATACAAACGAGGCGCACACCCTCACAGATGCAGTGATGGGCAAGCGCCTCGAGTGTAGGAACTCCAATCAAGGGAATGCACAGAGCATATGACATCATCTTTGCCGCCGCAAGACCGATGCGCAGCCCGGTAAACGAACCGGGACCGATACTGACGGCGATGCCTTCAAGTTCTTCTTTTTTTATGCGCGCCATATGGAGCGCCGTCTCGATATGGGGCATGAGCGTTTCTGAATGCGTCAGCGCGCCCTGCATACTCAGCTCTGCGGCGACGCACTCCTCCGAGAGAACAGCAACACTCGAGACCTGTGAGGAGGTATCAATGCTCACGATCGACAATGTTGTTCAACTCCCCTAAAAGGCACCTGCTCTTCTCTCCTTCGGCGGCAAAAGTAAACTGTCGATTCTCTCCGTCAAACGCGTCAATACGAACCTGCAGGCGATCCTCCGGCATTGCATCCGGGAATTTTTCCGCCCACTCGATCAGGATGATGCCCTCTGACGCTTCTGCATATTCATAGAAGCCAATATCCTCGAGCTCCTCCTCGGACGCGATCCGATAGAGGTCAAAATGCACAATCGGGCAAACACCCTCATAGATATTCATGAGATTAAATGTCGGGCTCGTCACATCGCTCTCTACGCCGAGTGTCCGTGCGAGAGCCCGCACGAAAAGGGTCTTGCCCACCCCAAGTTCTCCATCGAGGCAGATCACCGTTCCCTCATGGATAATTTTACCGATTGTTCCCGCTAGATGCGCAGTCTCCTCGGGAGAATGCGTGATACAGGTGAGCATATGCCGTCCCCTTTGATGATTGAGTAAAACTCGAAATAATTTTATTTATTATAGCATGACCGACAATTTTGCGCAAAGGATGTACCGAATTTCCGAATAGAAAAAGCGGAACGGAGAGCGTATGCTCCCCGTCCGCCTATTCAGGCAGCCGTACTGTCATGCGCCCGGCGTTCAAATCGATCTGCAGCACAACCGCGCGCAGAGCTGGAACAAGGAGCTCGCGGCCGTCCTCCGTGCGTACAGCATAGACGTCGTTGCTGCCCGTACGGAGGACATTCTCAACGATGCCAAGTTTATTCCCTGCCTCATCGTATACCGCAAGACCCACGATATCAAAGACATAGTATTCGCCCTCGCCGAGCGGCGCCGCTTGTGCACGCGGCACCGTGAGAAGGCGCCCCGTCAGACGCTGCACATCTTCGCGGGCAGCATATTCGCGAAAGCGCATCAGAATATTCTTCCCCTGTGGCTTCATGTGCTCAATGTGCAGGAGCTCATCGCCCGCCATGACCTCGCGCAGCGAGGCAAACCGCTCAGGGAAATCCGTCAGCGGAATGATGCGCAGAGCGCCGCGGACGCCATGCGGCGCACCGACGCGGCCGATAACAATTCGTTCATCAGGCACGGATGGCGACAATCTTGTCATCCTCCACCAGAATCTCGACATTCATCAGTTCACGCATATCGTCACCCACGTTTGCCTTGACCAGGCGTTCGAGGGTGCCCTGGACGATCTCCGCCCCCTCAGCGAATTTCTGCAGTTCCTCCTGATGGGCGCGCGTCTCCTCGACATAGTCCATGCGGCGCTGACGCTCCTGGCGGATCGTATTGATATGCTGGATCGCCTGGGGCGTGAGCTCACCCTGTTCCGCCTCCTGCATGACGCGTTTTTCCTGAATGCCGAGCTGCTGGAGCTCGAGCTCAGCACGGCTGAGCCCCTCTTCCATCTCCTTGAGCATCTTTGCACGCAGCTTTTCCGTCAGTTTCGCCTTGACGGTAACAGGTACCTTCATTGTGATAGAATCCACTCTGTATCTCTCCTTACGCAAAAACGGCGGCCGTCACAGGACGCGCGCCGTTTCTGTATGGCTCAGCCAATCTCGACCGTCGCCCTCTTATTCTCCTTCGTGGCAGCGGCTTTGACAACACTGCGCAGAGCTTTTGCAATGCGCCCCTGTTTGCCGATGACCTTGCCCATGTCATCCTCCGCCACGCGAAGTCTCAAAATGATCTCCTGATCATCCTGCGTTTCGTCAACGACGACAGCTTCCGGATGATCTACCAAGGATTTGGCAATAACCTCGACTATCTCTTTCACGCTGATCGTCTCTCCTCATTGCACAATGCACACGTCCATGAAAGATCCCTCCACCAAAATGAAGGAATCCCTCTCGGAACGCGCAGCATTTGTTAGTCCTTCTGACGCTTTGCCGCAGCAAACTTTGCCATCGTACCGTTCTTGCTCAGGATGTTCCTGACCGTATCGGTCGGCTGTGCGCCCTTCTTCATCCAATCGATTGCCTTCTCCTCGTCAATGTTGACGACGGCGGGCTGCTGCGACGGATCGTAATTCCCAAGGATCTCAATGAATCGACCATCACGCGGTGCACGCGAGTCGGCGACCACAATGCGGTAAAAGGGATTCTTCTTTGCACCCATGCGGTTCAAACGAATCTTGACTGCCATATTTTCACCACCTTTCATTGTACCGGATTCCGGACTATTTGAAGAACGGCATCTTCGGGAGGCCCATTCCGCCAAGTGACGGAAGAGACGGCATTCCGCCTTTGCCCTTCAACTTTTTCATCTTCTTCATCATCTTGCGCATCTCACCGAACTGCTTGAGCAGCTTGTTCACATCCTGCACGCGCGTTCCGCTGCCCGCAGCGATGCGTTTGCGGCGGCTGCCGTTGATGATCGTTACGTCGATGCGCTCCTTCGGCGTCATTGCTCGGATGATCGCCTCGATCCGGCGCATCTCCTTGCCGTCGAGGTCAATTTCCTGATCGCCAAGCTTTTTTTTGAGTCCGCCCATCCCCGGAATCATTCCGAGAATATTGCTGAGCGAGCCAAGCTTCTTTACCTGCTGCATCTGATCGAGGAAATCGTCGAGCGTGAAATCGTTGCGGCGAAGTTTTTCCTCCATCTTCTTCGCATTCTCGAGATCGAAGTTCTCCTGCGCCTTTTCAACGAGGGAGAGAACATCGCCCATGCCGAGAATGCGCGAGGCCATGCGATCGGGATGGAACACCTCGAGCGGCTCGAGTTTCTCCCCCATACCGACGAACTTCAGCGGACAGCCGGTAACCGCCTTGATCGAGAGTGCCGCGCCGCCGCGTGCATCACCGTCCAACTTCGTCATGATGACGCCGTCGAGGCCGAGTGATGCGTCAAAGGACTGCGCCACGTTGACGGCTTCCTGGCCTGTCATCGCATCGACGACAAGCAGGATCTCATGCGGCTTTACCGCAGTCTTGATGTCGCGCAGCTCCTGCATGAGCGTTTCATCAATCTGCAGGCGGCCTGCCGTATCGATGATGACGACATCATTTGCATGCGCTGCCGAGTATGCGATCGCAGCACGCGCAATGGCAACAGCATCCTCCTGCCCCTGCGAGAACACCGGCACATCGACTTGAGCGCCAATAACCTCAAGCTGCTTGATCGCAGCGGGCCGATAGATATCATCAGCCACAAGGAGCGGGCGCTTGCCCTGTTTCTTCAGCATGAGAGCAAGCTTGCCGGCCGAGGTCGTCTTTCCAGATCCCTGAAGACCCGCAAGCATGATGACGGTCGGCGGATTCGGACTGATGTTGAGACGGCTCTCCGTCCCCCCCATCAGTGCGGTGAGTTCCTCGTCGACGATCTTAATGACCGCCTGTGCAGCGGTGAGGGTATCAAGCACATCCTGTCCGACCGCGCGTTCCTTGACGCGTTTCACAAAGTCCTTGACGACCTTGAAATTGACATCGGCCTCGAGGAGTGCCATGCGCACCTCGCGCATCGCATCATTGACATCTTCCTCTGTCAGCTTGCCGTGTCCGCGCATTTTTTTGAAAATGCCCTGCAGGCGATCCGACAGATTCTCAAAGATCATTCCCTCACCTCCTTTATATCATTCTGGGATGTGTATTGTTCCAGTTCGTCCGCGATGCGGCACACATCAACGCACGCAATCGGTTCTTTGAGTGCACGCAGATCCGCACAGACGGCAGCAAGTGCGTGCTCCTGCGCCTGTTGACGCGCGAGGAGTCCGAGGGTCTCCTCCATCTCCGTGAGCGCACGCTCTGCACGGCGGATATTGTCATGCGCCGCCTGCCGCGTGATGCCAAGCTCCTCGCCGATCTCTGCGAGGGAGAAGTCCTCCGCGATGTGAAGACGCAGACTCTCCCGCTGCTTCCCTGTCAGAAGCCCTCCATAGAGGTCATACAGTCTTGCAAGGTAGTAGAGTCGCTCCATACACATCACCCGCCTATAAACACTTCTGCGATTATAACGGCAAATAAAGAGCCTGTCAAGTATTTTTCTTGACAGGCTGAGTTATGTGTTTGGAATGTGGCACGTCCTCCAAAGCAACGTCTATTGGAACACGCGCCCGTTTGCATCATGAAGTGTTCGCACTTGGAACCGTCACGCCTCAGCGGCAGAATTTTTCCAGCGGCTCTGCGTGATCCGTCACAAATTCGACCGTTCCGATATACTCCCCCGCCTTATCGTACATCGCCTGATAGTGCACACGGATCGGGCGCTCACGGATGTAGCGGTGCACGATCATCTGCGTGCGCTTCTTCGCCTTGAAGTCCGCAATCAGATTGCGCACTACCGGGATAATCTCGGGCGGATGACAGTTCATTACATCCCGCCCGAGTGCGGACATTGGACGCGTGAATACCTGTCCCTCGTTCGTAAAGAAACGAACGACATCGTCTTTGTCGATGAAGGTAATATCCACAGGCAGCAGCTGCAGTATTGTCGTCAGCTGCTCCATCGAGAGCTCGCCCGTCGGGAACTGCAGCTTCCCGTCCGCCTGCGAACGCGCAAGGCGCTCCGCCTCTTGATCGAGCCACGGCTGTGCCGCGGGCCATGCGGGAATAGCGACGCCAAACGAGACGCCCATCTCCAGCAGATCGTGGTAGGCGCGATACCATTCGATCTCGGTAAAATAGCGCAGACTGAGCGGGAAGAGAATATTCTCCTCTTTGAAAATCATCTCACGCACACGCTGGGTCAGCGCGCGGATGCGCGCTTCATACATCGAAAGCGTCTCTGCATCCTCTTTAAGCGCCTTCGTTATCACACTGAGCTCACGCTTCATCTCATCGTCGACGCCCCACATGACCTGTGAGGGTCCTGTGACGCCGTAGTCGTAGAGGATCGGCATCAGGATTTCTTCCTTCTTGATGTAGTGCATGCGCAGATCGCCCAACGCGAGGATATGCTGCACGATCTCATCCGGGCGCTTCGCACCGTCCAGCTCTCCCTCAATCGTGTCGAGCAAAACATCGAGCGCACGGTTTTCTGCACGCAGAAGAGAGAGCGGATGTCCCTCCGGCAGCGCATCCAAATCATTCGGATCAACGGATGCAGCCTGCGCATGAATCTCATCGTGGGAGAGCGCGCCCGGAGGCGCATCCACCGCCCCGTGAAAGAGTGCTGAGTGCACATCGCACAGGCGTTGAACCTCGGTGATCGGCATCCCCCCCTTGATGAGAGTCTGCTCCGCCTCCATGATCTCTTGCGCCTCGACGTGGGCGAACTCCTTCACGAAGTCCTTTCGAACGGATTCCAGCTCTTCGCCGCTCGACAGGCGCTCAATGAATCCGCGCAGGCGTCCCTGCCGCGACTGCGTATCCTCACTGATAACAGTGTATCCGCGCCCCTCGAACGCTGCGATGACCTTCGCGAGGTCGATCCCCTTCACTGCTGCACCGCGCGGGATCGTCATGATGCGCCCCATCACGTTCAGCGCGACGGGATTTGTAATCTCCTTGAACCCGATCTCCGCCATGATATCCTTAACCTCGGGATTCTCCTCCACCAGCTCAGCGACCGTCTTTTTCAGGTCGAGTATCTTTTCCATCGTCAAAGCTCCTTTTATGTAAATTGCTCTTTGTCATCTCTTTACAGCGATTATAACGCAAGTCGGTGAAGAAAGGCTGTAACCTTTGGTACGAAAAAGGGGCTGCTCCGAAAAAAGAGCAGCCCCCAAAACATTACAGTGTCTTAAACGTAAAATTCTTCCCGTCGAAGCCAAGCTCTACCACATCGCCGCCGCGGACATCGCCCGCGATGATCTTCTTCGAGAGCTCTGTTTCCACCGTGTGCGTGAGCAGTCGACGGAGCGGGCGCGCGCCGAAGTCCGGGTCGAAGCCCTCCTCTGCAAGTGCCGCGATCGCATCGTCATTCCATGTAAGCTCGATATCTGTCTGACGCTCGAGGCGCTTTCCGAGCGCAGCAAGCATAATGGCCGCGATATGTTTCACGTCGTCCTTGCTGAGGCCCTTGAATACAATTGTATCATCCACGCGGTTCAAGAACTCGGGACGGAAGTATTCTTTTAGCAGCCCTCGTACCGCCTGCACGGCCTCCTCATATTTTTTGCTTAGGATTTCATGCGAGCCGAGATTGCTCGTCATGATGATGACGGTGTTCTTGAAATTCACGACACGCCCCTTGCCGTCCGTCAGACGCCCGTCATCGAGAATCTGGAGCAGGACATTGAACACATCACGATGTGCCTTTTCGATCTCATCAAGCAGGATGACGCTGTACGGACGACGGCGCACCGCTTCCGTCAGCTGTCCGCCCTCATCGTATCCGACGTAGCCCGGAGGCGCTCCGATGAGGCGCGAAACACTGTGCTTTTCCATATACTCACTCATATCGATGCGGATCATGCTCCGCTCATCGTCAAAGAGAGTTTCCGCAAGTGTTTTTGCAAGTTCCGTTTTTCCGACGCCCGTGGGGCCAAGGAAAATAAACGAGCCGATCGGCCGGTTCGGATCCTTGATGCCCGCACGTGCGCGCAGGATTGCCTCACTGACGGCGGTTACCGCCTCGTCCTGACCGACGACGCGCTCATGCAGCACTTCCTCAAGGCGAAGCAGCTTCTCGCGCTCACCTGTCATCATCTTCGTCACAGGAATTCCCGTCCAGCGGCTGACGACACGCGCAATGTCCTCCTCACCGACCTCCTCCTTGAGCATTTGCTCGCCGTCCGCCTTGGCGGCAATTGCCGCCTCCTCTTCCGCGAGTTTCTTCTCAAGCTCGGGCATCTTCCCGTATTTCAGCTCAGATGCACGCGCGAGATTCTGGGAACGCTCCGCAGCCTCCATCTCTCCGCGCACCTCGTCCATCTCCTTCTTGATAGCGCGCACGCGCAGGATGGCCTGTGTCTCACTCTCCCACTTCTCCTGGAGCTTTTGCTCTTCTGTATGCAGGTCTTCCTTCTCTGCAACGAGAGCGGCAAGCTTCTCCTTCGATGCTTCGTCGGTCTCTTTCTTCAGCGCCTCCTCCTCGATATCGAGCTGGAGAATCTTGCGCCGGATCTCATCCAGCGGCGCAGGCATGGACTCGATCTCCGTGCGCAGCTTTGCCGCCGCCTCATCGACGAGATCAATTGCCTTGTCCGGCAGGAACCGATCCGAGATATAACGATCGGAAAGCGTCGCCGCCGCGACAAGAGCGGCATCGCGGATGCGCACGCCGTGGTGTACCTCGTAGCGATCCTTGAGTCCGCGCAGAATAGAGATCGTATCCTCTACGCTCGGCTCACCGACCATGACCGGCTGGAAGCGGCGCTCGAGTGCCGTGTCCTTCTCAATGTACTTACGGTATTCGTTCAGCGTTGTCGCGCCGATGCAGCGCAGTTCGCCGCGCGCAAGAAGGGGTTTTAAAAGATTTCCTGCATCCATGGCGCCCTCGGCAGCTCCTGCGCCGACAACAGTATGCACCTCGTCAATAAAGAGCAGGATCTGCCCCTCGGATTTTGCAATCTCGTTGAGCACACCCTTGAGGCGTTCCTCAAACTCGCCGCGGAACTTCGCTCCCGCGACAAGCGCCCCCATGTCAAGCGAGTAGAGTGTCTTGTTCTTCAGCGACTCGGGTACATCCCCCGCCACGATGCGGCGAGCAAGGCCCTCGACGATCGCCGTCTTGCCGACGCCCGGCTCACCGATGAGCACGGGATTGTTCTTCGTGCGACGCGAAAGGATCTCAATCGAGCGGCGAATCTCCTCGTCGCGACCGATCACAGGATCGAGCTTATTCGCGCGCGCCGCCGCTGTCAGATCGCGTCCATATTTCTCAAGCGACTGATACCCCTCCTCCGGGTTATCGCTCGTGACATTTTGCTTGCGGTTCTTCTGAATTGCCTCCTGTACAGCACTCTTCGTCAGACCAAACTCACGCGCAATGGTCTGCACCTCATCACTTCCGTCCGTGATGATCGCAAGTAAAAGATGCTCTGTCGATACGTACTCATCCTTCATGGACTTCGCCAGTTCCTCGGCGCGCCCGAGTACACGCACCATGTCCATCCCCATGCCGAGGCGGTTCGTGCCGCGCACGCTTGGAATACGGGCGATCTCTTTCTCCAGCCGAGCCTTCAGCATCGGCAGATCAACGCCGCAGACATCAAAGATGGTTGCAAGCAGCCCTTCCGGCTCCTTCGCAAGTGCGAGCAGCACATGTGCCGAAGTAATTTCCTGATGATAGCGCATGGCTGCAATCTGCTGCGCCGATTGGAGCGCCGCCAGCGTCCGCGCTGTGTATTTATCCTGTTCCATAATGTGTCCCTCCACCATTTATTTTTGTCTTCATGCTCCCATTATAACAGGTAAAGTCAAAAAGTCAAATACTATTTTGATTTTTTGACTTTCATTTTTTTAAAAGGAGCTCTGCCAGTTTATGACAGAACTCCCCGCATTTAGATCATATTCTTTTTATAGCATTCATAAAGCCCCTTGAGCTCCTCCATCTTCGCATACATTTCGATCTGGAGCGCAGACGCCGTCGGATAGTCCCCCTCATTGAGCGCCTTGATGAGCAGTGTAAAGAGTGCCTTATCGTCAATCGTATCCTTTGCGAGATAGATGCGCAGATCGTGAATCTTATTCCACATATAGGCATCCTGATCCGTGACGAAGTCACTCTTGATCTCCACCATGCGGCGGACGATCTCGCGGTTCTCCGGAATGATGCGGCTGATGAGCTCAATCTTCCAGCGTAAAAGAGCGCCCGTACGGAACGACTCGATGATCTGCGGCCGAAGGGTGTTGCCCGCTGTAAGTACCGCTACTTTCTCCGGGTAGAGTTCGAATCCGAGCATATTCTCCCAAACTGTTGCGGGCGGTTTGCCGAAGCGTGCATCGCGCTCGTCCGCCGTATAGTGCTCGAATACGTCCTCCTCACTCCGATAGGCACGATCGGTTTCGAGATAGAATCCCTTCTCCCCCGGCTGCTTTGAGAGTTCGCCGAGGAGTTCCGTCGTCGTACGCCCCGCCGTATGCTTGATCCCATCGAGGATGGCAAGATATGCGGCAGCAAGAACGAGATAGGTATTCGAATACGGATTGGTCGCACGGAGCTCAAAACGCGTTGCAAGGGGACTTTTGAGGTCGCGGATGAGACTGACGAGTACGGTGCGGTTGCGCGAAGGAATCGCAGGCGTCGCACCAAATGAGGTAACGACGCAGACCGGCGCCTCGAAGCCGGGTTTGAGACGGTTGAACGCATCATTCGTCGCGGAGACGAAGGGGCTGACCGCCTCGTAGTTCTTCAGAAGACCCATCAGAGCACCGTAGCCGACGGCATTCATATAATCCGCATTCTGATCATCCGCTGCAAAAAGGCTGTGGCGCTTGCCGTCCTTCGTGACTGCTGCGAGGCTGAGATGCGTATGCTCGCCGTTGCCTGCAAGACCGATGAGCGGTTTCGCCTTAAAATTGACCTCCAGTCCATAGAGGCGGAAAATCTCACGTACAAAGGTGCGAACGAAAAGCTCATTGTCCGCCGCCTGCACAGCGTTGTCGAACTGCCAATCGATCTCGATCTGTTCGCAGACATGCGTCATGCAGCCATTCTCATCGATTTGTGCCTTCAGTCCGCCGACTTCCTTATGCCCCATCTCCATGTGGAAACCATATTTGTCAAGCTGGATAAGGCAGTCCTCGAGCGCCGTGCGCACAGCCCCGTGCGTCCGCTCCCAATACTGCTCGTTCATCACCTGTGAGGCCGACATCTCCTCGATGGACGCGTTGTCATCAAGCGGCGTCTTGACCCAGAACTCAAGCTCTGTCGCCGAGGTAAAGACGATATCCTCAATGTTCTTCCCGTTGAGGCTTGGCGCGCCGGAGATGTCCGGATTGGCACGGAAGAAGGCGAGGAGTTCACGCTTGACATAGGCGAGCGTATCCACAAGTGCCGCACGCGAATCGACACGTTTTTCCTCGTGAATGATAAAAGAAGGAATGCGCAGCGTCCCGACGGGCAGCCCCGTCTCCTCGTCCGAGCTCTCGGGATCGTAGTCCACAAACCAGTTGACTGCAGGATCGATCGGAAGATCAACCTTCGCATTGTTGATTGTTGCGATCTTCGGCAGGACCACGGAGGAACCGTCCGTCTGTACGGCGGTTCCGTTATAAAATTTTTCGATATCCTCAATAAAAATCCGCACAGGGATCTTCTCATCCGTATCGTTGCCCGCCATATCAATGCCCACGAGCGAAACGAAGCGCACCTCCGGATGTTCCTTGAGCTGCCGAATGATCTCCTCACGCGGTGTATTGGCGGGGATTTTATAGAGAAGTTCGTTCATCTTTGCGTACCACCTTTTTTCATAAAAGAATGCCGAACAGATCGTCCATGCGAAAAAACCACGCGCCCATATTACCATTTTTCGAAGGTCGTTGTAAAGGTATTGATCGCATGTATTCACGGGCTTAATGCTGCATTCATTGACTGGAAATCACTACAACGATAGAATGGATATCAAAGGAGGGAGTATAATGAATATTTCCGTTCGTATGCTGCAGCTGAAAGGACGAACGCATGAACTCGTCCGCCGTTTCCCTGTCGCAGTGTTCTGGCAGGCAGTCGGTTTTTTCATCGCTGCGGGTGCGATCCTCGTGCGTCCCGGCTATAATATCCCCTCACTCGGGTTCGAGAACTCTGTGCTGTTCGACCGCCTGACACAGCTGCTGCCCGCAGTCATCGCCGCGTGGCTTGCGGGAGCGGCGGGCAGTCTCCTGCGTGATGCTTTTTCCGTAAAAAAGGCGCCGATTGTGACGGCTGCCTGCTCCGCCGTTCTATTCCTGATATTCGCATATTTTTGGTATGGCATCGAAACGCCGGGCCGTCATCTGATCGCGGGGACGCTCGGCGTATATCTCGCACTGAGTTTTCTTGCGCTCTTTTTTCTTGAGCGTGCAAACCGTGCGCCGGGACTTCCCGCTCTGCTCTTTGCTGCGGTTTTTTCCATCGCGACAAGTATCCTGCTCTTTCTCGGACTGATGCTCTGCATTGCAGCATTCTGGGCGCTGATCATCACCGATGCCGACAGCTGGCTGCCGGAGACAACCTATCTCTTCACAGGATTGATGGCATACGGTGTCTGGGGATTGGGCGCATTTCTCGGTGCACTCCCAAGAGCAGGTGAGTACTATGAACACTCTGCCGCCGTGCAAAAACTGCTCCTCTATCTCTTCTTCCCCGTCTATGCCCTGCTGCTCCTTGTCCTCTACATCTATGTGGGTAAGATCATCCTTGCGGGCGATATGCCCGTCGGCATAATGAATTGGTACGCATCGTTCGCCCTCTTGGGCTTCACAGTTTTCTTCGGAACACTCGCTGCACAAAAGAGGCTTCCACTCTTTTCCCGCTTTCTGGAGTGGGGATTCTTCATCCTCCTGCCCATCATCGCCGTTCAAATCTACGGTGTATGTCTCCGCTATGCTGCGTACGGGCTGACCACGGCACGCTACGCCTCCATGATCTGTACCTTTTGCGGCATCTACGCGCTCGTCGTTGCATTCCTCAAAAAGAAGCCGCAACAGGTCTACCTCTGCGCCGCCCTTCTCGCGCTCATCTTCTCCCTCACGCCGCTGAACGTCATCGATGTGCCGCTTCATAATCAGGAGACGCGGCTTAACCGAATTCTTACGGAGTACGACCTCCTGCAGGACGGACAAATTGTAAAGCGCAATGATACGCCATCGCATGTCGTCAATGAAATCATCGATATTGCACAGTACATCGGGAGAAATGCTTCCCCGCTCGCCGCTGCCGTACTCGACGCCGATTTCAAGCCGATTCATGAGTTCTTTTCCTTCTACGGTCCAAACTCTTGGGAACTATCCGTCGTGGACTATCACACACTCATCCACTTCGGCGTGCACAATATCAATAACAAGAGCACCCTTGTTCTCACTCGCACAGACGGCACAACAGAGCGCATTGACCTGCGCTCCCATATCGAAATGCTCCTACAAAACAATACCCACACAAGTGAAAAACTGCAAGATTACGAAACAGAAAATTATCTCGTCCATTTCGAAAACATCTCAATCGCCAGAGACAAGGATGGAAGCATAATCTGGAACAATGCGGAGGGATTCGTATTGATCCGCTGAGAATATATGCTAAAAAGCGGCTGCACATCAAGTACAGCCGCTCTTTCTGTCTTTACTGCCGATTCCACGCGCACAGCCGTCGCTCCGCGAAGTCGAGCAGGACAAAGAACAGAAGCCCCATCATGCTCAGGACGACGATACCTGCGTACATATCGAGGTAGTTCACACGCAGCCATGCGTCCATGATGTAGTAGCCGATGCCATACTGCGTACCGAATGTCTCCGTAAAAAACAGCACGGAGATCGCCGTCGCCATTGCCACACGTACCGCTGTGATGAACTTCGGCAGCGAAGCGGGTAGGATGATGTGGCGTACCAGCTGTGTAAAGGAAGCCCCCAGCACCCGCAGCGGGAAGTAAGTCTCCGATGGAATTGCGGCAACCGCATCGCGCACAGCCACAACAACCTGAAACACGATGATCAGAAAAACCAAGAGAAGCTTGCTCGTCTCTCCCACACCGAAAAGGAGCATGACAACGGGCAAAAGCGCAATCTTTGGAATGGGATAGCTCAGGTAGAGAATCGGCGCAAGCAGACGGTTCACACGCGGGAAATACCCCATCAGAACACCGATCGGATAGCCTGCGACAACAGCAGCAAAGAGCCCGACCATAATCCGCATAAGACTATATCCTGCGTGAACGGCAATCGTATCCAGGAATTTCTGCGCGAGCCGGATCAGTACCAATTCAGGCGAAGGAACCACAGGTATTTGAAGAAGTTGAGCAGCACCTGCCCAAACGGCAAGACATATGAATATCCCAAATGCAAACATACGCAGTGAGATTTTCTCCATCACACACCTGCTCCCGCAATCCTCGCACGCAGCCGCTGCCCCATCGCAAAGAACTCCGGCGTACTGCGCTGTGCAAGATTTCCCGCAAACGGGTTATCAATAATCTCGGCCACATGCCCGGGCGTTCCCGTCATAACGGCAATGCGTCCTGCAAGCGTCAGCGCCTCCTCCACGTAATGCGTCACGAGCAGCGTTGTCACAGAGCGCTTCTTCCAAAGTGCGAGAAAGACCGCCTGCATCGACTCGCGCGTAATCACGTCGAGCGCAGAGAACGGCTCATCCATCAGCAGCAGATCCGGCGCAAGGAGAAATACGCGTGCCAGGCCCACGCGCTGCTGCTGTCCGCCTGAGAGTTCGTGCGGATATCGATTCAAAAGAGAAGTCAGCCCGAGATCTTTGACAAGCTCCTCGAATACCGACGCCCGCTCTTCGTTCCATTCCCCTTTAACCTCAGTGCTGAGCAAGATATTCTCACGCACCGTTTTCCATGCAAGCAAACCATAGTTCTGCGGCAGGAATCCGATACGCAATGTGCGCTGATCTATGGGAATACCGCCAGCAAGCACCGTTCCCTCCTTGGGATACAAAAGCCCCGCCCCAACGCGCAGCAGCGTCGACTTTCCGCAGCCCGAGGGACCGATCAGCGCGAGCACTTCCCCGCGCCCCGCAGAAAGCGAGGCATCTGCAAGCGCATGCACAGCATCGTCTCCCGTTCCGTAATCTGCGTATATTCCCCGAAAGCAGAGCACATCATCACCCCCATCACGATTTCTATGGGCATAGTCTAACACAAAATTTCGATTCCTACAAAAATGGCGCTGCTCGTCACCGGCAGCGCCATTTTTCATACTTTATTATGCTTTAATCCACGCGCTCCGCAAGGAGTTTCAATCCGCGCGTCCGCATAGGAACGCGATGTCGTTGTGTTCGCATTTCCGCGGAGCTCAACAGGTTTCAATCCGCGCGTCCGCATAGGAACGCGATCGATCAAGCTGCGCCTCTATGTCCTCTGCAAAGTTTCAATCCGCGCGTCCGCATAGGAACGCGACTGTTGAGGGGCGCATCCAGACGCGCAGCTACGAGTTTCAATCCGCGCGTCCGCATAGGAACGCGAGGCAAAAGTGGATATAAAAGACCTCTTTTGCGATGTATCATAGCGATTATATGCTACATATGTGTTTTTTCTTGATGCCCACTCCCACGAACTTGGTCCAGCGAAGTTTTTATGCCTCGCTTTAATATTTATTATTCTGTTCACTTCATCTTCGCACTCACTATTTTACCATGAGAATTGAATCGTCTCTTTTTCTATTTTACACCTCAGTTCACGCACATACAATTAACTTCTTTAGGGAAGGTTCCCGGGCTCATTTAAAATAGTGATTTCCTATGCACTGTTTTTTCATGTCGTAAGTGATCGTATCTTTAAGTTCCGCAAGCTCTTCATCCAACATACGAACCTTCCACTAGCAGTAATTGTTCCACATATTAGTCCAGATAGATCAATACAACCTAATGATGGGGGCACAGGAGGTTGTGCGAAGTTCTCCAACTTCAAGACCATTTCAACAACTTTTTTCTCATCTGCTAAACTACATCCATCAGAAAAATCCGCTTTTTCAATTATATCATAATAATATCTTCTCTCAATCCATTTCCTCTCCCTGCTTCAATATGAGTTTAACTTGCCGAGAATATATGGTATACTTCTTTATATTTACTTAAGTGGTGCACAGGAGGGATTCATTGTGCGTATTGTGGTTGCAGGAGCAGGGCGGCTGGGCTACAGCATTGCATCGCTCCTCTCAGAGGAGGGTATGGATGTCGTTGTAGTCGACGGCGAAGAGAGTCAGCTTGAGGCGGCGAAGACGACACTCGATGTGCTGACCATTGCGGAGAATATCGCAAGCCCGCTCACAATGAACGATCCTGACATCAGGAGCGCGGACATTCTCATCGCGGTGACGGAGAGCGACGAGGTAAATATTGTCGCCTGTGTGCTTGCGAAAAAACATGGGATTGCGCATACAATCGCCCGCATTCGCGATATGAATTTCACCGTGGATGCCGGAAGATATCTTAAAGAAAATTTCGATATTGATCTCGTCCTCAACCCGGAACTCATCACGGCAAATGAAATCAATCGTATTCTAATGACGCCCGCTGCGCTCAACGTAGAGGATTTCGCACAGGGAAAGGTGCGCCTTTTTGAGACGCGCATCCGCCGCCGCTCTGCCATCGCGCGCAAACCGCTCAAGGAGCTGCAGCTCCCGCACGGGGTACTCGCAGGGTTGATCTTTCGCGATCATCGTATGATTATCCCGCACGGCGATGACGTATTTCTCCCGGGTGACAATGCCTACTTCATCGGTCTTCCCGACCGCATCGAGGAGTTCAGCCAAAGTCTCGTGCCGAGCGACACACATAAACTGACGCGTGCCGCCATCATCGGTGCAGGACGGACGGGCCGCGCGCTTGCATTGATGCTCGAGCGCCAGGGCGTGCAGGTAAAGGTCATCGACCGCAATCGTGAGCGCTGCGAACTGCTCGCGGAGAAGCTGACATCGGGCCTTGCAATCTGCGGAGACGGTACAGATATTGATCTGCTGACGGAGGAGGGCGTTGCCGAGGCGGATGTCATCGTCTGCCTGACGGAGGATGACAAGCTGAATCTTATGCTGGCGCTCCTTGCGCGCCACCTCTCAGACAATAAAATTAAGACAGTCGTGCGTGTCGACCGCAACGAGTATATCGACCTTATGGAGAAGGTCGGCGTCAATATCGCGCTCTCGGCGCGTTTGCTCTCAGCAAGCGAGGTACTTGCCTATGCACGCGGCGGCGATGTGACGCGCGTAACGCTCCTCGAGGGGGCGCGTGCGGAAGCGCTCGAGGTGATTGTCAGTCCCGGCGCTTCGGTCGTCGGGAAGAAACTGATGGACGCGAATCTCCCGCGCGAATGTCTTGTCTGCGCCTATGTGCGCAGTGAGGAGGCCGCTATCCCAAACGGTATGACGGAGCTTATGCCGGGGGATCGCGTGATCCTCTTTGTCCTCAAGAGTTTCGCAAAAAAGGCACTTGCTTATTTTGGAGATGACTGATGCGTTTTGATTTATTCTGGGTGCTTATGGGGCGCACAGCATATGTCTTTGCGCCGCTGTATCTCATCCCGTTTGCCTATGGCTTTGCTTTCGGTGATCCTGCGGCAGGTTCTTTTCTTGCGCTTGCCGTATTGAGCGCAATACTCGGCATGGTCTTCGGCAATATGGGCCGCAGTCATATGCGGCAGCTCTCGGTGCAGGAGGGAATGCTGTTTCTCCTCGTCGTATGGTTTCTGCTTGCAGTGCTTGGTATGCTGCCCTTCCATCTCGCAGGACTTCATCTCTCTCCAATCGATACATTCTTCGACTCCATATCCTCACTTACGACAACGGGCATGACGGCACTCGGCGGGGGACTTCCTCCTTCTCTGATTCTTTGGCGGGCGCTCATGAGCTGGTTCGGAGGGCTGCTCTTCATCGTCATTCTTGTGACGGTGCTTCCGGTGGTCGGGGGATGCTTCGGCGTCGATTTCGCCGTACAGCAGGAGCGCCTGTTCAGCCCGCTCTGGAACCGCATGACACGTCCCATGCGGGAGATGACAGTACTCTACATTGCCATCACTCTTGTCGCGGTCTGTATCTATCTTATGGCAGGAGATGAAATATTTCCAGCACTTATCCTGGCACTCTTTACGGTTTCGTCAGGTGCGGGTCCAATGACCGCGGGACTGCCTCCGACACTGGGGCTGATATTCAGCGGCGGCCTGGTGTCCCTGCTCTCGGCGCTTCCGCTGCTCACAATCTGGCAAATGCTGCATCGCCGCTCCGGTACAGAGATCGTTCGTCATATGGAACTGCGGGCATTTTTTGCTCTTTTCATCGGTGCCGGAACGCTGCTTTGTGTGCCCCCCATATTGCACGGCACACAAAGTCTCGCAAGTGCGATCGGCTACGGATATTTCTATGCCATCTCTTTTCTCTCAACGAACGGCCTGATGCTGCAGGAGGAGATTCCTTTTCACAACGGTTCTGAACTGCTGCTCATCGTCCTTGCCATAATTGGAGGGTGCATGGGCTCAGCAGCAGGTGGTTTCCGGATATCGCGCGTGCTGGTACTGATCTCTTTGGCATGGACAGAGCTTCTGCGAACGCTGCACCCGCGAATGGTAATCGCCGTGCACCAAGGAGGAGAGGTTGTTCCCCTGCATTCTGCGGGACGGATTCTCGTACTTGCATTTCTCCTTGCCGCAGTTTTTTCAGCGGGTGCTCTCCTCATTGCCCTTGCGGGACTCAGCCCCATCGAGACGATTACGCTGACGGTCTCCTGCCTGACGACCACAGGCGGCGTCGCTTCGCTTGCAGATTTGAATACGGCTGCGGTGCTGCCTTCCTGGACAAAGTTTATCTGCGCGCTGCTCATGATTCTCGGGCGTATTGAGATCTTTGCATTTTTCCTCTTCATTGGCTCGCTCCTCGAAGAGACAGGACATAACTGGTAGACGTTATGAATATCTACACCATCAACTACATTCTCTCGCGGCTCTCTTTTGCAATGGCAGGAGCGCTTATGATTCCGCTCGTTCTCGCCATCGTCAACGATGAGCCAAGCCGAGAGGCCTTCATGCTGTCTATGCTCATCAGCGCATTCTTCGGCCTTGGCTTTCGTCGCTTCGGCCGCCCTGCAGAGGAGCTGACGGCACGCGAGGGCATCGCCATCACAGCATTCGGATGGTTCACAGGGACATTTCTTGGAATGCTCCCCTATCTGCTCGGTCATTATCTCAATTTTCTCGATGCGCTCTTCGAAAGCATCTCAGGATTTACCGGCACGGGCGCAACGGTTTTTTCTTCGCTCGGGGCCCTTCCGTACAGCGTTCTCTTCTGGCGTATGATGACGGCATGGATCGGCGGCCTCGGTATTATTGTTATCTTTATTGCGCTTCTCCCGCAGTCCGGCGCAAGCACGATCTATATGTACAATGCCGAGGGCATGGGGCCAACAATGGAGCGCGTCATGCCGCGCCTGCGCGATATGACGATGGCGCTCTTTAAGATTTATCTTCTCTTCACGGCGGTCACAACCGTTGTTTTTATGCTCTGCGGAGTGGATTTCAGCATTGCCATTACACACGCGATGTCCACGATTGGGACATGCGGTTTCTCAACTTACGACGACAGTACCATGCACTTCCACAATCTTCCATTCGAGCTGTGGACCGCACTCTTTATGTTCCTTGCGGGGGGGAGCTTTTCACTCTACTACCGCGCTTGGGTCAAAGGGCCATCCGTCATCCTGCGCAATACGGAGTTCCGCACCTATCTCGGTATTGCGCTCATCGCAATGCTCCTCATCGCTCTGAACCTCATCATAGAGATGGGCATGGATACTTTCATGGCAGCGCGCGTCGCCGTCTTTCAAGTGACATCTCTTTCGACGACAGGGTTTGTATCAGCGGATTTCGAGACCTGGCCGACATTCTCAAAACTTCTCCTGCTCCTGCTCATGATCATCGGAGGATGTGCCGGTTCGACCGCGAGCGGCATCAAGGTAGCGCGTATCGTTCTCCTTGTGCGCAACGCGCGTGCCGTCATCCTGCAAAAGCTGAATCCGCACCGCGTCGTTGATATCTCGCTCGGCGGCACCCACGTTGACGGTGCAATGCTCCTGCGCGTGGGTTCCTTCTTCTTTCTCTATCTCACGATCATCTTCATAACTGCATTCCTGCTCACAATGGACGGTCTGCTTCCCTTTGATGCAATCGCCGTTGCGGTCAGTACGCTCGGCAATATCGGCCCGGCATTCGGTATTGTGAATGCAACCTCAACTTATGCACCGCTTTCTGATTTTGTAAAAGCAGTACTTTGTTGCTCCATGCTCCTCGGCCGCCTCGAGATATTTACGCTGCTGATTCTCCTGCGTCCCTCGTTCTGGCGCAAGACAAAGCGATGGTAGTATATCGGCATACAAAAAAATCTTTGAACAGCAGTTCAAAGATTTTTTTGTGCTTATTTTCTGCGCCGCAGTTCTTCAAGGCGTGCGCGTGTATCGTAGTCGAGACGCTCATGGACTTCGATGCGTCCAAGCGGCCGGCTGTGCGGGTTCATATACTCTGCTTTCATCAGCTTCTTTGCCTTTTTCACCGAGCGGCGCAGCTCGGGGGAGGTAATACGATACGCACCCGCGCCAAGGATGACGCTCTGTTCCGCACCATCCGAGGTGACGACATACACCTCACGCCCCGCACGCACTGCTGTGTAGGCCAGGCGCTCAATGCAGCTGTCCGCTGTCTCCCCCGCCCCCGTGTAGATAACCTTCATGCGGTCACTGATCTGCAGTTCATGCTCCTCTTCCTCGGTAAAGAACGCATCGAACACCACGGTCATCTCATAGTTCTCGAATGCGCCATACTCCGTAAGGATATGGACAAGGACATCACGTGCCTCGTTGAGATTGCCGCGCAGGCGCATAAGTTCGGGCCATGCATTGATGACATTGTAGCCGTCAACGAGATAATATTCCGACTTCCTCTGCCTAGCCATGCGGCACCGCAGCCTTTGCCCTGCGCTGCCGCTGCGCCTCGTACATGAGAATAGCACCAGCGGCCGAGGCGTTGAGCGAGTTGATTTTCCCACACATCGGCAGGCGTACGGTGAAATCGCAGATCTCTCGTGTAAGCCGACTCATACCGCGCCCCTCGCTGCCGATGACGAGTACGAGTGCGCCGGTGAGATTCGCACGATCATAGGTCTCTGTTCCGTCCATATCCGCACCCGCAATCCAAAAGCCCTGCTCCTTGAGCGCGCGCATGGTCTGCGCAATATTGCCGATGCGGGCGACAGGAACATATTCAAGCGCGCCTGCTGAGACGCGTGCCACGGTCTCGGTCAGAGGGACGCTGTGACGGCGCGGCAGAAGAATCCCATGTACCCCCGCCGCATCTGCTGTGCGGAGCAGTGCTCCGAGGTTCTGCGGGTCCTCAATGCCGTCAAGGAGGAGCAGAAGAGGATCCTCGCCGCGTGCACGTGCTGCTGCAATAATCTCCTCAACAGAAACATAGGAAACAGGGGCAGCATAGGCAATCACGCCCTGATGGCGTACACCCTCAGGCACCGCAGCATCCAGCTTCGAGCGGCTGACGACATCTGTCGCAACCCCATACTCTCGCGCAAGGTCGCGCAGCTCCCGCACACCGCTGCCGTGAAGCCCGTCAGCGAGCAGAATACGGTTGATCCCGCGCCCCGCCTTCATCGCCTCCATGACTGCATGGCGGCCGGCAAGAATGTCGGAGCGGTGCTCTGCAGGGCGCGTGCCGCGCTGGTGTTGTTCCGTATGCTTCATTCGACGCTCCATTATCCGCGCGGAATAAAGCGTTCCAGCCACGGCTCCTCAGCGACAATCAGATCGCGCATCCGCAGCATCATCTCTTTAATCTCCCACTGTGCGCCGGGCGTTGTGACGCGCTTCTCATAGACATCCATAAAGGAACGCAGATTGAGCGTCGTGACAAAATTCGTACACGCACCGCCCGGCAGGACAAAGCGCGCATCTTGCTTGGTCACGCCCAGCGCCAACAGATCGTCATAGGCCTTTTGAATCTCGCGCATGCATGCCATATAGCGCCCATACGCCGCCTCATTGTCTGCTACCGTCTGCGGAACGACATGCCCAAAGAGGCCGTCCGCCTGCTTCGCTGACTGCTCGGAGACATAGCGCTGGCTCTGCACGCTCAGCGAAACGCCGATGCGGTGACGGCTGTATTGTGCGAGCAGTGTACGCGAGACGTTCTTAACAGCAAATGTCATGGAGCAATGCTCTACCACGGAGAGATGCTTGCTTGTCATAATGCGGTCCAATAGACGCAGCATCTCTTCCTCTGTTTTCTCCTGCGCGAGCAGCTCAATCGGCGAATCTGCGCTGTAGCAGGTCCGCGCCGCCGTCCAGCAAGTTTTCAGATAGTTGGGGGTCTTCGAGATCAGTTTAATTTCCATTGTTTTGCTCCCGCTGAATATTTTCCATCATTTCTTTGGCGATGATCTGAAATGCCGCCTCAGCGATTTCCGCAAGGCGCTCGTTCTTTTCTTGAATATAGAGGCTCCCGAGCAGTGCCTCAAAGCCCGTACTCGCGTGATAATCCGCAACAGATGCACTGCGCGGCGCATGGCTCTTCGTATTGCGTGCCCGCCGATAGATCGTCTGCTCCTTCTCTGTGAGCATGGGTGCAATGCCGCGGTAGGCGCGCGCCTGCCAGAGCGCCGAAACAATCTGCGCACTGAATGAATGGAGCACCTGTACCCTCGCCTGCTCATAGGAAAGAAGGCGCATCCGCACATAGAGATGAAAATAGGCATCGCCCACATAGGCGAGCACAAGAGGATGCACATTCTGCATATCCACATTCTCGTAACGCGTGCGGATATTGCCGTCCTCATCCGGCAGGAACATCATGCGTACAAGCCGCTGAAACCGTTCAAATTTCATGCGCTGCTCAAGTCCTCTTCCAGCGTACGCCCGTCGGGGTGTCCTCGATCACGACGCCGGCATTCTTCAGCCCATCGCGGATCTTATCCGCAACCGCCCAGTTTTTTGCGGCGCGTGCCTCCTGTCGGATGCAGATGATGATATCCATCAAGGCATCGGCAAGGCCGTCGTCCGCAACCATCTCCTCCTGCTCAAAGATGCCGATGATCTCCGCCATTGTATAAAATGCATCCGCAGCTTTCTTAAAGTTTGCGGCATCAAATGAAGTCCCTCGCTCCACCTCTTGATGATAGCGATTGATCTCCTTCGCGAGCCCGAACATCTGACTGATGGCCAGCGCTGTATTAAAGTCGTCGTCCATCGCGGCATCGAAATCATGCAGGAACGTCTCTGCCTGTGCCGCAAGCTCTGCTGCTGTGTCTGCCGTCCCCTCCCGACTGGAGAACTCCACAATCACATCATGTACATTGTGCAGACGATCAAGCGCCGCCTGTGCCTCATGCAGACGCTCGTCGCTGAAATCGAGCGGACTGCGGTAATGCGTTTGGAGAATGAAGAAACGAATGACTTCGCCCGGAAACTCCTTCAGAATATCCTTCACCGTAAAGAAATTATTCTTCGACTTTGACATCTTCTCGTTGTCAATCGTGA
>ERZ773022.385-NODE-385-length-37602-cov-17.342398_pt1 | contig 37602 bp, 30 predicted proteins | sample MGYA00580839_ERZ773022 | MGnify/ENA primary metagenome ERZ773022 (study PRJEB29015, sample SAMEA2738020) | human oral metagenome | biome: human oral; feature: human-associated habitat; material: dental | place: China | collected 2044 ... | reverse complement strand
TCTGATGGCATGCTATCAATTTCAGTTCTGATGCGTGAAGCAGCCTCGTCCATCAAATCTATAGCCTTATCCGGCAGGAATCTATCTGTGATATATCTATCTGATAGCGTTGCACATGCAATCAAAGCATTATCTGTAATTCTCACGCCGTGGTGAATTTCAAAGCGTTCCTTAAGTCCTCTCAAAATAGAAATCGTGTCGTTTATATCCGGCTGATCAACCATAACTTTTTGGAATCTTCTCTCAAGCGCAGCATCCTTTTCTATGTACTTTCTGTACTCTGTCAAAGTAGTAGCGCCTATGCAGTGTAGCTCACCTCTTGCAAGCTTTGGCTTTAGAAGATTTCCGGCATCCATGGACCCCTCAGTCTTTCCGGCACCGACTATAGTGTGAATCTCATCTATAAACAGGATTATTCTTCCCTCGGATTTTTCTACCTCATTGAGAACGGCCTTGAGTCTCTCCTCAAATTCGCCCCTAAACTTAGCGCCGGCAATAAGTGCACCCATATCAAGTGCGAATATAGTCTTGTCCTTTAGACCCTCCGGAACATCGCCCTTAAGTATTCTCTGTGCAAGACCCTCTACAACAGCAGTCTTACCAACACCAGGTTCACCTATCAAAACAGGGTTATTCTTAGTACGACGAGATAGAATCTGTATGGCATGTCTAATCTCGCTATCTCTTCCGATTACCGGATCAAGCTTCCCCTTTCTTGCAAGCTCAACCAAATCCTGACCATACTTCTCAAGTGCCTCGTAGTTATCCTCAGGGTTTTGACTGGTAACTCTCTGATTTCCTCTTACTTTGGTCAAAGCTTCGAGGAAGCCTTCCTTACTTATGCCGAATTTCTTACATACTTCCTTAAATGGACTCTTTCTCTCATTTAACAGAGCAATGTAGATATGTTCAACACTCACATAGTCGTCCTTGAAACGCTCTGCTTCCTTTTCGCTTTCTTTCAGTAATGAATTTAGACGCTGAGAAGCATAAATTTGTCCACCGCTAACCTTTGGCAGCTTATCTACGAGCTCTGAAACAGCCCTCTCAACTGATTTAGCATCTATCTCCATATATTTTAGTAGCCTTGGAATTAGTCCATCGCTCTGCTGTAGCAAAGCTAGGTTAATATGCTCAGGCTCAAGGCTTGGATTGCCATTTTCGATTGCAATGCGCTGTCCTTCAACAATAGCAGCCTGTGCATTTTGTGTATATTTTTCTATATTCATGGTTATACCTCCTTGCTTTTTATATTCATCACTTATATTGTATACCCTTTTATTTCAAAAAACAACAAAAATATTAGCACTCTTTATAAGCGAGTGCTAATATTTTCTCGTTTTATTTATATGCAATAATCCTTATTTATTATTTTTTACAACTTAGGTCCAAAAATGGCGACCAAATCATTATTCATATGATGGCCGCCATTTTTTATCATTCTATTTTACTATTTGAGTCTTCAAGCTTACGTATAACCATATTAGTGACATTGTACTTATATGTGTTTCTTTCTTATAGCTATTAACACAAGGAGTGCTAGAATTGAAGAAACCAGTATATATCCATATAGTGTAACATTACTTGAATCACCTGTATTTGGTGATTTTGGTTTATTAGGTATTTTAGGGTTTTCTTCGGTATTGGTAATAGTAAACCCATCTTCGGCGCTTCCGCTTATCACAGACTTGTAGCCGTCAATTGACACTTCCTTAATTGTATAAGTAATCTTGTGTCCATCCGCTTCATCATACTTAGCCAGGTTATCAAACTCATGCTTCCAATTTGTTGCTGCACTGAGTGTTGTTTCCTGCTTTTCTGTGCCATCTGCTATCAGCTTTACTTTCACAGAGTCTTTTTCCTTGCCAACCCATTTCTTTGTAACATTAACCTTTGTCTTCTCTACATTAGTATTCGTTACTGTGAAACCGGATGCCATATCGCCTGTTATCTTGGTATTGTAGTTTGCAATAGAGTCTTCTTTTACTGTGTACTTAATTTCCTTTCCATCCTTGTACTTTTCCAAGTTAGCAAACGTATGCTTCCAGTTATTGGCTTTGTTTAAAGTAACCGAGCCTACCTCGTCATTACCTGCAAACAGTCTGATCGTTGCCGATGTACCTTCCGGTCCTACCCATTTCTTTGTTACAGGTATGGATATGGATTCTTTTTTATCTATTATTGTTTTCTTTACTGTTTTTGTTGTCGAGTCAAAATCTGTAGCAGCGACATTCATGTCTTCAGCTAAACCATACCCCTTAGGAGCCTCTGTTTCATGGATTAAATAATCATCATGAAGCAACCCACTCATCTTGGCATATCCATTTGCATCCGTTTCAACTTTTCCTACAACTTGTCCTGAGCGAACACGGATAATATCGAACTTAGCACCTTGTAATGAATTGCCTGATGGATCCTTTTTATTGATTTCAAGAGAATATGTATAACCTTCTCCAGATCCGCCTGCTTCCATTATTTGATAAGTAACACCATGCGAGTAATCTTTATTGTTATTGGTAAAAGTTGCTTTATTCTTGAATTTTTCACCGGCAACCGGCTTATAAGGTATTTTTACGCGGTATTCAATTAATAATCCCTTACCTTCAGGAGAACTACCGATATCGAGTGTGAATTTGGAGCCATTGTATGTAATTTTATCTTTATACTGTTCCGTTACATCTTTTTTATCCTTCAGCTCCAGTCCGGTTCCGCCATAGGTAGATTCCCATTTACCTTCATAAATGGTCATTTTATCAGGAATGTAGCTTGCAGTCGAATCTAAAAGTTCATCTACAACCTTAGCATTTACAAATGCTTCATTCTTCTGATTAATCTTAATCTGGTAAATTCCTACCGTACTATCTTGGCTCCACATCCATCCCGCTTTAAGAATAGGCAATAGATTTATTATTTTAGGCTTATAATTAAGGTTTCCCGCATGAACAGTTTCCCCATTATTACTTAAATCCACGGAAATGGTCTTCTCTGTATTGTGGACTTTATTATCAATCTGCGCATTGAAGAAAAACTTTCCTTCTAAGTCAGATTTACCTTCAACATACTTAGTATATGTTAGTATAACTTTAGTTGGATTACCATCTACCAGCTTTCCATTGGCAACAATATTACTGCCATATTTAATTTGGAATGTGCTCGGCGATGCGGACACAATCCCTGCAGGTAAAGTAATCGTTGACGTATCACCCTCATGTACTATATTATTTGGTAATTTATAATCAACGTTAATACGAAATGCCTGCCAGGCAGCTATCGTCCCTGTCATAGGGCTGCCGTCGATTTTTGAGATAGATGCATTTGTAATTATATTATTACCAACTTCTCCCGCATAGCTAGGTGCAACAATACCACCTTGAAATAAAAAGCTTAATGTCATAAGCACTGATAAAACTACACTTAAAAGTTTTTTATTTCTCATAAATACTAAACCTCTTTTTTATAATTTTTTATATTTTCATATAACATGTCTGTATAGTTCAGCATATTACATACGATTATGTGTATGTTAACATATAAGCACCATAAAATCCATCTGTTTATTATGAACTACATCAATATGTTGTTTTAGCGATTTACACTATGCCCATTATCGCATTGAATATGCCGTTTATTAGCGGATTGATGACAATATCAAGTACATTTAACAAGATTAGCCCTAGCAAGATAAATGTACCGAGACGGTAGAACTGATACCACCACGAGTACTTATCGAGCCTGAAAATCTGTGTTATTAGATTAAATCCGTCTAATGGCGGAATTGGGAGCAGATTGAATACCATAAGCATGATGTTTATCAAAATGCCGTACTGTAATATCATAGCTATGGCATATGTAGGTTGCTGAGAACCTGCAGCTAATCCACTTGCATAGATAAGCTTAAGTAATAGTGCAAATATAAATGCCAAAACGAGGTTCATGCTTACACCGGCAACTGCTACAAGTGCCTCTCCTAATCTTCTTTTCTTATAGTAGTTAGGATTTATCTGTACAGGTACGCCCCATCCAAAGCCTGCCATGATAAGTGCTACAAATCCAATCGGATCAATATGCTTAAGCGGGTTTATACTAATGCGTCCCTGCTGCTTTGGAGTTGGATCTCCAAGTTTATATGATACCATGGCATGAGAAAACTCATGCAGTGTAAGTCCTATGATTATTCCCGGAAGCATGTATAGCTTTGTTATAATCATGTTCATGCTAAATAAATTGTTTCCCTGTAATAGGTTTAGTACAACGACAAGTGCAACGAGTAGAATCGCTGAATTTATTTGATTTTGATTTATCTTCATTCCTTTTCTCCATTTATTTTTCTATCACTTCACCGAGTAAGCTGAAGGTTTTAGCATCTGTTATCATCACATCTACCAGACTTCCTATCATATCCTTCTTACCCGCGAAGTTTACAAGCTTAAATCCATCTGTTCTTCCCGTGAGCATTAACTTATTGTTCTTGCTTACACCATCGACTAAAATTTTTTCAATTCTATCCTGATAAACTTTGTTCTTCTTCTCGCTTATTTCGTTTACGGTGCTGACCAGAAGATCAAATCTCTTGTGCTTTTCACTTTCCTCAACTTGATTATCAAACTTCTCTGCAGGAGTTCCCTTCCTTATGGAATAAATAAAAGTAAATGCCGAGTCGTATTCAACTTCCTTGACAAGGCTTAGGGTTTCCTCAAAGTCCTCGTCTGTCTCTCCCGGAAAACCTACTATTATATCTGTAGAAAGAGTTATATCCGGAACTCTTATTCTTAGCTTTTCTATAAGCTTAAGATAATCCTCTCTGGTATATTTTCTATTCATTCTCTTGAGCACTCTATTGCTGCCCGACTGTATAGGAAGATGCAGATTATGACAGAGCTTGTCGCAAACCGTAAAAGCTTCTATAAGCTCGTCCGAAAGATCCTTTGGATTTGAAGTCATAAAGCGTATGCGCTCAAGTCCATCTATCTCATTTATCATTTTGAGAAGTTCGGCAAAGCTCGTTCCGTCCCCGTCATAGGAGTTCACATTTTGACCGAGCAGCATTATTTCCTTGACTCCATCCTCCACCAGTTCTCTCACCTCAGCTAATATTGCCTCAGGTCTTCGGCTTTTTTCACGTCCTCTGGTATACGGAACTATGCAGTAAGTACAGAAATTGTTACAGCCGAACATAATGTTTACCAAAGCCTTATGATTAAAGAGTCTCTTCGCCGGAAGTCCCTCGACTATCTCCTCCGTATTTTCGATAATGTCAACAAGCTTTTCCTTCTCCATTGATACCTTTTCAATCAGCTCAGGAATGTGATGAATGCTGTTTGTTCCGAAGATAACGTCTACCCACGGATACTTGGCTTTTATAATGTCGACAACTCTCTGTTGCTGCATCATGCATCCACAGACACAGACTATAAATGACGGATCGCTCTCTTTCCTCTTCTTAAGTTGTCCCAGAGTTCCAAAGAAACGCTTATCAGCGTTATCTCTAACGCTACATGTATTTATAATCACTATAGAGGCGTCTTTGCGTTCTTTGACACTTGAAAAACCTCTTTCTGTGAGAAGGCCGTCGATGATTTCCGAGTCGTGCTCATTCATCTGACAGCCGAATGTTGTTATATGAAATGTTCTGGACATCTGTCCTCCTAAGTTATTTTCTTTCGTCTTTTGGGCTTCGTGTCATAAGAACATCGATAGCTTCCTTTGCATTGATTTCACCGTTCAAGCAGGCATGAATCATCTCCGTAATAGGCATATCGACACCTAATGACTTGGCAAGCTTATATGCAGCTTCACATGTGCTTGTTCCCTCGACAACCATTCCTATGCTCTCAGCCGCCTCTTTTGGACTCATTCCCTGACCTATCAAAAGGCCGCAACGTCTATTTCTGGAGTGATTACTTGTGCAGGTTACGATTAGATCGCCTATACCGCTAAGGCCGGCAAAGGTTTCCTGTTTTGCTCCAAGACTCATCCCTAATCTTGCAATCTCGGCGATTCCTCTAGTCATCATAGCTGCCTTCGCACTGTCACCATAGCCTAAACCGTCAGATATTCCTGCTCCGATAGCCATGATATTCTTGAGTGCTCCACCTAGTTCAACGCCTATTATATCATCGTGAGTATATACTCTAAATCTGTCATTCATGAAGACTTCCTGAATCTTTAGCGCTGCATCTTTATCCTTTGATGCAGCAACAACTCCGGCCGGCATGTTTAGGCCTACCTCCTCTGCGTGCGATGGTCCGGAAAGTGCAACATAGCTATTCTTTGGTGCAATCTCAGCGGAAAGCTCTGAAAGTCTCTTTAGACTGTTCATGTCGATACCCTTAGCAACGTTTACAATTATAGCATCCTCAGGAATCGAGCCAACAGCCTTCTTCAGTGTATTCGCAAAATGTTGAGCCGGAACTGCAAAGAGAACGATATCGGCATCCTCTACTGCTGTGTTCAGCTTGTTTTCAAACTTTACACTATCAGGTATTCTAACCTGTGGCAAATATCTTATATTTGACCTTAAATACTCGACCTCGGCAATGTGGTCGATATTTCTTGCTGTAACTTTGACATCGTAGCCCTTATTCGCCAAAAGAACCGTTAAAGCTGTTCCCCAGCTACCGAATCCGACTACTGTAATCTTTGTATCAATCGCCTTATTCAACTTTGTTCTCCTTTTTCTTAAAGCTTAGCTTATTCTCTTTTCCCGATAGGATTCTTCCTATATTAGCTCTATGCTTGAATATCAAAATCATTGCCATACATACGCCGGCAGGCAAAAATTCCTTTTCCATGAAGTATGCCAAAAATGGAAATGCGAGCGCAGCTGTTACGGAACCCAGCGAAACCATCCTTGTAACAATAACGACCAGTGCAACTATTCCCAGACATATCAAAGCGAGTTGCCAGTTTAGGGCAAGAATCGCACCGAATGCCGTAGCAACACCCTTACCTCCTTTGAACTTTATCAAAACAGGCCAAACATGTCCCAGGAATACCGCAAGTGCACAAAATGAAACCTGCATTGGATTTAAGAACATCCCTGCAAGGAAAACTGCAAGGAATCCTTTGCCTATATCTATAACTAAAGTTATGGCGGCTGCCTTCCCACCGAGGACTCTAAGAGCATTTGTGGTTCCTGCGTTTCCGCTTCCGACCTTTTTGATGTCTATACCCTTTGCCTTAGCAAGAATTGTAGACGGTGATATATTACCCAGCATATAGGCTATCAAAAGTAAAATAATAAATTTTACGCTAATCATTCCTACTTCTTCTCTCCTCTTTCTCTAAACAGGAACTTAATAGATGTTCCCTCGAAACCGAAGGCTGCCCTTATCTTATTCTCAAGATATCTTGCATAAGAAAAGTGCATAAGCTCTCTATCATTTATAGAAAATGCAAATAGTGGCGGTTTGACACCTATCTGCGTTGCATAATAAACCTTAAGCCTTTTGCCCTTATCAGCAGGCGGCTGATTCATTAAAACTGCATCTGCAATCAAGCTGTTCAGCTGACCCGTAGGAACTCTTAGCGCACGTTTTTCGGCAACAAACTTTACCATTGCCATAACTTCACCCAGCCTTTCCTTTTTGAGTGCTGAGATGAAGATGACAGGAGCATAGGACATGAAGAGGAGTTCTGATTCTATCTTACGCCTATAATCACGCATAGTATTTGTTTCTTTGTGAACAAGATCCCACTTGTTTACAACAACAACTATTCCCTTGCCGGCCTCATGTGCCTCACCTGCAATCTTCTTGTCCTGTTCTGTTAAACCTTCCTCAGCATCTATCAAAACGAGACATACATCACATCTTTCAATAGCTGCGATGGATCTGATTACGCTATAACGCTCAATGTCCTCGTTTACTTTGCTCTTCCTTCTTATACCGGCAGTATCTATGAGAAGATATTTATTTTCCTCCCACTCAAAAGGTGTATCTATAGCATCTCTGGTCGTTCCGGCAATTGGTGAAACTATAACTCTGTTATCGTTAACTAATGCATTTATCAGGGAAGATTTACCTACATTCGGCTTTCCTATCACCGAAACCTTAATATCATCAGTTTCTTCGTACTTGTTATCAGGGAATGATTTAACTATATCGTCAAGTACATCACCTAGATTAAGCATATTTACTGATGAAACAGGAATAGGCTCGCCAAGTCCCAAAGCATAGAAATCATAGAAGTTATCAGGAATTTTACGAGGATTATCTATCTTATTTACAAGCAAAATGATTTTCTTCCCCGTTCTGCGAAGCATACCGGCAACTTCTTCATCAGCAGTGGTAATTCCGTCCTTGCCATCTACGATGAAAAGTATTACATCCGCCATATCCATGGCCATCTGTGCCTGTTCACGCATCTGAGACAGGATTATATCCTTACTATCCGGCTCAATACCGCCGGTGTCAATAAGATCAAACTTAATGCCATTCCACTCAGCTTCGGCATAGATACGATCACGAGTCACACCGGGAGTATCCTCAACGATTGAAACTCTTCTTCCGACTATCTTATTAAAAAATGTAGACTTTCCTACATTAGGTCTACCTACAACGGCAACAATAGGTCTACTCATCAAAAATACCTCCTGCAAACTCTCTAGCATCAAAAGGTTTAAGATCATTGAGTCCTTCACCTACTCCGATAAACTTTATAGGCATGTTAAATTCATCTGTAATGCTTATAGCTATTCCGCCCTTAGCTGTTCCGTCAAGCTTTGTTATAATAAGTCCTGTAATCTCAGCCACTTCGTTAAACTCCTTTGCTTGCGAAATAGCATTCTTACCATTTGTAGCATCCAGCACAAGTAAGGTCTCTCTGTTTGCCTCAGGAAATTCCCTGGAAATAACCTTGTTCATCTTTTCCAGCTCGTTCATGAGGTTTTTCTTTGTCTGAAGTCTTCCGGCTGTATCACATATCAGAACATCTATATTTCTTGCTTTAGCAGACTGGATGGCATCGTAGATAACCGCAGACGGATCTGCTCCTTCCTGATGCATAACGGTATTTACACCGATTCTGTCTCCCCAAATCTTCAGCTGTTCAGATGCTGCAGCTCTAAATGTATCCGCTGCTGCAAACATTACGCTCTTACCCTGAGCCTTGAGCATGTTTCCGAGCTTTGCTATAGAAGTAGTCTTCCCGCCACCGTTTATTCCTATTACAAGAATTATAAGCGGCATCTTATCGCAGAGTTTACATCTATCGCCCTTATTCAAGATTAAGGTCATTACATTTGTAAGTGCATCCTTAACTCTCTCCGGCTTTGTTATATGGTTAATCTGGATATGGTCACGGAGATCCTGCATTATCCTCATCGTCGTATCCATTCCGATATCTGAAGTTATAAGAATCTCTTCCAGCTCATCGAGCATTTCCTCATCTACCGTTGCGCGCGACATCAGAGTATCGCTTATTCTCTCGGATAGTTTTCCGAAAAAGCCTTTTTTCTTTCCTCCTATGATTGCCATATTTCCTCCTTACTCTATATCAAAATCATCGCCCAGTCTCAGACTCAGCAGCTTTGATATTCCGTGCTCCGGCATGGTTACACCGTATAGTACGTCAGCGTGCTCCATCGTCGCCTTTTGATGAGTTACCAGTGTGAACTGTATTTCTTTAAAGTTCTTCAGATATTCTGCAAATCTATCTATATTGCTGTCGTCCAGTGCAGCTTCGACCTCATCAAGTATACAGAATGGTGTCGGTTTCGTCTTAAGTACCGCAAACATCAGTGCAATTGCCGTCATTGTTTTTTCACCACCTGACATCAAATTGATGTTCTGAAGCTTCTTCCCCGGTGGCTGAGCGATAATCTCAATCCCACTTGTCAGGGGATTGTTCTCGTCTTCCAACCTCAATTCCGCATATCCTCCGCCAAACAGTGACTTGAATATCTCTTCAAAGTTAACAACAACCATATCAAAATTATCTTTAAATCTTCTCCGTATGGTCTTATCCATATCTGAGATTATTTTAATCAGCTCTTCTTTTGCTGCATTGATGTCGTTTCTCTGAGATGTCAGGAATTCGTAACGCTCTGAAACCTGTTCATACTCGGCTATGGCGCCGATATTAACATCCCCGAGCTCTCTCATGCGGCTCTTTATTCTGCGTTCTTCCTTTATTGCCTGTGAATAAACAAAGTCTTCCTTTTGGAAGTCCATAGCCTGAGCATAACTTATTTCAAACTCATCCCATAGTTTTTCCTTTAGAGACTCAAGCTGAGCCTCGCTCTTACTTATTTTTAAATCAAGCTGATACTTGTTATCCCTAAGTCCGTTAAGTTTATCTAAAGCTAGTTTCTGTTTCTCATCAAATTCCTGAAGCTGTGTGATTACAGTCTGTCTGTCCTCACTCACCTCCGCCAAGTTGGATTCCAGCTCTAGCTTTTCTCTCTCAAAGATTTCAAGCACTTCCTTGTTATCTCTGCTATTTAAAAGAAGATCTTTCTCAAGCTTTAATTTATCAAGTGCCTCTAATTTATCATTGAGCTGGCTTTCCATAGCTTCGAGTCGTCTTTTGATTTTGCTCTTCTCGGCTTCGCTGTTTTCAAGTCTGGTTTCAATTTCATTTAAGCTGATTCTGTGCTTTGTAACACCCTCGCTTGCCTTATCTGTTTCAGCTTTGATAGAATCAATTTCTCTAAGCACTGTCTCCGTATTTGACTGTATTTTTTTTATTTCATTTTGCAGCTTCTCTGCCTGATTATTTAATTTTAGAATTAGTTCATCAGCTTCCTCGGTCTGCTTATCTATCTCAGCAAGCTCTGATTCCACACGCTTTAGGCTCTTTGACTGCTCTTCTGCTCTTATCTTTTCCGACTCTACAAGGCTCTTTAACCTGTTGAGATTTAGGTCTGCTTCTCTGTAGTCAGAACTTAGATCATTGAAAATCTCTCTTTCGTCAGTCTGCTTAGCCTTGAGCTTTGATAACTCCTCGCCCATCTTTTCTATGCTGAGTTTATATGCCTTAAGACCCTTCTCAAGGTCAACTATCTCAGCCTTACGCTCAAGCAAATTAGCCGATTTATTCTTATATGCACCGCCCGTTATAGCTCCTGATGCATTAACTATTTCACCTTCCGGTGTAACAAACCTTAGTCCCTGTGAAATTTTTGATAGCCTGATAGCGCTATCCATATCCTTAACAATTGCAACTCTACCTAGTAGATAGCTGTAGATATTTGCAAGCTCTTTATCAAACTTTACGATATCAACGGCCATGCCCACAAAGCCCTTATCGTCCTTCAGCTTATCGCTTATAGGCTGCTTACCGGCCCTAATCGAAGTAATAGGAAGGAAGGTGATTCTTCCTAAGCGATTTTCTTTTAGAAATTTAACTGCACGCTTTGCGTCCTCATCGCTTTCGCAGATTACATTCTGAAGTGATGCTCCCATTGCAGTTTCAACGGCAAGTTCATAGCCTTTAGGAACCTCCATAAGCTCTGCCGTTACACCTCTGATTCCGCTTAGATTACGCTTCATCAAAGATCTAACGCCAAGATTATAGCCCTCGTAATTGCTCTCCATCTCCTCTATTGTATGGAGCCTTGTTTGTATTCTTCCGGCTTCCAGACGCTCTCTGGCAAGTTGTTCTTCCTTATCTTTAATATTCTGAGAGGTCTTTGCTATACTTGCCTCAAGCTCTGAAAGCTTCGTTCTTAACTTTTCAGCTTTATCCTCGCCTTCTTCGATTTCCTGAAGATTACCGCTTAAACTGTCGCTTATCTGTCTATCTGCCTCACTGTTTTCGTCTCTTAAGGCCTCCAGTTCTTCTCTTCTTCTCAAAAGAGCTTTCTTAAGGTTCTCGTATCCCTTTGATTCACTTTCGCTCGCACTAACTCTGTTATGAAGCTCAAATACCTTACGCTTTCCATCGTCTGCCTCTGCAAGCTTTTCTGCCTGCCGTGAAGCAAGCTCGTTATACCTTGCGATTTTCTCGTTAAGCTTTAAGCTTGCGCTTTCAAGCTCCTTGCTTAGATAGTCAAAGTCATCGCTGACACTGGTCAGCATCTCCTCTTCTGCAAGCTTTCTCTCGTTAATTGAAACAATATCTGAATTGATGATACTGCTCTCGTTTTCGATTCCTAAAAGTCTCTGTTCGCTCAGTTTACCTTCGCTTATAGCTGAGTTAATTCTTTGAACAGCATCCATAATTTTATCACGAGTCTCGTCGGAAAGCTTATCAAGAAGCTCCCTTCTACTTGTAAGTTCCTCATATCTGCTTATGAGTTCCTCGCTCTCTTCTTTTACCTTTGATATCTCTGCTTCAAAGCCGGCGATATCCGTCTTATATATGTCGCTGTTCTTTTCAAGATTAGCTATGTTTCTCAAAATAAGGTTTATCTCTAAATCCTTATACTTATCTCTGAGATCGATAAATTCCTTTGCCTTCTCACTGTCATCTTTAAGTTGTCCTATGCGTGACTCAATCTCAGAAACTATGTCATCGACACGCTCAAGATTCGCTGATGTCGATTCCAGTTTTTTTTCGGCATCACTTCGTCTATTTTTGTACATTACAACACCGGCCGCTTCTTCGAATATCTCTCTTCTACTTTCCGGCTTGGTGCTTACAATATCAGCAATTTTACCCTGTCCAATCAAAGAATATCCGTCTACCCCTATACCGGTGTCCATTATAAGTTCGCGTATATCCCTCAGTCTGCAAGGATTATTGTTAATTAGGTATTCACTTTCACCCGAGCGATACATCCTTCTTGTGATTGCAACCTCATTGTAATCCACATTTAGGATTCCGCTGGAATTGTCTATGACAAGAACAACCTCTGCCATACCACGTGACTTTCTACTTGCTGTACCGGCAAAGATAACTTCTTCCATCTTGCCACCTCTGAGTGCTTTCGGACTTTGTTCTCCGAGAACCCATCTAATGGCATCGCTTATATTGCTCTTACCGCTTCCGTTAGGACCGACAACGCAGGTTATTCCCTCATGAAACTCAATAACAACAGGATCCGCAAATGATTTGAATCCATGCATTTCTAATCTTTTGAAGTACATTAAATTTCGCCTTTCTGAAGGGCATACTTTGCGGCTGCCTTTTCTGCTTCTTTCTTTGTATTGCCCGTACCTGTTCCAAATATTTTATCGTTGATTTCGACTTGAACACTGAAACTCTTACAGTGCTCGGGTCCGGATTCTGAAACCACCGTATATCTTATAGGTGTACTGCCATATTTCTTCTGAACCAATTCTTGTAATCTGGATTTATAATCAAAATTAAGCTGTCCTGAGACCGCCCTATCAATGGTATCCTCAAATAGCTCTAAAATTAGTCCCTTAGCCTCTTCATAGCCACCGTCTATATATACAGCACCTATTATAGCTTCTACCGCATCAGCAATTATATGCTTATTACATCTTCCCCTATTGAGTTCTTCACCATTCCCAAGTAAAATTTCCTTATCAATTCCAAGTTTTAAACCAATTTCTGCAAGGCTCTCTGAACAAACGATCTGGGCTCTTCTCTTTGATAGAGTTCCCTCGCTATTATCTGTCAGTCTCACGAAAAGATCAAAACCAATTACCGCATCGAGAAATCCGTCGCCAATAAACTCCAGTCTCTCGTTGCTCTTCTTATTAAACTGTCCTGCATATGAACTATGTGTAAGTGCTGTGCTTAGAAGATTCTTATCTTTAAATTTGTATGAAATTTTTTTCTCTATATCCCCAATCAATTGAATCTCCTATTCTGCCGTTACGATATCTTCGATTTCAAGCACTGAACTTTCTATAATTTCTACGACTTTACCTTCAACGTAAGGGATGGCCTTCATTATCGTCTGCTTAACAGCAAGTGCATCTGAACTTCCATGCATCTTTAAAAGCGCGCCTTTAACTCCAAGTATCGGTGCACCACCATACTCTGAATAGTTCATCTCAGTCTTTATGCCCATAAGTTGCCTCTTTAGCAAAAGTGCACCGAGTTTGCTCTTAGTATCAGCAAAGAATCTCTTCTTAAGCTCTCTTAGGAACATAAGTCCCATTCCCTCTGTAAGTTTAAGAATTGCATTTCCGGTAAATCCGTCTGCAACTATGACATCACAAGCACCGTTTGGAAGCTCCCTTGCCTCAACATTACCAATGAAGTTTAGGTGGCTCTTCTTCAGCATCTCATGAGCCGCCTTTGTTAGAGTTGTCCCCTTCTTCTCTTCACTTCCATTATTTACAAGTCCTACAGTTGGGTTTTCTCTTCCCATAACTTTTTCCATATATACAGAGCCCATGATACCGAATTCCAAAAGGTTGTTAGGCTTACACTCTGCGTTTGCACCTGCATCTGTCAAAAGTGAAGGTACGCTACCTATAACTGGATAAACAGTAGCAAGAGATGGTCTATCTATTCCCTGAATTCTTCCGAGAATGAACAGTCCGCCTGCAAGCAGTGCCCCTGTGCTTCCTGCTGAAATAAATACATCTCCCTCTCCGGCTTTGACCATATTTATGCCCTTAACCATTGAAGAATCCTTCTTTGATCTTACAGCTCTTACCGGTGCTTCTTCGTTTGTTATCACTTCAGTTGCATTTACTACCCTTATCTTATCACCTGTATAGCCTGTTTTTTTGAGACATTCATTAATCGCATCTTCCTGACCAACAATAATTATCTCATGTGGCATCTCTTTCGTAGAAGCAACAGCTCCCTCAACTACTACCTGAGGTGCGTTATCTCCACCCATTCCATCCAAAACAATTCTCATCTTATCGCTCCTGAATCATTTCCTTAACAATTTTATCTATCTTGCGTGCAACTTCACGAAAGTCTTCTTCATTATAGCCTCTAGATGTCATTGGTGCAGTACCTACACGTACACCACTTGTCTCCTGTGGAGGACGTTTGTCCCCCGGAACGCAGTTTTTATTTAGTGTTATATGGTTTTCGTCCAGTCTATTCTGAAGTTCCTTTCCGCTAAATGGCTTATCTGAAAGATCAATCAAAAATACATGGTTGTCTGTACCGCCTGTAACTACTTTGTATCCAAGCTTTATAAACTCATCTGCAAAAGCTGCACAGTTTAGCACAACCTGGTGCTGATACACCTTAAACTCAGGTCTCAAAGCCTCTTCGGCACAAACTGCTTTTCCTGCAATTATGTGTTCCAAAGGTCCACCCTGTGCATATGGAAATACAGCACTGTCAACCTTTTTAGCAAATTCAGGTTTACAGAAGATGAGTCCTCCACGCGGTCCTCTTAGGGTTTTATGGGTTGTTGTCGTTACAATATCTGCATATCCAAACGGTGAGTTATGCTCGCCGGCTGCAACAAGACCTGCAATGTGAGCCATATCTACCATGAAGTATGCATCTATAGATTTAGCTATATCAGCAAAAGCCTTAAAATCAATCCTTCTAGCATATGCAGAAGCACCTGCCAGTATCATCTTAGGCTTATATTCCTCAGCCTTATTACGTACATCATCCATGTCAATTATTCCATTTTCGTCTACATCATAGAAAATGACATTGTAAAGCTTACCGCTGAAATTTACTGATGAACCGTGAGTTAAGTGTCCGCCATTATCAAGTGACATGGCAAGAACAGTATCTCCCGGTGAAACCAAAGCCTTATATGAAGAAAAATTTGCCTGTGATCCGCTGTGTGGCTGAACATTTACGTGGTAATCCGTCTTAAACACTTCGCGCCATTTATCACAGCAGTACTCTTCCAATTCGTCTACAAACTTTGTTCCACCGTAGTATCTCCCCTTGTTTCCACTGGTTCTCTCATATGGATATCCCTCAGCATATTTCCATGAAAGGCAGCTTCCACAAGCTGCTAAGACAGCCTCAGAGCAGTAGTTTTCTGAAGCAATGAGCTCAATGTTATCTCTTTGACGCTCGTATTCGTCTTTGATAAGTTCTGCAACCTTTGGGGAAGTCTTTGCTATAAACTCGAAGTTATCTATGTTGTATCTACTGCTATCGTTTCCAAATTTATCAAACATTTCTTCTATTCCTCCTGCTATTATACCGGTTAATAAACTTAAAAATAACGGTTATGAACACTATGCCAAGACCTATAGCCAAGGCGATTACGACTGCAGTCATTCCGTTTACTCTTGCATTTACATAATCCTCGGTGACTATTCCGTACATGCTCAGATACAGATTTCTACCCGGTATCAAAGGTATAGCGGCTGCTGTCAAAAATATTGTAGCAGGTGCTCTATTTACTCTAGCCATTATCTCTGCATAAAGTGCAACGAATACCGCTGCAACAAAATTGGCTATGAAATAGCTTTCGGCGAAGCGGTAACCCAAGAGATAGATTCCCCAGCTTATTATTCCGCCTATTCCTGCGTATACCACTTGCTTTCCCCTCATATTCAGAAGCATTGCAAACCCAACAGAACCAACGCAAGCGGCTAGAAGTTGTATAATCATAAAAATCTGCCCCCTAAGATAATCGAAAGTGCAAAGCCAGAAGCTATGGAAATCGCTATCATCACTGAATTTAAAAGTCTCAACGTACCGGTAGCTATATCTCCGGTCAGCATGTCCCTTATCGAATTAGTCATGGCAATTCCCGGTATTAAAATCATTATCCCGGCAATCATAATTATATTTACATTGGAGCCTATCCGTGTCAAAACCAGTACAAATGCAGATACTCCTGATATAAATGAAACCGCAAAGCTACTTACAAATAGATTTTTTTCTTTCTTAAATACGATATTGTTTAATAGTGAAATTATAACTCCAAGTATCGCCGATGATATCACATCTCTAAAGCTACCGCTGAAGAATACAGAAAATCCTGCGCTGACGAGAATGCTTGCAAATATATTTCTGCCAAGGCTCCCGGAAGGTCTGCTCATTACCTTTTCAAGCTCCACATATATCTGTTCTACCGGGTATTTCTCCCTACACACTCTTCTAGACAGGTCGTTAAGGTAGTCAAGTCTATCAAAATTTACTCCGTAATCATCAACTCGTCTTATCTGAGTACAGATTTTACCCTGAGGTGTAATCATAGTCACTTGCATGTTAGAGGTGATTATAAATACATTAACCTTGTAGCAGCTGTAACTTCGGCATAGCCTTATTATACTGTCCTCAACTCTGCTTACCTCTGCACCGGCAATGAGCATCTGCTCGCCAATCTCCAGAATAGCTTGCAGAAGTTTATCATAATCCATATCTTGTTCGATTGGCTTTACAGTTGTTTCTTTGATTGACTCATACATCCTACTTATTTCCCATATCCTCTTCCGCAGTCATTATTCTTAGCTTCTTGTGAAGAATGCTAAATGTAAGGGGAAGTTTTTGCCCATGCTCGCCATCGATATCCGTAGGTATATCGATATCCGATTCTATCTTCAGATATGATGTCTTGAAATGCAAAACCTTTCTGCTCAAACTGTGCTTACCTTGAAGTATCTTCATGAATACCTTCGGCATTTCGAAAACGTTCATAGGTCTAAAAAGAATTACATCAAGAAGTCCGTCATTAATCTCTGATGTCGGTGAAATCATTTTAAAACCGCCTGCAGACTTTCCATTCATGACAACCATGAAATACATCTTCTCATCGTAGACCTTGCTGTCAGTTGTAAGTTTAACCTTAATCGGTTTGAGATCTGTGAGTTCCGATATTCCCTTTAGATAATATGCTAATACACCTATTGAGTTCTTTAAAACCGGATCCGTCTTCTGGCTTACATCAACAACCTGACCCATGGCAGCAACATTTATGAAATATTTACCATTTACGACTCCAACATCTGCATATGTTGACTTCCCGCCAAGAGTTATGTCCAGCATCTTATCGATATTACTTGGGATTTCAAAATAGTAAGCGAAATCGTTCGCCGTACCGGCCGGAAGAATTCCCAGTGGAAGATCAATTTCGTTATTTATCATAGCATTTACACAGATGTTAATAGTTCCATCTCCACCGGCTACTAGAACCTGGCAATACTCATCCAAGTATGTTTCTTTGTTCATGCTTTCGAAGAAGGCGGTAAGGCTGTTATCAGCAGCTCTAATTGGAATCACAAGTTTACCGTCAGCCTGATATCTTGCAATTATCTTATCAAGATTGTTCTTGAACATTCCGTTTCCGGAGCGATGATTGTAAAATAAAATTACTTTATTCTTAATTGGCACTTAAAGCACCCCCCTCACTGTACTATACAATTACTTTAATTTGCCCATTACTATCTCAAGGTTTGATTTAACCTTAGCAAGCTGCTGTTCATAGTCAACCAATTTTGTCTTCTCGGCATCTATAAGCGCAGCCGGAGCCTTAGATACAAAGCCTTCATTTGACAGCTTTGATGAAGCTCTCTTAACTTCCCCCTCAAGTCGCTTTACTTCCTTCTGAAGTCTTTCGGCCTCTACGCTATAGTCAATCAAATCAGCCATAGGAATCAGAATCTCCACACCTGTTATTATTGCACTCATCACATCGCTTGGTGCATCAGCCTTGCTTGTAACAAATTTAATATCTGTTATATTGGCAAGTTCCTTAATATATCTTTCACAAGATCTGATATTATCAAGAGATTCACTTTCTGCAACCATAACTGCTGTAAGCTTACGGCTAGGTGCTGCATCTACTTCAGATCTCATATTTCGTATAGCTTTTATAGCCTCCATTGCAAGCTCCACTCTTGCAGTTGCTTCTCTGTACTTCGCCTTATCATAACCAGGCCAAGCAGCACTGATTAGCATTGACTTTCCTTCAGAGTTACATTCTTCTTCAGTGTGTGGCATGTATCCCCAAATTTCCTCTGTTATGAAAGGCATAAATGGGTGAAGTAGCTTAAGCATATCCTTCATAGCTTTCACCAAAGCTGCTCTAACAAGCATCTTATCCGCTTCATCATCAGCCCAAAGTCTTCTCTTTACAAGCTCAATATACCAGTCGCAGTACTCACTCCAAATAAGCTCGTATACTCTCTGTCCGGCAAGAGCAAGATCAAATCTGTCAAATGCGTTATTTACATAAGCGGTAGCTTCTGCTAACTTATCCAGTATCCACTTTTCCTCGTCCTTCAGCTCCGCCTTATCAAGCTCAGCCATAGGTAAGAAATTTCCTTCATCATCTTTGATGTTCATGATAACAAAGCGAGAAGCATTCCAGAGCTTGTTTGCAAAGTTTCTTGCTGCCTCGAGCTTATCGTCCTTAAATCTCATGTCGTTACCAGGTGTAATACCTGTGGAAAGCATGAATCTAAGTGCATCTGCACCGAACTCGTCTATCTTCTCCAGCGGATCAATTCCATTACCTAAAGATTTGCTCATCTTACGACCCTCAGCATCTCGAACCAGTCCATGTAGGTATACGTATTTAAATGGACTACTTCCTAGTACCTCACAAGCTGAGAATACCATTCTTATAACCCAGAAAAAGATTATGTCATATCCTGTAACTAGAACACTCGTCGGATAAAACATCTTAAGATCTTCTGTTTTCTCAGGCCATCCTAGCGTTGAAAAAGGCCAAAGTGCTGATGAAAACCACGTATCAAGAACATCCTCATCCTGTACAAGCTTATGACTTCCACACTTAGGACAGCAACAAGGCTTCTCTTCACTGACAATCATCTCTCCGCAGTCCTCACAATACCATGCAGGTATTCTGTGACCCCACCATAGTTGTCTTGAAATACACCAATCTCTGATGCCCTCAAGCCAGTGCATATATATTTTATCAAATCTGTCCGGAACAAGCTTGAGCTCACCCTTTTTAAGTACGTCTATCGCCGGCTTTGCAAGCTCCTCCATCTTGACGAACCACTGGTCCGAAAGCATAGGTTCTATAGGTGTATGACATCTGTAGCATTCTCCTACCGGAATTTTGATATCTTCCGTCTTAACGAGAAATCCTGCCTCATCTAAGTCCTTAACCCACTGCTTTCTGCATTCATATCTGTCCATTCCGGCATACTTGCCTGCTTCCTCAGTCATATATGCCTTGCTATCCATACACTCGATAGTTTCCAGATTAGCACGTTCTCCAACCTCAAAGTCGTTAGGGTCGTGAGCAGGAGTAATTTTAACCGCTCCGGTTCCTTTTTCCGAATCCGGATATGGATCGGCAATTATAGGGATTTCCCTGTTTACCAGTGGTATAAGGACTTTTTGTCCTATAAATTCCTTGTATCTTTCATCTTCAGGATTTACGGCAATAGCAACATCACCAAACATTGTCTCCGGTCTTGATGTAGCAACTGTAATGTCCATTCCGCCCTCTTTTACTGCCGGATAACGGAAATACCAGTACTTGCCATCTCTATCAACATGTTCAACCTCTGCGTCTGAAAGTGATGTTCCGCACTTAGGACACCAGTTGATAAGTCTATGCCCGCGATATATCAATCCCTTATTATATAACTCAACAAAAAAGTGCTTAACCGCCTTGTTACATCCCTCATCCATTGTAAAGCGTTCCCTTGACCAGTCGCAAGAGTCACCGAGTCTACGGCACTGCCGCGTAATGCGTCCGCCGTACTCTTCCTTCCATGACCACGCACGCTTTAGGAATTCTTCTCTTCCCAGATCTTCCTTCTCTTTATGTTCCTCCTCACGGATCTTGTTTACAACCTTTACCTCCGTAGCAATGCTGGCATGGTCCGATCCCGGAAGCCAAAGTGTATTAAATCCTCGCATTCGCTTATATCTAATCAAAACATCCTGAAGCGTATGGTCGAGTGCATGTCCCATATGGAGCTGACCTGTGATATTAGGAGGTGGCATAACTATAGTAAATGACTCCTTGTTCCTGTCCTCACTTGCCTTAAATGCACCGCTTTTTTCCCACATATCGTAGATACGGTCTTCAAAAGATTTTGGGTCATAAGTTTTTGATAAATTATATTCCATATATTTAAAAATCCTTTCATAGATTGAAGAATAAGATAGTCATAAAAATACATATATAATAATACAGCAAAAAGCTCATTTCTTCAAGCATATTTAAGCTTTTTCAAGCACTTTTAAACCCGAGGAAAACCGAATATTTTATCAACTGTTTTATGTCAAATAGACATTGATTTTATATCTTATTTTGATATGATATACTATGTATGATACTGAATAAATCGAATGGATAAATGGTGTAATAAATGAACAATAGATCAACCAAGAACAAGCTTAATTTGCGGGCTGTTATAGTTCTGCTTGCTATGCTGATACTTGCCTTTATATTTGTTTTCAATCTTTTCAAATCAAATCGCAATGCTAACATCGCAAAAAAAGATGTTAAATCTAATGTAACAAAGGTTTCAAAGTTCAACTTTTCTACCGTTGTTGATGTAGAAACAGAGCTTCAAAAAATGAAAGACGCCGAAAACGGTGGCTCCGGGAAAAGCAAAAATTACAGAACAATCTTTGCAAATTGTGCAATCATCGGTGACTCTATCACGGAAGGTCTTACTGCTTACGGATTTCTTGGCGAGGAACAGGTTTTCTCTGTAGTAGGTGGTGCTGTAAGCAAGGACGAAGCAATGTTTGACAAAGCAGCTGCTACCTACCCTAAAGTTGCTTTTTTCTCATATGGAATGAACGACATGGGCAATTTCAACGGTGATGCCGACAGCTTTATCAATCAGTATTCTGCACTCATAAGCAAATTCAAGAAGAAATCGCCTAAGACAAAGATTTTTGTCAATGGTATAAGCACTCCTAATGAGTCTGCAATAAATGCAAATAAGGTTATAGGAAATTACAAGATTTTTAATAAAAAAATCAAAGCAATGTGCAAAAAGCTAAAAATCACATATATCGATACAGCTCACATTCTGGTAGATGATCCATCCCTCTACGCCGGTGACGGTATACATGTTCAGCCCGCATATTACAATGTTTGGCTTGATTTAATGCAGAAGAAAGCAGGTCTATAAAAGTGAAGAAAAAACTGTTATTTCTGCTTATCTTAGTTGTTCTCCTCGGAATTGCCTATAGCATTCAAAGTGCTAAGAATGTCCCTGTCAAATCAATAGAGAAAGCTATGGCAAAGGAACTGAAAACGCAGAAGTTGAACAAGTGTGTGGATCAGGATTTAGTTCATTTTATGGAAATAGATCCGTCCTCCACTAAAGGATATTTTTATTATAGAAGTCCTGAGGCACTCAGTGTTGATGAACTTCTTATTATAAAAGCAAGCGACAGAAATAAGCTTAACAACTATAGAGATAGTGTTGACAAAAGAATAAAATCTCAGCTAAAGATTTTTGAGGGTTACGGTCCTAAGCAGGTAGCTGCACTAAAAAATGCTTTAATCATCCAGAAAGGCACATATTTACTATATTATGTCGGCGATGATGGACAAAATATAGAGGAGGTATTCAGAAATGCTGTTCAGTAGCATCTTCTTTCTGTTCACATTCTTACCAATTTTATTAATTGTATACTTCGCTGTGCCTTTTAAGTACAAGAACTACGTTTTGCTTGCTGCCAGCCTATTTTTCTATGCCTGGGGTGAACCGATATATGTATTTTTAATGATATTTAGCATTGCCTTCAACTGGGCAATGGCATTAGATATAGAAAAAGAGCGAAAGCTTGGTAAAAAGACAACTTTAATTTTTACCGTTGTCATAAACCTGTTAATACTCTCCTTTTTTAAATACTACGGTTTTGCGCTTGACAGTGTCAACGCTTTATTCGGTATGAATATCTCATATACGGCCTTGCCACTTCCAATAGGTATATCATTCTACACCTTTCAGGCAATGTCATACATAATAGATGTTTACAGAGGTGATACAGATGCCCAAAGGAGTCCGCTCAAGTTCGGACTCTACCTATCGCTCTTCCCTCAGCTTATTGCCGGACCTATAGTTAAATATAAGGACATCGCAACAGAACTTGATAAGAGAGAAATTTCACCTGAACTAATCGGCAAAGGAAGTGCAAGATTCATAATTGGGCTTGCCAAAAAGGTTATAATTGCAAACAACTTGGGTGCTTTGCATACAGAAATACTATCCCAAAACTCAAACTCATCTGTTCTAACATCTTGGCTTGGAGTTGCAGCCTATACACTGCAGATTTACTTTGATTTCAGTGGTTATTCAGATATGGCGATTGGACTTGGTAAGGTTTTCGGATTTAACTTCATGGAAAACTTCAACTATCCATATATATCCAAATCTGTAACTGAGTTTTGGCGCAGGTGGCATATATCCCTTAGTACATGGTTCAGAGATTACCTTTATTTCCCTCTAGGAGGAAATCGTGTTGCCCCTAGGAGGCATATAATAAACCTTCTTATAGTTTGGATGCTTACCGGACTTTGGCACGGTGCCAGCTGGAACTTTGTGGTATGGGGACTCTACTATGGAATATTTTTAATTTTAGAGAAATACTTCTTTGCTGAACGCATAGAGAAATTACCTAGCATTCTTCAGCATTTGATAACGATATTTATCGTATCTATCGCCTGGGTATTCTTCTTCAGCAATAACTTAACTGAAGCCATACATTATCTAGGAGATATGTTCATGCTCAGCAAACTTCCATTTGCAAACATGCACTTTTTATACCTACTGAAATCGAACTTGGTTTTGATGATTATAGCTATAGTATTATCACATCCAAAGCCGTACAAGATGTATACTCTTATCAGTAAGAGCAGCACCGCTTTCTCTATTGCAAGCCTGCTTATCATCTTTATAATTTCGGTTTCATATTTGGTATTCAGCACATACAATCCTTTCTTATATTTTAGATTTTAAATGGAGGAAAGATGAATCGTAAGACAGCTAAAATATTTGGATTTATATTTCCGGCCATATTGATTGCGGTTATGATATTTAACATTATTTTGCCCGACAGGAAATTCTCTGCTGAAGAAAACCGCCTGCTCCAAACTAGGCCAAAGCTAAACTTAAGCAGTATTTTTAGCGGCAGACTCGAATCAAAGGCAGAATCATACGTTGCAGATCAATTTATGCTCAGAAATATGTACATAAAAATAAAATCATCCTTTGATACAAGTCTTGGTGTATCAGAATCAAACAATGTTTTCCGATGCAAGGACAACTATTTGATGGATGATATAAGCAAGTTTGACACAAAAAAAATGGAGAACAACTACAGTTCTCTAGCCAAGTTCAAGCAACTCTACCCTAGCATAAACATGGACTTCCTGCTTGCACCAAACGCAGCAAATATCATGTCAAACAAGCTTCCTCTATTTGCAGTAACTGAGGACCAAAACAAGCAGATGGACGGTTTCTTTAAGAAAATACAATCTATTGGAATCAACCCTATAGATGTAAGAAGCACCTTTAATAAGAACAAGGAGAAGGTCGAGCTTTACTATCATACAGATCACCACTGGACTACTGACGGAGCATACCTGGCATACAAGGATTTTGCCAAGAAAAATAAACTAACTAGTAATATTAAGTACGATGCCCTAGCGGTAAAAAACGACTTCCGTGGAACTCTTGCATCTAAGAGTGGATTCACCAACGGACTTAACGATATGATAAAGCTTTACCTTCCTAAAGAAGGCCAAGGCTATAAGAACAGCGTTATCTTCTACTCTGATACAAAGGAGAAGACAACAGAGTTCTATAAGCTGAATAAGCTCAAGAAGAAAGATACATATACAGTATTTGGTGGAAGTAACCATCCAATTTACTCGATTAAAACGCCTGTGAACTCACAGCGAAAGCTTCTTCTTATCAAAGATTCCTATGCTAATAGCTTCATCCCATTTCTGTCGCAGGATTACAGGGAGATTATAGTTATAGACCCAAGATACTTTTTTGATGATATCAGCGAAATCATCAAAGCAAACGGCATAACAGACGTACTCTTCTTATATAACGCAAATACATTCTTTAACGATAATTCATTAGACATGATGATAAGCGCATCAAAGGATATAAGCACAAAATAGAAAGGTGATGTTGCAAAATAGGTGATTTTTTGGCTTTTTATTTTAGGACTTTTGCAACAGCCCCTTTTTTAGATTGATTCAAGTACTATATCTGTGAACACGCTTGCTTTAATTTCATCCGGTTTAACTCTAATAGCCTTCTCAAGCGCGCTTTTAAGATGCTCTGCCTTTTCTCCATAACCGATATGTGTAAGCATCATACAAACTGCTGTAAAAATACTTGTAGGATTTGCATATTCAGCCATTCCCGTCTCAATAAGAAAAGGTGCCGAACCGTGCACAGCTTCAAACATAGCATATTCACTTCCGATATTTGCTGATCCAGCCGTGCCTACTCCACCTTGAATTTGTGCAGCTTCATCAGTAATGATATCTCCGTATAGATTAGGCAAAATAAATACTTCAAAATCAGACCTTATACTCTTGTTTATCAGATTTGCAGCCATAATATCTATATACCAATCTACAAGCTCAAGCTCAGGATAATCAGCCCCAACTTCATGACACACTCTTGTGAACATGCCGTCGGTCTTTTTCATTATGTTTGCCTTAGTTACAATCGCAATCTTGTGCTTTCCGGCCTTTCTGGCAAAATCCATCGCTGCCTTTGCTATTCTTCTCGTTCCGGATTCCGTTGTAATCTTAAAGTCTACAGCGAGCGAAGCATCTTCACCATCAATAAGGCAGCCTTTGCTTCCGAGGACATACTCTCCCTCGGTATTTTCTCTAAAGAAAGTCCAATCGATATTTTTTCCCTCGACTTTAATCGGTCTTACATTTGCAAATAGGTCTAGTTCTCTTCTTAGGGCAACATTGGCGCTTTCAAGACCATCCCCCTTAGGGGTTGTTGTAGGACCCTTTAGGAATACATCACAAGTCTTGATTTCATCAAGAACATCCTTTGGTAAGGCCTCCCCTTTTTCCATACGATTTTCAATCGTGAGACCTTCAATTTTTTTAAGTTTTACTTCTCCACGCTCAAGTTCACCAGCTAAAATCACCTTAAGAAGCCTTTCAGCTTCGCTAGTTATGACTGGTCCTATACCATCTCCATAGGCAATTCCAATTACAATAGTTTCCTTATTTTTACCTCTTGACTTACCGGAGCTATCTATCCTTACAGCTCTCTGATATTGCTCTTCTAAAAGTTCTTTTAGGTGCTCGCAAGCCTTTTCTATTTCAAGCTTGATATCCTGATTAACATTATCTTCTCTAGTCATAGTCCTACCTCCTAGCTACATATTTTAGAAGTCCGCCGGCAAGCAAAATTTCCTTTTGCCTCTCTGTAAATTCACCTATAAGATTGTATTCCTTAGCTGTAGTTTCATCAATCAAAGTGAATTCACCGGAATCAAGTCCACTCATAACGCCTTTAAGAACTAGCCTATCCCCTTGATTGATTTCACTATAGTCATCCTTATTCTTTAATGTCAAAGGCAGGATTCCCACATTTATCAAGTTTGCTATATGAATTCTCGCAAAGCTCTTTGCTATCACAGCTCTAATTCCAAGGTGAAGAGGCACAAGTGCTGCATGCTCTCTTGATGATCCCTGTCCGTAATTTTCTCCACCTAGTATCATGCCTTCCCCTGCTTTGATCGCCCTTTCAGGAAATTCTTTGTCACAGGTTTCAAAGCAGAATTTTGATAGATATGGAATATTTGATCTATATGGCAAAATCTTTGATCCTGCAGGCATTATATGGTCAGTAGTTATATTATCCCCAAGCTTAATAACAAGCTCTGCACCTATCTCATCAGTCAGAACTTCGCTAACTGGTAACGGCTTAATATTAGGGCCTCTGAGTATTTCAAGGTCAAGCCTTTCCTCTTCTTCTAGTGGAGGAATAATTGAACTATCGTCAACCTTAAACTCATTTGGGACTGTTATATTCAAGTATTTTTTATATAGATTTGCATCATCTGCCATGTTCATCGGATTTGTTATAACACCCTTTATTGCTGATATTGCAGCAGTCTCAGGTGATACAAGAAATACCTTTGCATCAGAAGTACCGCTTCTTCCCTCAAAGTTACGGTTAAATGTTCTTAGACTTATGCCTGATGAATTTGGTGAAAATCCCATACCTATGCATGGTCCACAGGCGCACTCCAAAAGTCTTGCGCCTGAAGCTAATATATCAGTTAATGCACCGGATTCTGAAAGCTGCATGAGTACCTGCTTTGATCCTGGTGAAACTGACATGCTGACTTTGCTGTCAACAGTTTTACCAGATAGTATGCTAGCTATCTTAAGCATATCAAAGAGACTTGAATTAGTACATGAGCCAACGCAAACCTGATTGACTTCAGTTCCAGCTAGCTCCGAGACCTTCTTGATATTATCAGGGCTGTGAGGGCATGCAATAAGTGGCTCTAGCTTTGATAAATCAATATCTATAACCTTATCATATCTAGCGTCTTCATCGCTTTTCAGCGGTCTAAATACATCCTCTCTTCCCTGTGCTTTTAGGAACTTTCTTGTCACTTCATCTGAAGGGAATATTGAAGTTGTGGCACCAAGCTCTGCTCCCATATTTGTTATGGTTGCTCTTTCAGGAACCGAGAGCGTTTTGATGCCTTCTCCACCCCACTCTATGATGGCACCTACCCCACCTTTGACAGTGAGAATTCTTAGTATTTCTAGGCTTACATCCTTTGCACTCACAAAAGGTCTGAGCTTTCCTGTGAGGTTGACCTTGTACATTTTAGGCATGGTGATATGATATGCACCTCCGCCCATGGCAACTGCGACATCCATACCTCCTGCACCCATTGCTAGCATTCCCATTCCTCCACAGGTTGGAGTATGGCTATCTGAACCAATCAGAGTTTTTCCCGGTACAGCAAATCTCTCAAGATGAACCTGATGGCAAATTCCGTTTCCTGGTCTTGAAAAATATAATCCGTATTTTGCTGCTGCTGACTGAATAAATCTGTGGTCATCCGCATTCTCAAAGCCTGACTGAAGTGTATTATGATCTATATACGCAATGGAAAGATCCGTTCTTACGCTTGGAATACCCATTGTTTCAAATTCTAAATATGCCATGGTTCCTGTAGCATCCTGGGTCAAAGTTTGATCTATTCTTAGACCTATTTCCTCACCACATTTCATATCACCGGAAACTAGATGTTCCTTAATTATCTTCTCTGCTATTGTCAGTCCCATCTGTTGCTCCTTTCATTATGCTATTATATGCATGGTCAACATGGAGAAGCAGTAGTTCCTCTACCTTTGATGCATCACCTTTTGCAAGTGCGGAAACAATGAGTTTATGTTCTCCTGTCGATTCTCTTATTCTCTTCTCATCCTTTAGCGATGCAAGTCTGTACTTCAAAAGCTTATGATGTACCTGAGATAACACAGTCTCAAAGACGATGCTACCACTTATCTGATACATTGCATCATGAAATTCCGTATCAAGGCGCATTACCTTCTCATAATCATCCTTACTGCTATAGAATTCCTGCTGATCTACTATATCCTTGAGCCTATTTAGCTCTTTTTCTGTCATATTTTCGGTAAGTGAAACTGCAATAAGCGGCTCAATTCTTTGCTTTATGATCATTAGGTCCCTAAGATCCTTTGGCTGTATTCCTAATATTATACTGCCATTAACCGTGTCCTTTATGAGTCTATCCTGAGATAGTCTTGTCATGGCTTCTCTTACAGGAGTTCTGCTAACGCCTAGCTTTTCGGCCAGTTTTTTTTCGCTAACGAGCTCGCCATATTCAAATTCACCTCTTAAAATTGCGCTCTGCAAGGCCTCAAATACCTGATTGGCTAGCGATACGCTCTTATACTCTATCATCTTCAAGCTCCTTTATCTTCTCTTCCAGCTCTGCTGTAGAAATACTTATGGTTCTATTATCAGAATATAGCTCATCTACCCAATCCTTTAGCTTGATAACCAGAGGATGGTCCTTATTAACCTTATCATCACCAGTGAGTTTATAGTGCTGATTAATCCAGTAGGCAATGCCTGCAAGACCTGAAGTCTTACTTATTGTGACTCCCGGCTCTCTACCAAGAATTTCTCTCGTATTGAAAATATTATATATTTCCTCATCCTTCATTAGACCGTCAGCATGTATTCCCGCTCTTGTTACATTGAAGTTTTCTCCAACAAAAGGTGTCATTGGAGGAATATCATATTGCATCTCTGCTCTAAAGTAATCAGCAATCTCTGTTATTGCATGAGGGTCCATACCATCAAGAGAGCCCCTGAGACTTGCATATTCAAATACCATTGCCTCTAGCGGAATGTTGCCGGTTCTCTCTCCTATTCCAAGAAGTGAACAGTTTACTGCCGAGGCTCCATACATCCATGCACATGAGGCATTTACAACGGCTTTGTAAAAGTCATTGTGTCCGTGCCACTCAAGCAAATCACTAGGCACATTGGAATAATGCTGCAGTCCATAAATCAAACCTGGAACAGATCTTGGTAGAGCTACTCCTGGATATGGAACGCCGTATCCCATAGTATCACAGGCTCTAATTTTTACAGGAACTCCTGCCTCCTCGGATAGCTCCATTAGCCTATTTACAAAAGGGACTACAAATCCGTAAAAGTCCGCTCTTGTTATATCCTCAAGGTGGCACCTAGGCACGACTCCCGCATCAAAAGCATCCCTTATCGTTCCAATATAGTAATCTATGGCCTGAGCTCTAGTCATATTCATCTTCTTAAAGATATGGTAATCACTACACGAAACTAAAATTCCTGTCTCCTTGATTCCCATGCTTTTAACAAGCTTAAAATCTTCTTTATCTGCTCTTATCCAAGTTGTAATCTCAGGAAACCTAAGATCGAGGCTCATGCATTTTTCTACAGCTTCCCTATCCTTCTTGGTATATATAAAGAACTCTGACTGTCTAATAAGCCCAAAAGGTCCACCTAGTTTATTTAATAGCTTATACAAGTCAACAGTCTGCTTAACCGTATACGGAGCCATGGATTGTTGTCCATCTCTAAAGGAAGTATCCGTAATCCAAATATCATCAGGCATGTTCATCGGTACTCTTCTGTGGTTAAATGCAACCTTCGGCACCTGATCATAGCTGTACATATCTCTATATAAATTAGGATTTTTAACGTCCTGAAGTGAATATTTGTAGTTTTTCTGCTCAAGCAGATTACTTTTTTTTGAAAGCTTTAACATAGTTTTTCTCCATTTCGTCCGTAGTTTATTATACTTGTAGACCTGTATACAAGTATAATGCTATTTGATTTTGATGTCAAACTACTTCAAAAAATTCTCAAAAACAACACAAAACCGGATACATAATTAAATGAACCCGGTCCTTATAAACCATGTATTTTAGTGTTTATCGAGATTTTTTAAAAAGCTTTTTCTATGTATTTCTGTAATTCCAGCCTTCTTAATTCCCTCGTAATGAGACTTTGTTCCATATCCTTTGTTTGATGCAAAGCCGTACTCAGGATAAACCTTATCATACTCCTTCATGAGATTATCTCTTGTAACCTTTGCAAGTATAGATGCTGCAGCTATCGAAAAGTATTTCTGATCACCTTTGACGACTGAAATCTGCTCTTTATCCAAATCTGCAATTTTTACTGCATCAAAGACAACAATCTGAATCTTATCTTTTCCCTTAGAAATAAGCATTTTATCAGCTTTCTCAATAGCTTTCTTCATAGCAAGCTTAGTTGCCTCTAAGATGTTAATTTCATCTATGACTTCGCATGAGGATTCCCCTATTCCGTAAGCAAGTGCTTTTTCCTTTATCTCGTCAAAAAGCCGTTCCCTCTTCTTTTCACTCAGCTTCTTAGAATCATCTATGCCAACTATGTCTACATCTCTATCAAAAATGCAAGCTGCGGCAACTACCGGTCCGGCAAGCGGACCTCTGCCAACCTCATCTACACCGGCAATTAAGTTATACCCCTTGTCCATGAGTTCAATTTCAGGTTTTCTCAACTCTTCAGTCCTTTTAACAGCGAGCTCAAATCTTTCGGCCTTAGTCATCTTACTCAGCCCTTTCTAAAGTTATTCTACCTATCTGAGCGGATCTAAATTCGTCCAGAACAGTCTTTGCACATCTGCTGTAGTCAATTCTTCCTTTTGATAGAATAAAACCTCTGTTTAGGGCGATATTATCCATATTTACCAGACCTTCATCTGAGATTTCATCCAGCTTATATCTATTTGCCAGCAGTTTAGGGTATTCATCCTGGAGAAGTTCTATAAGCCTTAAGGCCAGAGTTTCTAAATCCAAAATCTCATCCTTGATTGAGCCGCAAAAGGCGAGCTTAATTCCCACAGATTCATCCTCAAACTTAGGCCATAAAATTCCCGGTGTATCGAGAAGCTGCATGCCGTTTGATAGAGTAAGCCACTGCTTTCCCTTGGTCACACCGGGTTTATCTCCGGTCTTTGCACTCTTCTTACCTGTTAAACGATTGATTAAGGATGATTTTCCTACATTTGGAACACCGACAATCATCAGCCTTAAATTCTTCTTTCTCACCCTATCCTTATTGATATCGTCCTGAATTTTAGTCATCAAATTGAGAAGTTCTTTGATTCCAACACCGTGCATAGAGTCTAGAGTCATAACTTTTATTCCATCTGTGCCTAGCTTTTCCATCCAGCGTTTAGTCTCATTACCATCGGCTAAATCGCTTTTATTAAGTATTATTATTCTCTGCTTACCCGCTGTAAGTTCATCGATTACCGGATTTCTGCTCGAAACAGGAATTCTTGCATCTATAACCTCTATTACAATATCAACCAGCTTGAGATTACTTGTGATTAGCTCTCTCGTCTTCTTCATATGACCCGGATACCAGTTTATATTTTGTAGTGACATCTTGACCCTCTTTCAATTTAAGAACAACTGTTAGTAAAAAGGACATCCATGCGGATGTCCTTTGTGACCGTTATTATTTAGTCTTAATCTTAGCAGCCTTACCGGTTCTGCCACGCATGTAGTGAAGTCTAGCTCTTCTAACCTTACCTTCTCTAACAACTTCGATTTTCTCGACCCATGGAGAATGAATTGGGAATGTCTTCTCAACACCTACACCAGAAGCAATCTTTCTAACTGTAAATGTAGCACCGATTCCGCCGTTCTGCTTCTTAAGAACAAAACCTTCAAAAATCTGAATTCTTTCTCTTGCGCCTTCTTTAATTTTAACGTGGACCTTTACCTGGTCACCTACGTTAAATGCAGGGACATCCTTCTTGAGATAATCCTGAGCAACTGAATCTAAAATATTCATTGATTGTGTTCCTCCTTTCCCTCCAAGGTGTTCTTGCCACTACTGTATGCAGAGGACCACCCGTACTAACTTAACTAGTTTATCATCCAAAGGAAATAAATGCAAGCAAAATTATGCATTTTGGTTAATACGGTTAATATTAATATAAAATACTCGGACTGATATATATCAGAGCTAGGCCCTCGGATGAGTTCTATCGTAAACATCCTTGATTCTGCTCTTGGATAGCTGCATGAAAGCCTGAAGTGCCTGCATATCATCGTATCCGAGAAGTTCCTGCAATGTCTTGAGATCTGCACCGTTTTGTATCATATGTACGGTGAAAGAATTTCTGAGTATATGTGGAGTAATTCTCTCTTCCATACCAACTGCCTTTCCGTACTGCTTCATCAATTTCCAAAGACCCTGTCTTGTAAATCTTTCACCCATATAGTTTAAGAAAAGTGGCATTTTACCGTCCTCATATTTCTTATTCTTTGACAAACTAGGCATGCTGCTATCAAAATACTTCTTTATAGCATCCTTAGCATAGCTTCCCAGCGGAACGATTCTCCCCTTGCCGTTTCCCTGACATGTGATGAATCCCATGCGAAGGTTGACGTCCTCAAGGTTTAGCTCAATAAGCTCATTGACTCTGATTCCCGTTCCATATAGAACCTCAAAAATCGCTCTGTCCCTATATCCCTTAATACTTTCCTTAGGCTGTTTTAGGAGTTCCTCGACCTCTGAAATGCTAAGAAAATCAACTTCGTTTCGCTCTGCTCTAGGGGTTTTGATATTGTCAGCAGGATTTACATTAAGCTCACCTTCTTTAATTTTAAATATATAAAAAGCTCTTATAGAGGCGAGCTTTCTATTTGTTGTCGAAGTAGACTTACCGGCTTTGCTCAGCTCCATAATATAGGAAAGAACGTCTGTCTGAGTTGCATCAAGGAGCACTTTACCCTTCCTGCCTAAATACTTTTCAAAAGCAAGAATGTCTCTGCTGTATGCCAATATGGTATTTTCTGATGTGTTTTTGCTATCTCTTAAGTATTCTGAAAAACTACGAATATTATCCATCAATTCTCCTTCTCAATATTTCGGCTGTCATCATAATAGCGACGATGCTCTTTGCGTCTTCAATCTTTCCCGCCATAATCATATCGACAAGCTCATCCAACTGTATCTCAAGAATATCAATAGCCTCGTTATCATCAAAATTTGTTTCTCCGGGCATAAGTCCTTCGGCAAGATATATATCCAGAACTTCTTCAGAATATCCAACAGTCGTGAAAATAGAGGTTAAATGTGTCATAAACTCAGCAGAATAACCTGTCTCCTCTCTAAGTTCTCTCCTTGCAACCTCAAGGCCTGATTCGCCCCCATCTCTCTTGCCTGCCGGAACCTCAAGCATAACACGTTCAGATGGCTTTCTGAACTGTCGTACCATAACCATTTTTCTTTCATCTGTTAAAGCAGCTATAGCCGCTCCTCCATTATGCTCAATAATTTCTCTATAAGAAGTTCCGTTAATTGTCGTAACTTCATCGCATCTTAAATTAAGTATTCTACCTTCATAGATACGCTCTGAACTCAGTGTTTTTTCTTCAAATGTCATTATAACACCTCCTTGCGAACTATAATGTATTATATCATACTTTATCAAAGTAATATTAATATAATTATTTGTGTTTATTGTGTATATAATTTAGTTACTTTGTATGAATATATTATATCCGAGTCAATTCCATCAAAAAATCTTGCTAAATGTCAGATATTTTTCACTAATTTAAAAAAATATTTTACTTTTTTAGCATTTTTTCACAATTTATTTCTAAATCAAAAAAAATAGCAGTATATTTATGCAATTAGTCCTTGCTTTTTTAAACATTAGAAACTATAATGTAATTGAGAGTTATCCCCTGATAACCTCTTAATCTCTAATCCCAATACCCCTTTTAACAAAAGAAACCTTTTTAGGTTTCTTTTGTTTTTATGTTATAATATTTTCAAATGTGAATACATATATTAGCATGAGGTTTAAACTATGATTAATATAAAAGAAAAACTAGATATAAGCTGTGATTTTCCTGCATTTTTTAATATGTTTTTTTCGAAAAAGAGTTTTGCAGTATTAGATATTGAAACAACCGGACTATCGCCAAACTTCAGTGCAGTTATTTTGATAGGTCTAGTAATATTTGATGGAAAAGATGTTCGTCTTGAACAGTACTTTGCTGAAACACCGGCCGAAGAAAAGGAAATAATTTCTTTGACAAACAAGGCACTTAAGGATGTCGACTATGTCATAACATATAACGGCAAACTCTTTGATATGCCATTTCTAAAAAAACGCTCTGAAAAGTACGATATCGACTTCAAAACCCTATGCAATCTGGACATATTTATGGTTATGAAACACTACTCCGATCTTCCTAAGCTACTCAGTAGCATGAGCCAAAAATCTCTTGAAGTTTTCGCAGGTCTGTCAACAGGTCGAGATGATAAGATTAGTGGCAAAGAGAGTGTTGAACTATATTCTCAGTATCAGACTACGGGAGCACATGATGTACTTTCCCAGATCTTACTTCATAACAGCGATGATATAAAACAGCTTTTTCGTCTTGTCAGCATCGTTAGACACGCTGATTTTTCAAGGGCTATATGTCATCAGGGCATACCTCACGATGGTGGCTTCATTGAGAAAATTGACTTTAAGCACAGCACTCTTTTTATAAAAGGACTTATGAAGGATGCAATAGACTACATCTCCTTCCCCTCCTTTGAGGCGCCGTACAGCGTGAATATAACTAAGTCCGATTCCAAGTACGCGATAGAGATTCCTGCGGAGACTGTAACAGGATCTGCTTTCATAGACATAAAAAATATGATTGACATGAAATCCCTTGGAGATAGTGACCTACCCGGCTTTGATAACGACTACTTGATAATCAAAGAAAACAACCGCTTTAACTACACTGAGATTGCCATCTTTGCTCAGACATTTACAGCAAGGCTAATCTCTGATATACAAAATAAACTTTAGGAGAAACAATGCATAGTGACCAAATATATAGAGATACAAGAATTATTGTAGATTTAGATCAAATAGCTGCTAACATGCGCGCAATTAAGGAAATGGTTGGCGATGATGTTTCAGTAATGGCTGTTGTCAAAGCCAATGCCTACGGACTTGGCTCGCTTGCAATTGCACCTACTCTTATGGAAAACGGTGCTTGCTATCTTGCTGTTGCGACTTTGACAGAAGCAATTGAGCTTAGAACAAAGTACCCTAACTATCCCCTATTTGTTTTGGGACATACACCAGACAGATATCTGCATAAGGTGGCAGAGTTAAACATCACTCAGACCGTCTTCTCGCTCCATCAGGCGAGACTTTTATCGGATATCTCAAAAGAGATTGGTACCAGGACTAAAATCCATGTAAAGCTCGATACGGGCTTTCACCGGCTAGGTTCTGAACCTACCTATGGCTTTTCAAGAGATGTGGAAGAAATGTTTGGCCTTGAGGGAATTGAAGTTGAAGGCATCTTCTCACATCTTGCTCTCGCCAGTGACGAAGATGATGCAAAGCAGTATGAACTTCTGACCGGATTCATAAATCTTATTGAGAACAAAGGCTTTAAATTCAGATACAAGCATATAGCTGATAGCATTGCTTGTGTGGACAGTCCGTATCTAAGGATGAATATGATTAGACCCGGTGCTTTAATCTATGGAATGAGAGGTTTTCACAAAGGAAATATAGATGTTGAAAGTGCTATTAAATTTGAAACGTCAATATCACAAATTCATAGAATAAAAAAAGGAGAAGGCGTCGGATATGACTTCCTCTGGCGAGCCAAAAGAGACAGCGTCATTGCCACCCTACCTTTCGGATATGCTGATGGTTACCCTAGACAAATGCGTGACAAAGGTTATGTAATCATAAAAGGTCAAAGAGCTTACATAGTCGGTGTCCTATGCATGGATCAGGTTGTTGCCGATGTTACAGATATTAAAGACGTAGCCGAAGGCGACAAGGCAATAATCTATGGTAACGGTAAAGACGGTTCTATGACAATTCAGGAAGCTAGTGAGCTTGTCGGCACAAACAAAAATGATATAATTTGCCGTCTTTCTGCAAGACCGCCAAGAGTATATATCGGTAAATAGACACAAAACGCTGTAAGCGAGTTGCCTGCAGCGTCTTTTATTAGTATTAGTTTTTATCGTTTAGCCTTCCATCATTATAGTGCTTCCTGCAAAGAGATACATACATCTCGTTTCCACCAACCATAACCTGTCTACCGTGCTTAACTATCTTGCCATCGACGACTCTGGCAACCATGGTTGCCTTGCGTCCGCACCAGCAAATTGTCTTAATCTCCTCTATCTTGTCTGCATATATGAGCAGGTAATACGATCCCTCAAACATCTCGTTTCTGAAATCGTTCTTAAGACCGTAAGCAAGAACCGGGACATCAAAACTATCCACTATCTCAACAAGTTCTAATACATGATGTTTTTTCAAAAACTGGCATTCATCAATCAAAACACAGTCAATCTTATGTTTCTCGTTCTCTGAAATGAAAAGTTCTAAGATATTCGTATCATCGTTTACTATTGTAGCCTCTCTTTGTACACCAATTCTAGAAGTTATAACACCCTGTCCATATCTATCATCTACTGATGGAACAAGAGTCATTACATTCTTTCCACGCTCGTCGTAGTTGTAAGCTACCTTGATCAGTTCAATTGATTTACCAGCATTCATTGTACTATATCTAAAGTATAATTGTGCCATAATTCACCTTTCTATATATAAGCATTTAATAAAATTATATCATATAGATACGTCAAAATGTGATATTTTGCGTTTGCTTTGAAAAAATTATTGGAACAAGTTGAAACCGTAGTAGTGTAATTGTGCGCAGTGGCTTGTATCCAATCGCTTCTCTCTTGGGCGAGTCTTGCATAAAGCCTACGACGAAATTATATTTGAAAACACAGCTCACAGTCGTTTGCAACCAACAGCTCTGCTGTTGGGCAAACTTTGTGTAAAGCTTACAACGAAGTCAAAGACTTCTGTAAGCTATTAAGTCACTCGCATCCAATCGCTTCGTTCTTGGGCGAGTGTTGCATAAAGCCTACGACGAAATCAAAGATTAAAACACAGTTTTGCAGTCACTCGCATCCAATCGCTTCGCTCTTGGGCGAGTGTTGCATAAAGCCTACGACGAAATTATATACAAATACATATTATATAATTTCTGTAGGCTATTAAAAAACAGCTCTCCGAGCGCGAAGCATCGAAAAACTGCTTATTAATGGTGCTCAGACTCGGAATCGAACCAAGGACACGGGGATTTTCAGTCCCCTGCTCTACCAACTGAGCTATCTGAGCACATAATATTAAATTAATGGTGGGCCATCGGGGACTTGAACCCAGGACCTGCCGGTTATGAGCCGGACG
>ERZ773022.383-NODE-383-length-37867-cov-6.246245_pt1 | contig 37867 bp, 33 predicted proteins | sample MGYA00580839_ERZ773022 | MGnify/ENA primary metagenome ERZ773022 (study PRJEB29015, sample SAMEA2738020) | human oral metagenome | biome: human oral; feature: human-associated habitat; material: dental | place: China | collected 2044 ... | reverse complement strand
CTATTATTAATATTCGGTAAATATTTAAGCAATATGAAAAGAGTAATATTACGTCTGTCTTACGATTCGGTAAAAAGATGTACTTTTGCACTTCGATTTTTATGATAAAAGGACTGTTTTTTATACTATTGTTTTACCTTCTGGGCGAGGCTGTTGCCAATATTATAGGGGGATATATCCCCGGCAGTGTCATAGGTATGATGCTGTTGTTTGTAAGCCTTATCCTGAAGGTTGTCAAGGCGGAATATGTGAAAGATGCAGCTACGGTAATAACCAAGAATATGGCTATATTTTTTGTGCCTGCTTCGGTGGGGCTTATGGTTTATACCGAAGTATTGTCGAGGTCGATATGGGCTATAATGATATCGATAATGGTAAGTACAATACTTACTATCATAGTAGTAGCTTTCGTCCAAGACCGTATGGAACGACGCCATAAAGGAGGTCGGCTTTGAATATCTGCAACCTGTTGACAGACTTGCTACGAAGCGAGCTTTTTGCCCTTACGTTGGTTATGGGCTCATATCTTTTGGGGATTTTCCTATACAAAAGACTCAAACTTCCCATCATTCAGCCTCTGCTCATTTCGATGATAATAATAATCGTATTCCTTAAAACAACCGGAATCGACTACTCCGTATTCAGAAACAATACGAGGTTTCTCAATTTTATGCTCGGTCCCAGTGTAGTAGCTCTCGGCTATGTATTGTACGAACAGATTTATTACCTCAAAGGCAATATAATATCGATACTGACGGCTGTGTTTGTAGGTTGTATCGTCGGTATAGTGAGTGTAGTGGGTATAGCCAAACTTATGGGAACAGATACCCAAATGCTATTCTCACTTGCACCTAAGTCAGTTACTACACCGATAGCTATCAGTATAGCCAAAAACAACCACGGTATCCCCGAACTTGCCGTAGTATTCGTCATTATCTGTGGAATATTCGGCGGAGCGGTAGGACCTATTGTACTCCGATATCTGAATATAAAGAGCAAGGTCGCCAAAGGACTCGCTATGGGCACAGCGTCGCACGCTTTGGGTACGGTGAGAGCTATCGAAATGGGGGCTACCGAAGGCGCTATTAGCGGACTTGCCATCGGTATAATGGGAATAATGACGGCAATGGTAATGCCATTCATCGAAAAGATATTGAACTGATATTATATAGCTATTCTATGACAATACATCTCGACAATATACGGTTAAAAGCCTATCACGGCATATACGACCATGAGCGACAATACGGCAACAACTTCTCGGTAGACGTGTCTTTTGATATCGATGCCGAGCGGTCGGCTATAAGCGACAATATAGCCGATACGGTCAATTATGAGACTGTTTACAAAATTGTAAAAGACGAAATGAGCCTCGCTGCCAATCTGCTCGAGAACGTAGCTTATCGTATCCACAAGAGTATTAAAAAGGAGTTCCCCGCTATCGACCGTCTTAGAGTAGCCGTATCTAAATACGACCCTTTCGCCGACGGCAATGTCGACCGCGTAACTGTCTCCGTAGCCGACGAATAGCACTCTGGGGCAGTACTGCTCTCTTTGGCTATATATTTCGTTTAATTGTAAAAAGTCCACGAAAGTCCCATCTGGAACGTAGCCGGATTGATAGGGTATTGAGGCATAAGTTTGTATCCTTTGCCGCCGAAGAGATACATATTCAGGTGTGCATATTGAAAGTAAAATCGGATACGTTTTAGATGGAAATTGGTGAAGACGCTCAAGTCAGGATAGTTGCCGAGTATGGTGCTATTCTGTAGATGAAATTGCCCTGTGGCAGGCATATAGGTATTGCCGTAGTACGACGTATGGTATCGGCAGCTTACGCCCAATTCGGACAGAAGCACCCCGAAAAACTTACTCTTGTAGTACAGAGTGGAGTAGAGCGATAGGTCGGGCAGTGGCAATATGTCTTTATCGGACGATATCTGATATACAAGTTTGCTGTCGAGGTGTATTTTGCGGTAATTGAGTTTTGCCTCCAAGTCGAAAGCCATTACTTGTATTACTCCTGTGTGTTGGCGAGGCAAAGCATCGTAGTCGAAATATATGTAGTTGTTGATATTTGCCAAGTCGAAACCAATCGATATTCCCGTTTTTGTCGATTTTAGTCTTGTATTGAGGCGTATATCGAATGTTTTTGAAAACGTATTGTCCCATCTGAAGTGGTTGGAGCGAAACTTCTGCAAGAAATATTCCACAGACGAGTTTTCGATAGAGCCTCCTACGTCGAAGTTCAATGTATCTCGAAGTATGTTTAAGTTTGTCTTTAGCTTCCCTTTAAGCGAGAAGTCGCCGAGCTTTTTGCCTGCAATTGCTATTCTGCCTCTTATCTTGTACTTTATGGTTTGTCCTTCGTTTTTCGATAGTTCTCCGCCGACAAATATGTTCTGTGAGTAATAATCGAGATACTTCTCTGCCGACGAATAGCTTGTGTTACGTGTCAGTTCGTGTTCGACGAAGGCTGTGAGCCCAAACCGAAGCAGCGTATTGAATTTTTCTTCGAGCCTGAGTGCGAACACATTGCGTAGGTTTTGGTAACGTATGGAGTCTCTCGTGTTTTCTGTGGAGTAGTATGTGCTGTCGTAGAAAGCATTACGTTTATCTTCGGTATAACGTTTTCTTGCGTTTTCGTACTTTATGGTATGTATAAACGAGGTAATGGGCACGAAATCGGTCGCTGTGGTGCCGTCTTTGAGCTTGCGTTCTTTTTCTACTCCCAAGCTATAACTATGGTTGTAGTAGAAAATAGAGCTTTTGTATGTCGATACGGCATTGATATTGTCGGCGAAAATAGTAGGCAGATACCGAAACTGCGACGAGGTCGTTATAGAGTCTACTCCGCGGAGTCCGCCATATTCGCGATTGCGAAAGTCGTTGAACATCATTACCGTATTGAACTCGTACCGTCTGCCGCTGTAAGACGCCCACAGCCCTCCATTGACGGCTCGTGCCGTCTGGTCTTTGTATCTGCCTCGTCCAAGAACGAAGTTGAATAGCCCGCCTACGTTCAAATATTTGTTGAAGTTCATCGAATACAATGCTCTGAAATTGTCTTCTTCATTATACATCGGCAGCGACGTGCGATAGACAATATTGGCATACGGAGTCTTGGTATTGAAGAATCTTACGTCTCCGACATTGATGGTATATGCATCGTATGGATTCGACGATATGAAGCGAGTCTTACGTGTGCGGTCGAAAAATATCTTCGACTCTACGGGCGACCCCAGATTGCCTGTCCACGAGTTTGCTATCGAGTAACGATATACCGGATTGTTGTCTTGATAGCCACTGATAGCCGTATCTACGGCACATGTATCGGCAGTACCCAGATGTTGGTCGATAGTCCAGTTTTTCACAGATATGGGGATTTGTCGGGTTTGTGTAGACTGGCTACGGAACGTATTTTCCGACTCGTTTTTGGGAGTCATTATTCCGTCGAAATCTTGTCCGTACGATATTATCGCTATTGATATACAGCAAATCAGTAATATACTTCTTTTCATTGCCTGCAAAATTACATCTTTTTTACGTAGATAGACCGTTGTGGTAAGAAAATAAACAGTATTTGCCGATAAAGTTTTGTTGTGGACGGGAGTTGTGAGCTACCTACGATTTTTTTGTTACCTTTGCTGCTCGTTTTTTAAATTAATAATATTCAGTATAACCAATGAAAAAAATATTTCTGTCGATAATATTTATCGCATCGGGTCTGTCGGTGGCTAATGCTCAGTCGTATAACGTCGTAGACAACAACGCCAATGCCGACCCTACTTTAGAGTGCACCTCGATAACGGTGGGCAAAAAAGCCTCAGCCGACGGCTCTGTAATGACCTCGCATACAGACGATAGCGGACGTACCAGGACGAATATCTTGATAGTCCCCGCTGCCGACCACGCTAAGGGAGCTACCAAAACAATATTCCGACGCGTTACTCCCGAAAAAGACGAGTACGGCAAGATGAAAAAGTACGACTTCGTCCGTACGGGCGAGATACCGCAAGTGGCTCATACATACAAGTATTTCTCTACCGCATACCCGTGCCTCAACGAACATCAGTTGGCGATAGGCGAATCTACTTTTACGGGACGTAAAGAGCTCCAGTCCGACGCAGGTCTTATCGACTGTACCGCTCTGTGCGAACTGATGATGGAACGCTGCTCCACGGCTCGGCAGGCGATAGCTCTGGCAGGCGATCTACTCAAGCGCTACGGCTGGAACGACTTCGGCGAAGCACTCACCATAGCCGACAAAAACGAAGTGTGGCACCTTGAGATAGTCGGTCCGGGCAAAGGCAAAGTCGGTGCTGTATGGGCAGCACAACGTGTCCCCGACGACCACATTGCAGTCAATGCCAATGCCTCGACGATAAGAGAGATAGACCTCCGCAACAAAGACTACTTCGCTGCCTCCGACAATATTTTCTCTGTCGCCCAAGAGATGGGTTTCTGGAACAAAAAATCGGGCGAACCGTTTCGTTTTGCTTACGCTTACGCTCCCGATTCCCGAATGAGCCTTGCCTGTCGCCGTCGCGAATGGCGTGTATTCGACCTGATGGCTCCATCTCTGGGACTCGACCCCAATCAGGAAAACTACCCGTTTTCGGTCAAACCCGATGCTAAGGTTACCAAAGAGAAGATGATGGAGGTCTTCAAAGATTATTATCAAGGGACGGAATACGATATGCGTAAAAACCTCACCGTTACCGACAAAGACGGTAAGACCGTTATCTCGCCCGTAGCAAACCCGTTTATGAAGGCAGACGAGCAGAAACTTATGAAAATCAACGGTGGTTGGCACTGGCGTGGCGAACGCACCATTGCCGTATATTTCACCATCTACGCCACCATTATTCAGTGCCGTAGCGATATGCCCGACCCCATAGGCGGGCTGCTTTGGTTTGCTCTCGACAACGTCGCCTCGTCGATATACGTGCCTCTGTATATGGGTATTACCTCGTTGCCAAAAGAGTATGAGACCGACGGTCGCCAGACGGGTTTTTCTCGCAATGCTGCTTGGTGGGTCTTCAACCGCGTTGGTACAATAGCTGCCAAACGCTGGGGCGATATGTCGCCTGTGGTAGAAAAAGAGTTTGCACCTTTGCAAAAAGAGTTTATCGACGGTGCCGCAGAGACCGACCGGCTCGCTTTGGAGGCGTATAGAGCCAAAGATTACGGCAAGGTAACCGAGATACTCGATTCCTACAGCAATTCGTGTGCCAATACCGCCCTGCAACGTGCTTGGAGCCTCGGCGATATGTTATGGACTATGTTCGATAATATGTGGTAAATTGCTTGTTGTTTTATTTCTAATATATTACACAAAAGAAAACCGAAGAGAAGATGAGTAAACCTTTGATACTGATTACTAACGACGACGGTGTGTTTTCGAAAGGAATATCGGAATTGATAAAATTGGCGCGACCGTTGGGAGAAATACTCGTGGTGGCTCCCGACAAAGCACGCTCCGGACAGTCGAGTGCTCTGACCGTAACGCGTCCGCTGCTGTACGACGACATACAAGTAGAAGACGGTTTGCGGATAATATCGTGCACAGGCACGCCCGCCGACTGCGTCAAGCTCGCCTTTTCGCAGCAATTGCCCGATGTAGAGCGAGTACCCGACCTTGTGCTTTCGGGCATCAATCACGGCTCCAATTCGTCTATCAACGTCATATATTCGGGTACGATGGGAGCCGCTATCGAAGGAGCTCTGCACCGTGCTCCCAGTATCGGTTTGTCTCTCTGCGACCATTCCGACGATGCCGACTTCTCGCAGGCTTTGCCTCACTTCCGCCATATCGTAGAGCGTGTGCTTGCATGGTCGTTGCCGCAGGGGGTGTGCCTCAATGTAAATGCTCCTGTGGGTGAGATAAAAGGTATCAAGGTGTGTCGCCAAGCACCGGGCTTGTGGAGCAACGAGTTTATGAAGACCCTCACACCGTTCGATAAACACTGTTTTTGGCTTACAGGCTCTTTCAGCAACGAAGAACCCGGGGCAGTCGATACCGACGAATGGGCTCTGGGCGAGGGCTTCATCTCGGTACAGCCCGTCCAGACAGACCTTACTGATTATAATCTCCTAAAGACTTTAACTTTCTGATAAATGATGGAAGAAAATAAGACAAAAGGTTTTATGCAAAAGCCTGTTGTACAGTTTTTTGTGGCTGTGTTGGCGGGGCTTGTAGTGCCGCTTATCTTTGCTTCGATATTCTACAAGAGTTTTTATCATGGCAACGACAGGCTGGGCGATGTATTGGAGTTTTTCCGCGTATCGCACGTGCTTACCAACCTTATCTTAGTCTCGATGATACCGAATTTTATTGCCGTTTTCTTGCTTAATATGTTCGATAAATGGCACTATTTGCGTGGAGTGTTCGTTTCCATAATGATATATCTTTGCATCGCCTTTTTTATGTAGGTCGATGAATAATATACATCAATAGAGTAGTTTACGCTATATCGTGAAAAGTACCGAGCTTGTAATATCCGTTGTGATACCGATGTACAATGCTGCCGCTACTATCGTGCGGGCATTGGATTCGGTAAAGCGTCAGACCTATAGGTGTGGCTATCAGATATTGATAGTCGACGATGGCTCCGACGACAATTCGCGAGAGGTAATAGATAGATATATGGCAGACAATCCTCAAATGGATATTACCATTGTAAGCCAGCCAAATAGAGGCGTGTCTGCAGCGAGAAATGTGGCTCTTAGGCAAGCCGAGGGCGACTATATCGCTTTTCTCGATAGCGACGACGAGTGGTTGACCGAAAAAATCGAAAGGCAAATCACTGTTTTTCAGCAAAATATAGATGTCGATTTGTTGGGGACAAACAGAAACGGAGAACACATTAAGAGCCTTTTCGGATTGAAATTTAGACACCTTACGAGGATAAGTTCCAAGATGTTGCTTTTTAAGAACTTTTTCCCGACACCTTCTGTTATCATCAAGAATGATAGAGAGAAAAAAATTGTTTTTGAAGAGAACCGACATTTTATGGAGGATGCCGAGTGTTGGATAAGATTTTGCAAGCGAAACAACTGCTATCTGTTAAACGAAAGTTTGGTAATCACCGGCGGGGGAAAACCAAGTTTTGGTTTTTCGGGGCTATCTTCGAATATGAAGAAAATGCATCAAGGAGAAATTAAGAATATACAAGTTGCTTATGATAGTGGCATAATAAATCGATTCGAATATTGTTTTTTTTACGTCTATTCTTTACTGAAATACCTCAGGCGTCTGATAATAAAGAAGTTTCGTAAATGAAACCAAGACGAGATATGTATGCTGCCTATGCTGCTCAATTACAGTGAATAGTCTGGTTATTAGCTGTTTGCCTGTAATTGTGTGCGTTATAAGGCTTTATGGATAGTAAGGCGATATTTTTGCCTCCGAGGCAAGAGAGAATGGTTTTGATGATGTTTGAATGTGCTTTTTGCCTGAATATCAGATGATAAGAGACCATTATCCGAAAAATTACTATCAGACTTTAGTCGTTTTGTCGTTATTAATATTACCTTTGTTTCTCGATTTTTCTAATAATTTTATACAGATAAAAATAGTAATAGATGGAAAAAACTGTCGTTAGCGGTATTCGCCCCACAGGCAATCTACATTTGGGTAATTATTACGGTGCTATGGTGAATTTTTTGAAGATGCAGGAGCATCACCGATGTTTTTTCTTCATCGCCGATTGGCATTCGCTTACGACGCACCCCGACCCCAAAATGTTGAAGGAGAATGTAAAAAACGTTTTGGCAGAGTATATTGCGTGTGGTCTCGACCCTCAGAAATCGACTATCTACGTACAGTCCGATATAAAGGAGATAGCCGAACTCTACCTGCTCCTTAATATGCAGGCATATCTGGGCGAACTCGAAAAGACAGTCTCTTTCAAAGACAAAGCTCGTAAGAATCCAAACAACGTAAATGCAGGTCTGCTCACATATCCCGTATTGATGGCTACAGATATACTGATACACAATGCCGATTTCGTACCCGTGGGCAAAGACCAAGAGCAACATCTGGAGATGACTCGCAACTACGCACAGCGGTTCAACAGCCGATACGGTACCGATTTTTTCACACTGCCCGAGCCATTCAGTTTTGGGCAAGAGCTCGTCAAAATACCCGGACTCGATGGTTCGGGCAAGATGGGCAAGTCCGAAGGTAACGCCATTTATCTCATCGATGAGCCGAAAGATATAGAGAAAAAAGTGAAGCGGGCACTCACCGATAGCGGAGTCGCGGCACCGAATCAGCCTAAGCCCGATTATATAGAAAACCTCTTTACCATAATGCGAGTAGTATCTGCGCCTGAAGTGATCGAGCACTTCGACCGACAGTGGAATAGCGCCGAAATTCGTTATGGTGATCTCAAAAAGCAGCTTGCCGAAGATATTATCAAAGTTACTACCCCGATACGTTTAGCTATCAACGACATAAAGGCAAACGACAAGTATCTCGAAACTATTATCGAGGAGGGAGCCGAAAAAGCACGCCATAGTGCAGCTAAGACCATCGAGGGAGTACGTCGGCTGATGGGCGTGAGATGATTTTTAACAAAATTTTTATATAAAAGAGACCATACAATGAACTTGTCTATAATAGGATATGGAAAAATGGGGCAACTGCTCGAGCGTATCGCAAAGCAGCGAGGACACAAGATAGTATCGATAATCGACACACACAACGTGGCCGATTTCGATAGCGATGCCTTTCGGTCTGCCTCTGTAGCATTCGAATTCACTACTCCTCAGACAGCGGTAGACAATATCAAACGCGCTTGGGAGCAAAACGTAAAGGTAGTATGCGGTACCACCGGCTGGGCATCGGCGCTGCCATCGGTATTAGAGACACTTCGCTCCGATGGCAAGTCGCTCTTCTGGGCATCGAATTTCAGTGTGGGAGTAAATATTTTCTGGGCTATAAACCGCAAAATGGCTCGGCTGATGAACCGATTTGCTCAGTACGAGGTAGATATCGAAGAGATACACCATATCCACAAAAAAGATGCTCCTTCGGGTACTGCCGTTACGCTTGCCGAAGTAGTGGCTGACGAGCTAAGCCGTAAAAACGGCTGGACACTCTCGCCACAGAGAGAACACGACAAGATAGAGATAACTGCCCTCAGGCAAGGCGATGTGTGTGGTATACATACTATTAGATACGAAAGCCACGAAGATACGATAACTCTTACACACGAAGCGAAATCGAGAGAAGGTTTCGCTCTCGGTGCTGTGGTAGCGGCAGAGTTTATGGAAGATAAAGTGGGATATTTCACTATGGACGACCTTTTGCAACTGTAAAAGATAAAATCCGCAGTATACGCGCCTATGGACGACAAACTATATTATAAAATATCGGAGGTATCTGCCATATTGGGAGAGTCTTATGCTACGCTGCGTTTTTGGCAGAAGCACTTTAAGCTCAATATACATACAGTCAACAATATACGGTACTATACCGCTAAAGATATAGAGACATTGAAAAATATACAATATCTCCGACGTGATGCAGGCTATAAAGTGAAAGGAGCCAAGCAAAAACTTGTAAACGACGAACGTAAGACTACGTTGCGACGCAGCATAGCCGAACGACTCGTGGCAATACGAAGCGAACTTTTGGCTATCAGGCGAGAACTGAATACAGGTTCGTTCTCGGAGACAGTCATCGTAGACTGATTTCGGAGACAATGCTGTTTCTGTGGTTATTTTTTATTAACTTTGCAACTTCGTTTTGCCGTATGGCAAGCAGTTGCATATCAATACATATTAATGGTAAAAAATATGACAAGAGAAGAAATAGAACAGAAAGTAAAGAATTTTTTGGTAGAAGATATTGAGGTCGATGAGAGTGTTATTACACCCGATGCACTTCTCAAAGACGACTTAGGTATCGATAGTCTCGATTTCGTAGATATCGTAGTGATAGTAGAGAAAAACTTTGGCGTGAAAATAAAACCCGAAGAGATGGCCGACGTAAAGACATTCAGTCAGTTTTGCGATTATATAGAGACAAAAGTGAAGTAATACCATCGGTCTTTCGCTACCGAAATCGTTGTAATACAATAAATATCAAATAGTATGACTACCGAATATCAATACGACCAAGCTATAAGCATTTGTCGGGGTGTTTTCGTAAAAAAACTCACCGATTATGGTGCGGCGTGGCGTATTATGCGGCAGGAATCGGTTACAGATCAGATATTTATCAAGGCGAGCCGTATCCGCCACATAGAGCAGGCAGGAGTGATGGCTGTCGACGAAGATATTTTTTCGGAGCTCGTAGGAATAGTGAATTATTCCGTTATCGGTCTGATACAGATACAACTCGGGTATTCGGATACTATCGATACAAGCGAAGAGGAGGCGATAGAATGGTACGACCGTTTCGTGGCTGAGGCAAAAAAACTGATGATGGCAAAAAACCACGACTACAACGAGGCTTGGCGTCTTATGAGAGTGCAGTCGTATACCGACCTCATACTTCAAAAGATAAATCGGACAAAAACTATCGAAAACAATCACGGCATCACACTCATATCGGAAGGTATCGATGCAAATTATTATGATATGGTCAACTATGCCGTTTTTTATATGATAAAATGTCTGGAGGAAGAAAGTAATGATAACCAATAAAATAAACAACATTAATCAAGAACTTAAGTCGAAGCTTGTAAAGCAGGAGCAAGCGACGTCGTTTCGTGTCGTAGGAATCATACTTCGCGTATTGTTTGGCGTGGTATTTATATATTCGGGCTTTGTCAAGGCAATCGACCCTCTGGGGCATACATACAAGATGCTCGATTACTTCCAAGCTATGGGGCTGCCGCAGGTTTACTATCCTACATTGGTATTGAGCATACTAATGATAGCTTTGGAGTTTGCCATCGGGCTGGGTATGATAACGGGTATTTATCTTAAAATATTTTCGTGGAGTGCGTTCGGATTTATGCTTGTAATGACGCCACTTACGCTGTGGCTCGCTCTTACTAATGCCGTCTCAGACTGTGGTTGTTTCGGCGACGCCATAAAACTCTCGAATTGGGCTACTTTCTGGAAAAACATCGTTCTTATGGCTATGATAGTGGCAATACTATATTTCGAAAAATATCATAAGCCGTATTTGTCGCCGTTGCCCTCGAGTCTGATAGCTGCTTCGTTTTTTGGCTTCTCTGTGGCAATATCGTGGTACTGTCTTCTGAATCTGCCTCTTATAGACTATCTGCCCTATAAGGTAGGCAATAATATTCCCGAGCAAATGAAGATTCCCGACGGTGCTCCGCTCGACGAATACGAGACCACGTTTATATACAGAGATCGTACTTCGGGCGAAGAGAAAACATTTGCTTCGCTCAACGATGCTCCGTGGAACGATACCATCAACTGGGAGTATGTGTCGCAGAATACTAAGCTGATAAAGCGCGGTTACGAGCCGCCGGTACACGACTTTTTGATATTCGACCCCGAGCAGGGCGATATTACCGAAGATATTCTGACCGATAGCAACTACGTGGTAATGTTCGTAATGTACGATCTTAGTCTTACAAACGAAAAAGCCATCGAAGACCTAAATCAGATTTACGTACAAATGTCTGAAAAGGGTTATCGGGTGGTTGCTCTTACGGCTTCTTCGCCCGAAGAGATAGATCGTTTTGCTCAGACCAACAACACACTTTTCCCCTTCTGTGAGATGGATGCAATACCGCTAAAAACGATGATTCGTGCCAATCCGGGAGTGATAATAATCAAACAAGGGACTGTCGTAAGTAAGTGGAACGGACGTAACTCAAAAAAATCTTTTGAACAATTTTTGCAAAAAAACAACGTTTAATTCGATAAGACATAAATTGAAGCAATTATGAGGAAAAACATAGTAGCAGGAAATTGGAAAATGAACAAAACCCTCGAAGAGGGCATAGCTTTGGTAGACGATATAAAAGCTCTATTGAAGGGGAAAACGCCTAAATGCGAGGTAATAGTAGGGACTCCGTTCATACATCTTACTTCGGTAGCCGAGAGACTCAAAGAGACCAATATAAAGCTATCTGCCCAAAACTGTGCAGATAAGGCTTCGGGAGCCTATACGGGCGAAGTGTCGGCAGCAATGGTAGCCTCTACAGGTGCTCAATATTGCATTATCGGGCACTCCGAGCGTAGAACCTATTACGGCGAGACCTTCGAAATATTGAAGCAAAAAGTTACGTTGGCCCTCGAAAATAAACTTCGTCCGATATTCTGTATCGGTGAGACTAAAGACGAACGCCAAGCAGGCAAACAAAACGACGTTGTAAAGGCTCAACTCGAGGGCTCTGTCTTTCAACTTTCGGCAGACGAGTTTTCGAAGATAGTGATAGCCTACGAACCCGTTTGGGCGATAGGTACAGGGCTTACTGCCACATCCGAACAGGCTCAGGAGATACACTCTTTTATCCGTCAACTTATTGCAGCCCGTTACGGAAAACAGGTAGCCGACGATACGACCATATTGTATGGAGGCAGCTGCAATCCGTCGAATGCCCGAGAACTTTTCGGCAAACCCGATGTCGACGGCGGACTTATAGGAGGAGCGTCTCTGAAAGCCAACGATTTCGTGGCTATAGTAGATTCGTTCTGAATGCCGACACAAAATAGACAGATATAATCGAGACAGATAAATTTTAAAAAAAGTAGACAGATAGAGAATAATGATTAGTTTGAGTGTAAATGTAAACAAAGTAGCCACACTCCGCAATGCACGTGGCGGTAATGTACCGAATGTATTGCAAGTAGCTCTCGACTGCGAGCGTTTCGGAGCCGACGGTATCACGGTACACCCCCGCCCCGACGAACGACATATCAGATACTCCGATGTCTACGTACTCAAATCGAATCTCACTACCGAGTTCAATATAGAGGGCAACCCCGAAGGTAAGTTCATAGATTTGATAGAAAAAATCAAACCCAATCAGGTAACGCTCGTACCCGACGCTCCCGACGCTCTCACCTCCAATGCCGGCTGGGACTGCATAAAGTACCAGAATCATTTGAGCGACTTGGTAGCTCACTTCAAAGAGTTCGGAGTGAGAGTATCTATCTTTGTCGGTACCGACACTGCCAATATAGAGGCGGCAGCCAAGACCAATACCGATAGAGTAGAGCTATACACTGAGCCTTATGCTTCGGCATACGGTACTAATCCGGAAGCGGCAGTAAAAGACTTCGTCAGAGCGGCAGAAGTAGCCCGAAAGTGCGGTCTGAAGGTAAATGCCGGCCACGACCTGAATCTGGACAACTTAAAATATTTCGCAAGCCAAATCCCCACTCTGTCGGAGGTCAGTATAGGGCATGCCCTGATAGCCGACGCTCTGTATATGGGGCTCGAAAAGACTATTGCTGAATACAAAAAACGTTTAATAGTATAGTATAGAGAGCCGATAAAAAAGACTCTTTTTAAAAATCAAAAAACAAATAATCGAAATATGTTATTACAAGTTCCCGCAGGTGTACAAGACACCGTTCATCAGGCAGTAGCAGCTGCTGCACAGACAATGCAACAGCCCGTTGCCGAAATTTCGGACAGCTATTTTACCCTTTTATTGAAAGGCGGATGGATATTGCTGCCCTTGTTTTTGCTGTTTGCTCTGTCTATTTATGTTATAATAGAGCGAATGGTAGTATTGAAGACATTGGGTAAGACCGACTCCGTGTGGTTTGCCCGTATCAAAGACTTGGTGTACGAATACAAGTTCGATAGTGCCGAGAAGTTCTGCCAAGCCAGCACGAACTCTTACAGCAAGGTCGTAGAGGCAGGACTCGGACAAGTAAACAACGATATCGAGGCGGTGCAGACTTCTATGCAGGGCGAAGCCACTCAGCAGATAGCCCGTATGGAAAAGCATCTTAATTGGCTCAGTATTACAGCATCGGTAGCTCCTATGCTTGGTTTCTTGGGTACGATTTTCGGTGTTATAAATATCTTTTTCCGTATCGCCCAGACCAACGAGTTCGAGATAGCCACTATTGCCGACGGACTTTATCAGAAGATGGTATCGTCTGCCGTGGGGCTGTTTGTGGGTATTGTTGCCTATGCCGGATACTATCTGCTCAACGGACGTATCGATACTATTGTGGCAAATATGGATAAATATTCCAACGATTTGGTGAATATGCTTCGCGGAGGCGGCAAGAAGTAGTCGATTGATTATTGATAATAGCAAAAGATTATGAAGATAGAACGAAGGAAGCCACGCAATGCAGAGGTATATACGGCGTCGTTGAACGATATTATGTTCTTCCTGATGTTGTTTTTCCTTATCATAGCCACTATGATAGCCCCTGCTACTATGAAGGTGGTATTGCCGAGCAGTAAGACCTCGTCTGATGCCGCTATTCGCAATCAGGTGAACCTTACGGTAACGGCCGACCTCAAATATTTCGTCGAAGACCTCGAAGTGCCTTTCGAGCAGATAGAGCCGATGATAGCTCGAGAACTCGAGAAGAAGAGAGACCAAGAGACTATCGTACTCTTACACGCCGATAAGTCGCTCAATCTGCAAGACGTCGTAAATCTGTTTGATATAGGTAATAAGCTAAAAACAAAGATGATACTTTTCACCCAGAAAGACAAGTAAGTATCGTTTTGCATTATAATTCATTCACCCATTAATACAAGTAATAAATAGAGTATGCCCAAGAAAGACGTTTATGCTTCGATAGGAACTATATTGACTTTGGGGGCGATATTGTTATTGCTTTTGTGGTTTAAACTCATGATACCGTCGCCGCCCATAGCCGAACAAGGCATAGAGGTAGGTTACGGTGTAGACCCCGACGGCGAAGTCGGCGGTTCGTCGGGCGGACAGCGAGGCGACCTTGCCGGCACTCCCGATGGTGATTTCTATGCCAAACAAATAGAGGCTCCCTCTTTCTCGGAACGTCCGGCAGAAGCACCTAAGCCGCAAGTGTCGGCTGCGGCAGCCTCTTCGAGCGAGTCGTCGTCGGATAATACTCTCACCCAAGACGGCGACGAGGTAGTATCTGCTTCGAGTGGCGGTAGCGGCAAAGGTGCCGCAGACCAAGCAGACTTGGAGCGGCAACGGGCGGCACAGGAGGAGGCTCGTCGACGCACGGCAGCCGAACAGCAAGCAAAGTCGAGCCGAGCAAAAAGTCTCGGACTTAGTGCCTTCGGCAATAGCGGTGGCAGCGGCAGCGGTGGTTTCGGTCTGGGCTCGGGTACAGGTTCAGGCAGTGGCTCGGGGCAAGGCACGGGCATTGGCGACGGCGTCGGAAGCGGCACCAAGGGCAATCCATTCGGCAAAGGTACGTCGAACGGCAATACGTGGAGTCTCGAGGGACGCAACCTCAGCGGAACAATATCAAAACCTACTTACAGAGAGAATGTAGAGGGCAAAATTACGGTGAAGATACGTGTCGACGATGCGGGCAACGTCATCAGTGCCTCGATAGGATCGCCCACTACGATTGCCGACGAATCGTTAAGAAACGCTACGCTCGAATCGGCTCGCCGAACTAAGTTCTCGGCAGGCAAAGGCGTAGTATACGGGCAGATAATCTACAATTTCAAGCTCAATTGACACGGTAGCCATACCATCGGGTAGGGCTGCAAACCTATTATTTACAATAAACAACAATCTTAAAAATCGTATGAAACCGTCTTATATCTTTCTTACCACAGGCTTCGAAGAGATAGAAGCCATAGCAACCATCGACGTACTTCGCAGAGCGGGACTCAACGTTGTTACCGTATCGGTCGAATCCTCGAGACAGGTCGAAGGTTCGCACGGCATCGTGGTAACTGCCGATACGTTACTCGAAGCCAACGACTACTCCGACAGCTCCATACTAATACTGCCCGGCGGCACGGTACGTCTGGGCGAATTCGATTTTCTCAATAAACTACTCGTAAGTCAGAACAATGCAGGCAAGCCGATAGCCGCTATATGCGCCGCTCCATCGCTGCTTGGCAGACTCGGCATACTCGAAGGCAAGGAGGCGACCTGCTATCCCGGATTCGAAGGATATCTGCAAGGAGCCAAAGTAGTCGACAAACGTGTCGCCGTCGGCGGCAACGTGATAACGGGGCGAGGACCGGGCTGTACCGTAGAGTTTGCTCTGAAGATAGTGGAAGTACTGCTCGGGCAGGCAAAACGGCGAGAAATAGCCGAGGCTCTCATCGCATAATGAACAAAAGAGAAGTAAAGCTATCGGGTTCGGTTGTCGGCAGATGTTTGGGGTTAAGAAGTTAGACATATACATTATTCGGCAGTTTCTTGCGTTGCTGACGGTAACGTTTTTCATCACTCTTTTCGTCATAGTGATGCAATTCGTGTGGCTACGTATCGACGATATGCTGGGTAAGGGTATACCTATCGACGTTATGGCAAAGTTTCTTTTCTATGCCTCGCTTTCGTCGACACCTATTGCTCTACCGCTTGCTATCCTGCTGGCAGCTCTTATGACCTTTGGCAATCTGGGCGAACGCCTCGAGCTGATAGCGATGAAAACGTCTGGGATATCGCTATTTCGTATAATGCGACCGTTGATAACATTCATCGTTTTGGTTGCTATTGGGTCGTTTTTCTACTCTAATTACGTGATACCGATAGCTCAGAAAAAAATGTGGACACTTATGTTTTCGTTCCAAGACAAAGCTCTGGAGATAGAGGTACCTGTCGGCGAATTCTATTCGGGTATACGAAACGTCAATATTTATGCTCGTGGTAAAGACAAAAAGCGGCGGGCAATGCTCGACGTGATGATTTACGACTTCTCGCGAGGCTTCGAGAATGCCTCTATCACCTGTGCCGATACGGTGATGATACTCACTACCGAAGACAAAAAGTACCTAAAGATAGTGATGAACAACGGCGAATCGTTCGAGAACGTACAGAATCGCCAAGAGGGCAGTACGACTATCCCCTATCGCCGCGAATCGTTCAAATACAAAGAACTACTTTTCGACTTTTACACCGGATTCAAGGAACTCGACGAGAATATTATGGCAGACCAGCATATAAGCAAAAACATAAGCCGTCTGGTTGCGGGCATCGATTCTATTTCCGTCGTACGCGACTCACTCAAAGCACATTTCTATAGTCAGCTTACAGAAGAAACTCCCGCCTATATTGCCGATGGCAGCGACTATTCCGATACCGAATCCTCGTCGCGACTTTTGTCGCAGAAGCTCGACCATATCAACGTCGACTCGGTCGTAAGTTCGGCTACTCCGCAAGAGACGCTCGAAGTGATAGCACGCAGGGCATCGAACTTGGTTGAGAGCAAAATTTCGACAGTACGCTACAATACTATCATCATATCCGACGCCGATAACTTCTTTATCACCCATAATATAGAGTGGCATCTGAAGTTTACGCTATCGTTTGCCTGTGTCATCTTCTTTTTCATCGGAGCACCGCTCGGGGCTATCATCGGCAAAGGCGGTATCGGGCTGCCGACTGTGGTTGCTATCATCCTCTTCATCTTGTATTATATCATAAATACCATGTCGCAAAAGATGGCGACCGAAGGCAAATGGGAGGTGTGGCAAGGTATGTGGTTCTCGTCGGCGATACTGCTGCCGATAGGTATATGGCTTACATATAAGGCTGCAAAAGACACTATGACAATCGACTTCGACCGATACAAACAGGCGATAGGCAAACTTAAGCGTCTCGTTCCCTCGTATCGTCGAACCTAATAGCCTCATAACATAAGGGTTAGGATTCTTTCAGTGAGCGTCAAAATTTCTTCTCGTGAGGAGCGAAATTTCTTCCCGTGAGAAAATTTATTTCTTTCAGGGAGAAAATTTATTTCTTCCCGTGAAGAAATTTACGGGCTTCAGTGAGAAAATTTTGCTGCGTCAGTGAGAAAAAAATAGGCATTGCGTATCAGGGTTTTATGCCGCTATTTTTTGAATAAAAATTCCGCACGTCGAGCCGTAAATTTCTCGACGTCGAGAAATTTCTGCGGTGACGCCACCGCCCAAACGGGGCGACGTCAAGAAATTTTGTCGGTGACGTCGGCAGTTTTTGCTCGTGACGTCAAGAACTTTTATTCTTCACCGACACTTGTTTATTGGCTGTTTATAGGAGTGGTGTTTTTTTGTACTAATGATTGTTTGCGTCCTACGTTTTAGCTTCAAATAAATAAGGCTGCCCCACACGTAGGCAGCCTCACTTTAAATATACAATGAAAACTTGTTTTTCTCTACTTCACTACAATCTTTCCGTGGATGATTTCGCCTCGTCCCGTAGTGATACGTACGATATAGATACCTCGTGCTTCGAAGCCACCTATTTCGGCGGGCATCTGTGTCGGACGCACTTCGTTTATCACTTCTCCGGCGGAGGTTATTACTTCCACTTTGAGTCCTGCGAGTTCTTCGTCGGTGAATTCTCCGCGTATTGTCAGCTTATCGCCTGCATTTATCGGATTCGGCACGAACGCTATGTTCTTACCTGCTACTACCGATAGGTCGGTGCAAGGTCCATCTATGTGAACGATATATACTACATTGCTATCGCATTGGTGTATGGTCTTTCCTTCACGTTTGGCTTCCCACGTACCATTCGGGTAATTGCGGTAGAATAGCTTGCCGTTTATTGTCAGCGGCAGGTCGCAGTTGTTTACATTCGTATCCACCAAGGTATTATACTTCGGATAAACCAGTAGCTTCAAGGTTATGGTGCTATCGCACAAGTTCGATGCTATGGTATAATGGTTGTAATTATATACCGAATCGGCGAGCAGGTTGTAGGTCACTATCGGTGCTCCGTAGAAATGTACCGTATCGCCCTGGCAGACACTTCTGTCGATACTATTTGTAGCTCCCGGCATAATATACAAGTTAAGCTTCAAATTCGATACTTGTCCCGTTACGGGGTCTTTATACACTTTACGGAATACGTTAAGACCTATATTTTGCACCTCTTCCGAAGTGAGGTTGAAGTGGTGTTCGTTGTACTCTGCTCCTTGACATGCCGTATCGGAGAACTCTTCGGTCTGCACCGTACTGAATACGAAGTTATCCACTGCTGCCGGTGGTTGGTCGCCGAGACTACCGTCGTTTTTCCAGAAGAATGTCAGGTAATAATCACCGTCTTCGGGCACTACCAGACCAGCGGTGTCTATCGTATTCCATTCGGTTTTATCGCATAAAGCGCTATCGGGTTTTGTATTCAGGTCTATCCAATCGGCAGGAGTGTTCTTAGTCTGAGTTATATTTATTGCCTTGCTTTTTGCAATACTTTCTTTTGCAATATTATTATTGTCGTTGGTGGGAATAACAAATGCTCTCATAAAGTCGAACCTCTTTTCGCCTTTGGATTTCCAGCTGAACGAATATGCATACGCCTCGCCTCTATAGAGTGTTACCTTACGATATGCATAAGACCACGAAGCACTATTTGTGGCATAAATATTGGTCGATCCCGTTTGGTCTTTGGAGATATACAATCCCTTGCTGCCATTTTGTTTTTCGGCTTCGCCTATCTTCCATTTATTATCGCCCGTGCTACTTACGAACTTCCACATTTTATTGTCGGCTATGTCCTCGAACGTAGCATTGATAGGCAAGCTATCTACACTGTTTATAGCAAGGAATGTTATCGACTTTTCGTCCGATTTTATTGTTCCCGACGAGTTACAAACGCTGTTTATTATAAACTCGTACTTATTCACCGGTGTAAGGCCAGTGTATAGTATTGAGTCTCCTGTTACGTCGCGTTCGTCTATCATCACTACATTCATGGGGTCGGTAACATCTTTCAATATCACATGATATTTCAGGGCATTGCCTTTCCACTTGAATTTGGCTGTAGTAGGCGTAGTATGCGATGTCAGTTTACGTGGTCTCGAGCAGGGTACACTGTCGAGCGACACGTTGTCTATTGCTATCGGTGGGTTTTCGGTCGCATAAGTATTATTTTTCCAGAAGAACGTCAGGTAGTATACTCCATCGGCAGGTACCACAAAATTTCTCGATACCGTATCCCAAGTTGTTTCACCCGACAATAGGTTGTCTACCGAGTCGTTTTCGCCGAGGTCTATCCATCCCGAAGGCAATTCGTTATGCGCATCTGCCATACCGTTGTCGGAACCTTCCATTATCGCATTCTTATAATTTTCGGGTACCAGACATACTCTACCCAAGTCGTAGATAGGTTGTCCTTTACACTTCCAACTGAATTTGAACTTATACTCCGACGCTTCTTTGAACACAAACGGTCTGAAGGCATACAGATACGAAGATTTTGTACCCACATAAGTGTTGGTTGCTCCTTCGTCTTTCGATACGTACATCGACTTGGTACCTCCGTTTGCGGTAGCTGTTCCAAATGCCCAACTATTATCTATTCCGCTATTGCCGGTTATTACCCAAGACAAGTTGTCGTTGTCGTTTTCGAAATCTGTATTCATTGGCAGATTACCCGTCACGAAGTCTGTCGAGAAAATATACTTTCTCCACATCGACTTATGAGTATTTCCCGCCACCACACACGTCGAACGCACGTACACGGCATATCGTCTATTGGGTGTCAGCCCTGTCATGTTATACGACAATCCTGCCTGAGCCATCGACTGTACCAAAGGAGTCGACGTATTCGGGTCGATAGCATTCGAATTGAGATATACTCGTACGTCGTAGTTATCTGCGAGTCCCGTCCACGATACGGTAGCGGAGGTCGTAGTGATATTACTTGCTGTAATATTCTGCACTTGCGGACACACCTCTTCGAAGAAATTGACGTTGTCTATTGCTGCAGGCGGTTGCGCACCGGCACTAGTATTGTTTTTCCAGAAAAATGCCAAGAAGTATTTGCCCGTATTACTTACGCTTATTATCGTATCGAGGTTTTTCCACGTATTGCTTCCGCTAAGAGGTCCGGTACAAGATATCCAGTCTTCAGGAGCTACGTTATTACCGTCATGCATTCCATACGGATTTCCCTCCGAGATACGAGCGTCTTTGGCAGGTATGAGGAATACATTTAGTAGGTCGTAATTTGGCTGTCCATTGCACTTCCAATCGAATGCCAAGTGATAGTCTTTGCCGCCCGTCAGGTTCACATAACGTGTAGCGTACGAATAAGATGTCCTTTGCAAGTTGTAATCATAATTCGTTCCGTCTTTCGATATGTAGAGCGATTTGGTGCCTGCTCCGTTGTTCGTTGCGGTGCCTCTCACCCACTTATTGGCTGTCTGATGGCTCGAGAATATTCTCCAATTGACAGTATCGGGTGAGTCTTCGAAGTTGCTCACGATTGCCGGCGGTATATTTTCTGCAGGTATATTGAGCAAAGTACGAGTTTCTGCCCTTTCCCATTTCGATTCTACGGTAGAGCTTCCACTCTGGCAAGTGCTCTTTATAAATATCGTATAGTCGGTATTTTGGGCTAGTCCGTTGAAGACTACAGCATTGCTCGTAACTGTCTGCGAATGCAATATGGTATCAGTCGGTTGAGGTTTATTGATTAAGCCCTTGTATATTTTTACGTCATACGACGTAGCTGAGCCTGTCCAAGTAGCATTTACCGACGAATGTGTGTTGTTGAATTTAATATCTCCCACCGCTTTACAAGTCAGCATCTGGCACGATGCAAGCAAGCTGAATTTATGTTCTTCCAAAGTATCTTTATTGGTAGTAGTGCTAAATACTTTGGTGCCGTTGATATAGACATCGAACGATATATCCTTCGTATTAGACTTCTTGGAGAACGAAAATTCGTAGTCGTCGGGGCATAGCCTTACCGTTGTCGTATCTGCAAACGAATTAGGCGTATTGCTAGCGTACGTTATCTTCTCTATTATTTTTTCACCTTGCTTTATATAAAGTTTCGACGAAGTCCCCCAGCTTACACCAGTACTACTTTTCTTCACTATCTTAAGTTGGCACTTTTGATTCTGCGAGCAGTCTGTCTTGAAGGTATGATTGTCGTACGGCACCCATGCGCTAAACGTATTGTTATCGCAAACTTTACGGATGTAATAGTAATATGTAGTACCCGGTGTAAGATTATTTACCGTCTTGCTATTGCCTTGTACATTTTGATTATAGGCTACCTGCGACGGCGGTAATGTCGCCAACTCATTCATATTGCCACTGATATTTTTTGTCGTAATTACCAAATTCCACGTCTGATCTACGACATAAGGCGACTTCCAACTTATATTGACCTTATCGTTGGTAACTCCGCTATGTTTCAGCGAGTCGGGTCTCATACACATATCTGCCTCAGTAACTTTTACTGAGTCGATACCTATCGTACCCGTACCATTGATGTCGCCTTGAGCCATAAAGCCAAGATATTTTCCTGCGGCAGGGATACCTGTCAGAGCCAGAGCATAGTCTGTACCCTGTGGGCTTGCAAAGAAGGTACCAAGTGGTGCTGCAACAGATGGATCACTATTGCTCCTCGATATTACAAGAGTTACTCTCTTATCGGCAGTTCCGATAAGTCTGAACTTCACTTGCAGCTTTTCGGCAGGCTTATTGAATTCGGGCAAGAATGCAAATACTTTCGTATTCTCTTTGTCTTCTTCGTAGTAGGTACTCATCGCTATGTACTTATTGGTAGTCACAGCTCCTGGCACATTAGCTATTATGGGGTCGTATTTACCTATATTATCGTCTTCTTCGACTTTTACCAGCGATGTCCAGCAAGGCGGCAGTATTCCGCTCGGTAAGATATCGAAATTATTATTGTATGGCAGAACGATAGGGTCGCACACTGTGGCGAAAACAATCGGAACTACATTGTACAGCGAGTGGTTGTCGCCTCCGCAGTTGGCTCTTACATAGACATAATATGTGGTACCCGGCGCAAGACTTCCGGCTGCATTCAAAAACGTATCGACAATACAAGTGTCGTTGATAGTAGTGGCAGTTTGATATTCGGGGTTTATAGGAGTAGTAGATACTTTCACGTCGTAGTTCTTAGCACCCTTAGTCGATTTCCAATAAATATATGCCCCATTTTTCGATATATTTTTCACACCTATACCGCTTACCATAGAACAATCGCGAATATCGTAAAACTCTATTTCATCTACAGCTGCAGGTGGTTGTTCGCCTCCGGAATAATCATTTACCCATCTGAATGTCAAATAATAAATTCCCGAGTTGGGCGATATGAACGTAGTATCTTTCAGCTGCCAACTATCTGTTCCTGCCAAGTATCGAGAGCCATTAAGGTCTATCCAATCCGACGAAGGAGATATCGAAGCATTCGCTAAACCGCCCTTATATTTTTGGGGTACCAAATATACTCTCATATAGTCATCGTAAGAATTACCGTAGGAACTTTTCTCTCCTTTTCCTTTCCATTTGAACGATAACTTATACTTACTGCCATTTACGAGTCTGAAACTTCTATATGTATACGATTCCGATTTAGTACCATAAGTGGTAGAATAATAATACCTCTTTGTCGTTGTATTGTCTGTAATATATAGAGCGTGTTCGCCTCGCGAAACTGCCTGCGGGTCGGAGCCGATAGTCCACTTATTGACTGAGGTCGACGTCGATCCTATTTTCCAGTTGGTATTATCCGAACTTACCTCGAAACTCGTAGTGAACGGGAATGGCGTAACCGGCAGATATGTATACGTTTTCGTATCTTCACCCGGGCTACATTTCGTTTTTATCTTGAAGTAGTAAGGTTGTTCGGAAGCAACATTTATTCCCTGTGCGTGGAACTCAGGAGTAGTTACGGTTACAGGAGCAGATAGGCTTCCGATATTTGTACCCCACGATACTTCCCACGAAGTAGCATTTGCTCCTTTTGCCCACTTAACAATGGCTGTCGTACCATTGAGGTCTACGTCGATATCGAACGGAGCAGCGCATTCTACCATCTTTATAGACAGGCTATCGACTGCAGCAGCTCCAGTGATAGTACCGCTTGTAGAATTGTTTTTCCAGAAGAATATCACCTTATAACGTCCGCTATTTTTCACAGCAAAAGTACCTACAAAGTCTTTCCATTTATTGGTATTTTGATTGTCGAAGACATAGTCTCTGTTATTTAAATTGTCGTTTACTACTCTTATCCATTGTTGTGGAGGAGTATTGTTGTCTTGAGTCATACCGTTCGGATTTCCTGCTTCTATCACTTTTTCGTGAATATCGTCGGAGACAACAAATACATTCATTACGTCTTTTTTATCTTCACCGAACGATTTGTATTTGAATGTTATGCCATACACTTCGTTCTTGTCGAGCTCGAATGTCTTGTATGCATATACGTACGAAGTCGGGTCGGGAGTACCGCTATTTCTATATAGACGGTCACTGTTATTGCTCGATATATACATACTCTTCGTACCATCGTATTTATCATTCGAGCCAATAATCCACTTATTTGCCTGCTGTCCGTTTTCGAAATTCCAAGTATTGGCTCCTTCGAAAGAGTCTGTGAATGGCAAGCTAGACAACACTTGTCGTGTTTGGAATTTTCTCGACAACGCATACGAAGTATTACGTACTGCCCTACAATTCGAGACTATATATAACATATATTCCGTATTAGGAGTAAGCCCGGTGACTTTATACCTATTTGTATCTACCACTATAGGAGTTATACCGGTAGTATCGGGACTCGACATAGGTCGCACCCATAGGTACCATTGTGTAGCCCCTCCCACAGGACCGGCGTTCCAAGTTATAGTCGCTTGGTCTTCCTTTACATCTTTTATTGTCAAATCTTCTACCGTAGAACACGTCATCTCGCGTACGTCCAAATCGTCTATTGCTATAGGCGGATTGTTGTCGATGGTAGTACTCTTGTTTTGCCAACAAAATACGAGAGAGTAGCTACCTGTAGATTGTATCGCAGTACCTGCTACGAAGCGTGTCCACGTCTCATTTTCAGCCAGAGGCTCGTCCGATAGCTTTATCCACGAAGGATCGGGAGCAACTCCTGCCGTAGGCTGTTTTGGATTGCCTTGGTGCACTAAGTATACGGATACGAATGCATCGTCGACGCTACCCTTGCTCTTCCAGAAGAATGTAACCTCTATCCTCTTATTGGCCACAAAGTTGAAACTCTTATATGCATATACCGTAGATGTATGTGCCTGACTATATTTGTAATCTATACCATTATTATTGGATATATACAGAGACTTACTGCCACTCCTTTTTTCTTTACTACCTTTAAACCACCTATTGGTTTGCATACCATTTGCAATTATCCAACGTTTTGCTTCCGAATTGTCTTCGAAGCCGTCGGTATACGGCAAATTCTGAGGTGCTTGGGGTGTCATAAACTCGATAGGTCCTATCCAAGGACTACCGCAGCTATTCTGTATATAAGCATAATACTTCTGATAGCTTGCCAAATTTGTAACAGAGCCACTCGTACCCTGTACGTTAGCTGCATATTTATCGGGTGTTACAGTACCTGGGTTTGTAGGGAGCGATGTGTATAAGTTTATATTGAAGGTATTGGTCGGATACAGTGCTTCCCAACTGAAATTGGCTGTAAAGGTAGAGCCTTGATTAGTAACACTTACCAACTTCCCATTCGTAGGAGGTACACAATTGGGAATTTTCTCCAATACATAGTCGTCTATATAAAACGTATTCGGGTCATTTCCGTCGTGCGCGTCTACTTTGAATGCTATATACTTGCCGTTATTAACATTGTTGATCAAATAAACAACCTGTTTCTGCCATACATTCTCATCTCGCAGTTTTATGGATTTAATTTCTTCGAAAGTATTTATATCGTCGGGATTAGTCATTACACCTACTCTGAGGGTACTACCCGCTTTTTCGGACTTAGCCCAGAAATTGATTTGATAATCTTTTATACTCGGTACGTCGTAACCTTTCGATATGGCATAAACAGCTACATATCGAGGACTTGCATACGAAGAGTTGTTGGCATAATATCCCGATAACTTTAGCGATTTAGTACCGGAATGAGCTCCGCCTGCAGCTATTACAGGCATATATTCATTGCTCAATATTGCTTGATTTTCCCAGTCGCCGGTTATGTCGCGTAATCTAAGCCAACAATTCGGGAAGTAATTCACAGGGTAATCCTCGAAGGTCTCTACCTTTGCACTTACGCTATCGGCAGGGATAGGATTACATCTCGTTCTAAAAGTCATGGACGACCAATTACTTACGTCTCCACTACCACAATCTGCTTTAACATAGCAGTAGTATACCGTATTAGGTGTCAGACTTATACCGGCAGGCGACGTATAAAAGAGAGATAGTCCGTTGGTGGTATTGCCGTCGAAGACATTGGCAGTGGTATTGTCGAGGTTTGGCGTAGCAATAGGCACCGAAGATATTTTCAATGAATATTGCTGTGTATACTCACTACCTATCCAGCTGATTATAGCCGAAGTATTTTTTACGTCCATAGTAGAGAATTTCACAGGAGCAAAACAAGTCCTCTCGGTAAATATTCTTATACTATCCAATGCTATACCTTTACCATTGGCATAGCAATACTCAAAAGCGATCTGAATACTTTCGGGGTCGGTAGTAATATATTGCCGCAACTGCAACCGTATTTTCTGCCATCCATTGATACCCTGGTGATAAGCTCTGATAGGCTGCCACGTACTGTTGGGACCGGGAATACGATAATATAATTTTAGTGTATCTCTGATACCTGCATTGAACCGTTGCGAAGCTACATAAAAAGACAAGAACGGATCTCGATAGCTCTTAAAATTATTTATTACCGGCGTTATTAGTTTCACCGGTTGCTGGTAGGTAGCCGAGAAGAGTTTTGCCATACGCCTACCCTCAAAAGGTTTGACCGTACCTACGCCTACCGAGTCTACACTCCAAAAGGTAGTAGTAGCAATACCGTCTTGAGTCCATCCGTTAGTAGTAAGGTCTCCCGACTCGAAGCCTTCGAAAAAAGCTTGCTGCTGAGAAGATACTACTATTGCCGTCATAGAAAACAACAACGACAGAAATACCTTACATAGAAAGTTTTTCATAACACTTATTTTTTTATTAATTAAAAATACTCGATTAATACATCATCCTCAATTCATTACATCTCGGAAGAGACTACCCCGAAGATCATAATAAATAGATATAGTCAGGGGCAAAGGTATAAAACTTTTTTTGAAACATAGATTTATTTCTATAAAAAAAACGTCGCAAAGCCCGCATTTTAACGTTAATTAGTACAAACAAGACGCTTTACTAATCGTCAGAAACTAAAATTATCTCTTAGGCGACAAAATCAACTTTAAGTCTGAATGTCCGAACAAATATTCCCTTACCGCAAAAGACATCTCGGAGCCATGTAAAGAATATTTTTGCCGATAGCAACAAAAATAGTATTAACTTTGCCTCCGTTTACAACAAAGATATCAATATAATCTATTAATGAAGAAGCTGCTCGTTGATCTATCGGCTCTCGAAGATATTTACCAAGGAATGGGCAATATCGCTCTGAACTATGGCAAACATATCAAAGAGACATACCGCAGGGCGACAGCCGATTACGACCTTACTTTGCTAGTACCCAAGGAGTATTTCGGACAATTCGGTAATGAGGTCAGATACCTCTCGTCGTCGAATTGGCTGAGGCGGCATTGTCGATACTTTTTCCCAAAATTCGATATCTGGCGCAATCTACACCATACGTCGAGGTTCAAACCTTCAGACAAATCGACTATATATATATATACCATTCACGACTTCAACTGCCTGATGCTCGAATACGAAGGGACACAGAAAAAGGTAAACCAAAGCTACCGACGTATGATGAGGCACTTTACTAAAGCCGACGTAGTGGTAGCAATATCCAATTTCGTCGCCTCGCAACTTGGGCAGTTCCTCGATTTGCGTGGCAAACAGGTAAAGATGATTTACAACGGAGTAGAAAAAATTGCCAATGACACTGCCACAAAGCCCTGCGGCATCGACGAGACGAAAAAAAACTTTTTCCTTTCTGTAAGTGCTTTTCGACAGAGCAAAAACTTCCATCTCCTGCTCGATATGATGAAGCTTATGCCCGACAAAAGTCTATATCTCGTGGGCAACAACGACACCGAATACGGCAGAATGCTTCGGCAACGTATCGATGATGAGGCAATCGACAACGTACACCTTACAGGCAAGGTCTCGGATGCGGAGAAGGTTTGGTTATATGCCAATTGCGAGGCATTCCTATTCCCGTCGTCGTTCGAGGGATTTGGGCTGCCCGTAATCGAGGCGATGCAGTTTGGCAAACCCGTGTTTTCGTCGTCGCAGACCAGCCTTGCAGAGATTGGTGGCAAGTATGCCTATTTTTGGGATAAACTCGAACCTGCGGCAATGAAACGGCTCATCGACGAAAAGTTGCCCGAGTTCTATGCCAACCCACAATATGCCGTCGAAGAGAAGAAATATGCCGATAAGTTCTCGTACAAAAATCATTTCGAGGCGTACGACAGGCTTTATACTACAATATTAAATAAAAAGTATATTTATGAAAAATAATTTGGTTTCTGTAATCGTACCCGTTTACAACGGCGAGAAATACGTCGCCACCTGTCTGGAAAATTTACTCAACCAGACATACAATAACCTTGAAATCATCGTTGTAGATGATGGCTCTATGGACAAATCTGCCGAATTGGCCGCATGCTATCCCGTAAGAATAATCTCACACGAACACAACAAAGGACTATCCGCCGCCCGCAACACCGGTATCGACAATGCCACAGGCGACTTCATTCATTTTATGGACGTCGACGACCTACTCAATACCGACTTTTATAAAAAAATGGTAGAGGCTATCGTGGTTACGGATGCCGATATAGCGTGTAGTAGCGTCATACACGAGCAGGCGAGGTACAAGACACAACTTTTCCATAAACAGAAAGTCTACACTTCGACCAAAGATAAACTAACGGCTACATACGTGGGTAAATGGGGTTACGTGTGGCGGTATCTCTACCGACTCGATTTTTTACGTAAGCACAATATGAGGTTCGAGGTAGGGCGCTTCATAGAAGACTTGTCGTTTTCGTTGCCGTCGTTGTATATGGCCAATAAGATAGTTACCGTACCGGGAGCGGAATATCTGTATGTATTTGCCGAAAATTCGATACTAAACAAGCCAGACCCCGAGCATCAGGCCAGACTGAAAGCCGACGCAAAACATGCCAAAAATCATATACTGAACTTTGCCCGCAAGCACGGTTTCAAGATACCCGGAGTGAATACAGGTGTCTGTCGCTATGGGTTACGTAAGGCTTGGGTATTATTGTTCCGCAACAATATAACGGGATTTTCCGATACGAGTCGATAAAAACAAATATTAACTTCGTTTTTTTTCACACAAAAGCCATAAACATGCAACAATTTACTACCTTTGTCGTCTGGTATTACAAATAATAAAAAAATATATTTCTTATGAGAAGACACAGTTTAATTTTATTTTGTGCTGCGATATTGACTATCGTAGTATCTATTACCGCAGAGGCACAAACAAAGAAAATCAACAGAGCAAAACGCGATAGTGTGGTGTGCCACAACCGACATTGGCAGTTTTCGTGGCGAGGCGGTTACAACATATTCAATACACACCCCGATGCCCTTAGAATGGCAAAAATGAAGGGGGGCGCATATTTGGGCTTCGGACTCGACCATTACTGGAAGTGGTTCGGACTCGGAGCTGACGTAGACTATGTAGTAGGTACTCCCAAATTCAACGAAACGGTCGGAGGCAGACTGAAACACGGAATCTATGGAAACAACTGGATAATGGACGACCCTTTCTTCAACCGACTCTTTTTCGGAGTAGGTCCTAATATTCGCATACCCTCGTCGTGCTGTCCGAAGATGATACTCGAGCTCAATACTCGCGCCGGCGTAACTATTGTCAACGGAGGTGCTCTGAGTGTAAGAGCATACCAAGTTCCTGCACTCGAGATACCGATGTATTCGATAAGTGCATACGACCAGACGGTATTCTCCGTCAAAGGTCAACTACGTTTCACATATTACGTTACAGAAATGCTCGGATTAAGCCTCGGCGGATACTATCTGCACAACTTCGGAGTGCGACATACCGACAATATTACAACCGACCTAACAAACTACCTGTCGTTGACACAAACAGGTATTCGTAGCGGCGATGGGTCTATCGGTTCGGCAGGTGTATTTGGAGGCATAACGTTGCTTATATGTTCAAAAGAAAAGATTCGTCGCCAGCCGGAGCCTGCTCTTCCTCCGGTAGTGGCAAAGCCGCAAGAACCTAAAAAAGAAGAACCAAAACCTGCTCCCGCACCACAGGAAGCTCCTAAAAACACCGAATACAAAACGCTGGTAAAAGTTACAACCGACGGAGGAAAGACATCTGTTCCAAACGCTACTATAAACGTGAGAAACAAGGCTACCGAAGCTACACAAAAATTCGTAACGAACGACAAGGGCGAGTATTCGCTTGGACTAAAATCCAACGAAGAATTCGATATTACGGCAGATACAAAAGGTTACTTACCTTCGGAAACAAAGGTTGTAGCTCAGAAATCAGATGACGCTGCATTCAAAAACAATCTCGACCTCAACTTCGATCTCAAACGCATAAAGGTAAAAGAGTCTATGGTACTCGAAAATCTCCTATACGATTTGGGCAAATCGTCGATCAGACAAGAAGGATACCGTGTATTGGAAAGAGTTGTAACCTTTATGAACGACAATCCTGAGGTGAAGATAGAGATATCGTCGCACACCGATAGTCGTTCGTCTGCTGCATTCAACAAGAAGTTGTCGCAGCTCAGAGCCAACAACGTAAAACAGTACCTTATCGATAAAGGTATCGACGCAAGCCGTATAAAAGCTATAGGATACGGTGAATCGAAATTGCTCAATAAATGCAAAGACGGTGTGAAGTGTACCGAAGAAGAACATCAGGTAAACCGCCGTACCGAAATGCAGATCATACAATAAATAAAATGATTATATGAATATGCAAAGGGACAAGCCGTGAGGTTAGTCCCTTTTTTGTAGGTAATATCCTCAAAAAGTGTATAATGATTTTGCAAAGATAGAAAATACGAACTTTACATACTTTGGGGATATTATAGAATAGATGTGATAAATCGTAGTGATAAACAGTTTGTTGATAAAAAACAGGTTCTACTTATCAGTTTTATTTATTGGCAGAATATCACTTCTAATAGCTACGGAATAGTTACCGACTTTTATAATTCCCAATTGTGGATTAAACCAATAAAGTTGATTTATATGAGCACTAATCTTCATTCTACAAACCAAATTATCTTTCAATTTTGGAATCAGCTCTGCTTTAAACAGCATACATTTATATCCACAAACGGTATCGTATTTTATAAATCTAAACCTAAAGTTCCATATTTCTTTATCTCTTTGAAATGGTACTATTGGTGAAATTTCTTTGTTTGGAGCATAAAACAAATGCCATTTGTCAATTGTTTTGATATACCATTTTGCACCTGCTTTTTTAAATAAATATGGCTGTCCATACAAAAACACTCCCGGACTCTCTGTATAAACATTCGGTTTTATATAAAATCTTTTTATACATTTCATAACGCTATCCGATATACAAGATAGGTTTTTTAATGTGCCTATGTTGTTGCTGTCTCCATGGGTATTGTATAGTCGTTCGTATATAAATTTATAACTTATAGTATCAATCTGTCCTAAGACATGTAAGTTGCCTAAAAACAATAATAATACGATGATAGTAGTTTTTGATTTATTCTTCATTTTTTTTGTATATTGGTGTTATTCAGGTTGTTGGTGGATAAACGTTCGTGTTAAATATTATAGGTACACACGTAATGAAGACAGAAAAAATATATGAGGGAGTAAAACTTAACCAAGTTATCTATAAAACTCGCATACAATAATGGTACTATTTAGTTTCTTAATGCTTTGAACAGATAAACATCAGGGCAAGAATTGATATTCTTACATTTGTATATTGTATCGGTCTCAAAAACAATTAAGGGGGGCTGTGCCTCTAATAATTGCTCCATATGTGGTACTTTATATCTTATCCTTACAACTTCAAATCTAAAAGTTTTATCTCTTACGATCACATTATTTAATTTAATAAAATCACTTTTAGGTATAACCAAAATTGCTGTATCAAATGAAATGTTCAGAGTTTCCAACACATACGAAGATTGATTTTCCCTTATGTCAATAACCGATAGCTGTACAAACTCACTCTTATCGCCGGAATGCTTTAATGCAGAACAGTTTAAAAATAGCAAGGATATAAGTGCTATTGCTTGTTTTGTTATCGTTCTCATGGTTCAATATGACTTTAAGCGATGTTGTCTGATTTTTTGAGCGAAATTAGATAAAAATTCCTACTCCTGCAATCGTATCTAAACGAATTCTCTTATTCACATATAATCTGAGGGTGGGTAGAAGCACATCAAAATCAGTATTAAAAACAAAACCAATCTTTTCGCAAGCATACACTAAAGGTAACAAAAATCATTTTTATAATCACAATCAATTTAACCTGGCTAATATTATTGGGGCAATAAATATCTATCTGCCAATGACACTAAAAAACGATAAAATTCTTCGAATTCAGGATTAAATTCAATGTCGTAGCTAAATTCACCCATTGTCACCCACCTAATCATTTTTCTCCTACCCTTTTTATATTTACTCAACACTATAGAAGGGTATTCCATTGCATAAATAATATTACGTTTTCTTCTTGACTCATATATGTTCTTGGTTTTATCTATATAAAACATCGATATATAAGATATAAGTCGTTTCCTATAGTCTAAATCGTCTATATTGACAGAAGTCACGTTATCGCGCCCATTATCAACGATCTTAGTGTAATCGGCAGAAAGGATAATATCAAAAAACATAATTTCATGTTTGCTGTCACGAAAAAAGCCACACGAGATTTCGATACTGTCAATTTTATTGTTCAAAAAAAAACTCCTAACATACTCATCGTCATCCTGTTGTCCGTGTGAATGTATTGACACACATACATATATGCCTATGAGCAATAGTTTCTTTATTTCGACCTTCATAATAAATACAGATTACATGTTAGTTAAGTATAGGTTGTAGTTACAAGTTATTCTGACCCTAAATAAATATCAATTGGTTCAACGCTAGTTAAGTAGGTATAAATTTTGATTCCTGTAATCATTCTATATCGTTTTGAATGTGCTATTGTCTTTTATTCAAGTCGTTATTTGCAATAAGCATTATTATCACCGTAAATATTGCCCAAAACATTATTTCCGGAATGCGACTAAATGTCTCTCTCCAAGAGATAGGATTTGAGTTTGGACTTGGACGACCTAAACATCCTGTGGTTTTTAGATTTATCATAATACATACAAACGCAGCAACAAAAGTACATAAAATAAGACCAATATTTTTTTTTACAAATTCAATAGCGTTTTTTATCGTTTTCATTTTATTGATGAGGCACTATTACTTACCGGAAACTATGAGTGCGGCAGCCCCACAAGAAGATGCCATAGTTGATGCAATTATAGCGTTTTGGTTTGGGATGTCGTCTGGTTTTGCGTGCAGTAGGGCTTGTCGTTCTTTTTTTCGCTCTTCTTCAAGTTCCTTACGTACCGCAGCCTTCATCGCCTCACGCTCTTCTTTGGTAGTAGTAAGGCGTGTATGTATTGATACGATTATGACAGTAAGAATTACCAACGCCCAAAAGGCAGCAATAGCGATGAGAATGACATATAGGAATGTAATCATAGCATGAAGAATTATTTGCCGTAGAGATATAAAAATAGGAACAATGAGTAAAACAACAAGATAGATACGAGCTAATTATAGCAAAAAGCGATATCAGAATATCACTCCTGCACCGCCTGCTACTCCAGTGTATATGGAAGCATCGTCTTTGCTATCGGACGAGCCATAATCGTCTGACTCGACGAAGATAGATGCAAAGACAGCAAGAACTGCAAGTGTAATGAAGAAACATTTTGCGAAAAGTACAATAAATTCTGTCATAGCGGTATATGCAATTTAAACGATTAATTTACCGCAAAGATATAAATAAAAATATAAGTAAACAAATGTTTTAACGGAAAAAATATGTCGAAAAAAAATGAGCGACAAAAAACTGCTTGATATACCTACAATATAGGCAATGGCTGCACCGATGGGGCTTGCCGCTAATGTAGGCTAACTTTATGGTCTAAGAAAAATAATGTATCTTTGCATCGGAATTTTTTAATGTCGTATAGTCTTAATATATAATATGTTTGTCGAACTAACAGCGAGATTTTTGAAGTGGTTTGTTCCTGCCGTTTGGCGTATCGACGACAAAACCAAGTCGATATATCTCACGTTCGACGACGGACCTTGCCCCGATATTACACCCAAGGTATTGGATATACTCGACAAATACGGTATCAAGGCTACCTTTTTTTGCGTAGGCGATAACGTGAGAAAGTACCCCGAAACGTTTAGTCTTGTGGTCGATAAGGGGCATCGTACGGGCAATCATACGATGCACCATCTCAAAGGCTTCTGTACTCCGGCTGCCGAATATATCGACGATGTTGAAGAGGCAGATAAGTACATACGCAGCAATCTATTTCGTCCACCATACGGACGTATCACGATGAAGCAACTTCGTCTGCTTCGGCAACGCTATAAAATCGTAATGTGGGACGTCATAACACGCGACTACAACCGTAAACTGACACCCGAAAAATGTTTCTCGATAGTAAAACGTTTCGCTCGGAGTGGCTCTATCATCATTTTTCACGACTCTAAGAAATCTGCCGACAACGTGCTTTCTGCTCTGCCTTTGTCGATAGAGTGGCTTATAGGTCAGGGATATACGTTCAAAACTATCGACTGATTAACTTTTCGCCCCTATGATAGACCCGCAGACAGTTGCCAAGATACACGATGCCGCCAAGATAGAGGAGGTGGTAGGCGATTTCGTCTCGCTCAGGAAGCGAGGGGCAAACCTCGTGGGCTTGTGCCCGTTTCATAACGAAAAGACGGGGTCGTTCAACGTATCGCCGGCAAGAGGCATTTTCAAGTGCTTCGGCTGCGGCGAAGGTGGCAATGCTGTGCGATTTCTGATGCTGCACGAACATCTGTCGTACCCCGACGCCCTGCGTTATCTGGCAAAAAAATATCATATCGAGATTGTAGAGAAAGAGCTTACCGACGAAGAAAAGTCGCAGCTGTCCGACCGCGACAATATGCTCAATGTAAATGAGTTTGCCGTCAATTATTTTGTAAAAAACCTCGAAAAAGACGAGGGACGGGCTGTGGGACGTGCCTATCTACACGAGCGAGGCTTCTCCGACGATATTATAGCGAAATTCGCACTCGGGTATTCTGTCAATAGTTACGACGACTTCTACAACGAAGCACACCGCCGCGGCTTCGCAGACAAGTATCTGGTGGCAACGGGATTGGTCTTCAAGAACGACAAGGGAACGTTTACCGATAGGTTTCGCGGTCGCGTTATGTTTCCCATACACTCGCTTGCGGGTAAGGTCATAGGCTTCGGCGGCAGGATTTTGGAGAAAAACGATAAGCTGGCGAAATACGTCAATTCGCCCGAGAGCGAGATTTACAACAAAAGCAACGAGCTGTACGGCATATTTTTCGCCAAAAACCAGATAGTGAAGCAAGACCGCTGTTTTCTGGTCGAAGGCTACACCGACGTCATTTCGATGCATCAGGCGGGAGTGGAAAACGTCGTAGCCTCTTCGGGCACATCGCTTACCGACGGACAAATAAAGCTCATACACCGTTTTACACAGAATATCACGGTCATCTACGACGGCGACGCAGCGGGTATCAAAGCATCGATACGCGGAATAGATATGCTGCTCGAATACGGTATGAATATAAAGGCGGTGCTGTTGCCCGACGGCGACGACCCCGACAGCTTCGCACGCAAAAACAACGCTTCCGATTTCATCGAATATATCGAGCGACACCAAGTAGATTTCATCGAATTCAAGATTAATATGATGAGCGACGAGGCAAAAAACGACCCTGTCAAAAAAGCCGCTATGATAGGCGACGTCATAAAATCCATTGCCATCATACCCAACCAAATAATCAGAGCAACCTACGTCAAAGAGTGTGCCTCGCGGCTCGAAATAGACGAGGCGGTCATATACAACGAAATAAACAAAATTCTCCGCAAACGGCACGAAGACGAGTTCAAACGCCGAGAGTCGCAGACAAATAGAGCCGCAAATGCCCTCCAAAACACTGCTACCCAAGCCCCCGACAACGAGTCTGTCACACTGCAACAGGCGACGCGTAAAGACCGAAACGCTCTCTACAAACACGAAAAAGAGCTGATACGGTTTGTCGTAAGAGAAGGGCAGAAGCGTCTGGTCGAAGCCGACAACGGACAGGGATATCTCAACGTCGGCGAATATATCTACAATGTTCTAAACAATAACGGACTGCACATACAAACGCCCGTCTTTGCACGTATACTCGAAGAATTTCACTGTAATGCAGACAATGCTGAGTTCGATTGCGAAAATTATTTCAAAAACCACACCGATTTAGAGATAAACGCTCTGGCTATCGAGTTCCTGACGGATAAATATATTGTGGGTAAGAGATTCGCCTCACGCCCGCCAACAGAGGAGATAGACATCCCCGACATCGTAGATGACGACCCCCGCAGCGAGGTATTGCACTCGTTTGCTAAACTTAGGCTCGAGAAAGAGAAAGACAAGCGGCGTCTGGAAGAGACAGAGGCACTGCGGCAGTTGAAGTCGTCGCTCGACAAACTCATACTCGAATATGTCAATGCTCTGCTAAATAATGAGTTGTCGGCATACCTGAAGCAAATAGAGTCGTCGCCCGACACACATATCGACGACTTTATATCGACCCTACACAAACGGCACGAACTTGTCTGCAAGCACCTCAAAGACAGAGTAGTGGTAAAAATAAAGTGAGGCAGACGCCGTCGCCACCTCACTCCTCTTGTAGTGACTCATAAGGGATTCAAACCCCTAACCTTCTGATCCGTAGTCAGATGCTCTATTCAGTTGAGCTAATGAGCCATTATCGAATTCTCGGAATGCAAAGGTAATACTTTTTTCCTGTTCCGCAAAATTTTACTATTCAAAATGTATAATATTTTCCCAAACCTACGACGATTATACCTAGACTTTGCCTCGTAGCTACTTACAAGTAACGATTTATCGGGACTCTACATTATTACATTTATAAATTCCCACATTCGTAATTTGTTTTGCTACTATTGTATTTTTAATCTAACTTTGTAACCTTGTTTTACAAAAATTATTTTTCGACATAAATATGGATAATCAATTCAAACTAAACACCATACCCGAAGCTCTGGAAGACTTCAAGGCGGGTAAATTCCTGATAGTGGTAGACGACGAAGACCGCGAAAACGAAGGCGATTTCATCATCGCCGCCGAAAAGATTACACCCGAAGCCGTCAACTTTATGCTCATCAACGGTCGCGGAGTGCTCTGCTCTCCCATTACCGAAGAGCGTTGCCAAGAGCTTGAGCTACCCAAGCAGGTTCACGACAACACCTCGATACACGGCACACCCTTCACCGTAACGGTCGATAAGATAGAGGGTTGTACCACGGGTGTGAGTGCCGAAGACCGTGCTGCAACTATCCGTGCCTTGGCAGATCCCGCCTCTACGCCCCAGACATTCGGACGTCCGGGACACATCAACCCGCTGTATGCACGCTCACGCGGCGTTCTACGTCGTGCAGGGCATACCGAAGCTGCCGTAGACCTTGCACGCCTGTCGGGTATGTACCCCGCCGCAGCCCTCATCGAGATAATGAACGAAGACGGTACTATGGCACGTATGCCGCAG
>ERZ773022.382-NODE-382-length-37926-cov-25.328695_pt1 | contig 37926 bp, 39 predicted proteins | sample MGYA00580839_ERZ773022 | MGnify/ENA primary metagenome ERZ773022 (study PRJEB29015, sample SAMEA2738020) | human oral metagenome | biome: human oral; feature: human-associated habitat; material: dental | place: China | collected 2044 ... | reverse complement strand
TCAGTTACTCTTAAATAATAGAGTATCGCAATTTGATTGCGGAAGCCTAGTAAATCAAGGTCTTAGGGTTTTCTAAGGTGATTTAAAAATAAAGGAATGATTTCATTCCCCACTAAAACCCCACCAAAATTTTATTTTGGTGGGGTTTTTTGCTATTCTTCGTTAAGTTCATACCTGATAACATCTTCTACATTACATTCTAATATCTCACATAATCTATCTATCGTTTTAGTTGTTATTGGTTCTCCTTTTTTCATGCGATATAAAGTATTTGCTGAAATACCTTCTATTTTTATCAGATAATACTCTGATTTATCTCGCTTGTTTAATGTTTCATAAAATGGCTTGTACGAAATCATATTCTACCTCTGTATAATTTTCATATTATATAATTACCGTATCATGCTTAAGGTATTGCCTACACTTAATAAATTGAGTTTAATTAAATAAAAACGAAAGCGAGAAGTTATGGCATTTAAAGAAACAGGTAGAGTTTTTGTTATTAAAGAATTTATTGAGGAAAAAGCAGCAGGTTGTGGATGTGTGACAATTACATTACTCATCGGAGCACTACTTTACACGCTTCCAGCCCTATTTCAATCGTTATTTTCACTAGCTCTTAATGTATTAGTCATCATAGGAATTGTATGGCTCATCAAAAAATTTTTATTAAAATAGATTATGGAGATGGTTATGAAAACTAAATTTATTTTAACAGGTCTAGTACTACTAGCCACTTCAACGTTTATGGTGGCTTGTTCTAATAACAAAACAACTTCGACAAGTGATTCATCTACAACCGAGCAAACCTCAATAAAAACAAATGACTTACAAAACTATATCAAAAATCATCAAAAACTAATAAAATTAACCAGAGTAGGTTTTTATCTTGGAGGTATGGCTCAAGATTATAGAAAAACTGAAGGTGAAGCAGAAAAGAAAGGGGAACAGGTTTTCTTAACTCCTAATGACGTAGATAAACGCCTTAGAAAACTGAAAGTTGAAATCGGTGAATATAACAATGGTACCAAACGTCTCGCAGTAACGGTTACAAACAACTACAGCGAGGATGTACTGGGTTATAACGACAATAAAGATAGTGACATAGAGCATCAAACTTCAATTCGTATCAAAGGTTACTTCAAAGAACAAGCAGGTGTCAAGCCATCAGAACTTCTAATTAGTTTTCGACCAAAAGTTACAATCAAATCAGGCGAAAGTGTAACATTCCAAATTTTAATGCCATATTATGATTACACCGATAACAAAGATGCTGTTACTTCTTTGAAAAACGAAGAATATGATTCAATGTATATTCTGAGCGATTATCTTGAATCAATCCTTATATATCCCAATAACGACCAAAACAAGCTAGGACGTTCCGCTATGTCAAACTTTGGAAACTACTTTGTTGATAATAGCTTATATTTTAAGAATTATCCAAATGAAGCTAGTATTTCATATGAAGAAATCGTGGAGCGTTATGGGCTTATGAAGAAATAAACAAAAAACCTTGTCTTAATGACAGGGTTTTCGTCTAATCTTATTTATTTCTCAATTTATCCAAATACTTGCTATTCCATTCTTTTAAGGTTGGCGGTCTCTTGTTGACTTGTTTTACGCCTGTTTGATATTTTTCTAGTTGTTCAATATAAGCTAATGATATATCTAATAGTGTTTGTTTCTGTCTTAGTTCAGAAGAACTTAACTTACGTTCATCGACATATAGGTCTAATTTACTCAATTCATGAAGGTATTTTTCTTTTTGTATGGGAATAATATCATTTTTTATGATTTGTCTTGTTCTATGTCCCAGTGATTGTAGTATAAATCTTTCTTTGCCCCCTTCTTTATTTATATATTGATTGAGTTCAGGGATGAAAGTTTCGTTTAGAAAATTTTCTATTTTCTTAGGAAGGTCTTTAAAAGACTTAAGAGGATGGAAAAATTTTTTAATATTGGCTATAAATGACTCGGACATTTCATTATAGAGTTCATTGATTCTGCATTGCAATATAAATTGCCTTCTTTTTATTATAAGAATTTGGTCATCTGCTTGTCTACTGATATTTCTTTTAGCTGAAGTAGAGGGTGAAAAATCAAAAATATGGAAGTGACTAGGTTCAAAAATAAAATACTTTTGGAAATCAATATTAGCTTTTTTCCAAATCGCTAGTATGTAATTTATTTCTTGCATAAATCGATTGTATTTAATTTCAAATTTATCAGGTTCTAACATGTATGTGTCTTTCCACATATTTTTTAGTGTTTGTATACTATAACCTTTTTTATTTAGTTCTGATTCAAATAATTCAAAAAATGATACATATTGTGCATACGAGACACTATCAAGCAACAGAGTTTCAATAAATTCTGTTGTTTTTTTATTATTCATAAGATCAAGAATCATTGCTTGAAAAATTAATGGTGAAAGCATTTCTATCTCCCAGTTCTCACCGAAGAATATATGTTTAGTGCAGTTAAAATTCAGATTCTTCTGTAGAGGTTCGATATATGATTTAGGGATTAAAAAAGGATTGGGAGAACGCCTGTTTGTATAAGGCATATATTGATTGTTTAGTATTCTAGAAACATAAGATACATTTAAAAATTTTTCATTACCCTCATCATCAATATAGTAAGAGATGTCTTCATTAGATAAGTGAAAATGCTCTTTTCGTATTTTACACCGAAGGGAAGCTACATTAAATATAAAATCTGTAGTTAGTGATGTCATTTCAACCTCTATTTGATGTACTTTTTTAGAATATTATACTAAAAAATACAGTTTGTGTACATTATGAAAATGTATTAAACTAAATATAGTCAGATAGTACTAGAAGACAAAAATTTGAAAGGAGTATACTCAATATGTGCACGGAGATACAGTAAACACTATGCGTACTATGAGAAGTGATGATTTTTAATCGTTTTAAAGAAAGGAACATAAACTATGAAAAATTTAAGTCAATTCAAAGATTTTAAACATCAAGAGTTTTTAGAGAAAAAGAGACTATACTTTATCGGTGTAAAAACCGTCAAAAATGAAAATGGTGTAAAAGTGAGCTTGCTTATTCTTGAAGATAAAACAGTTTATCAAAATGAAGGCAATAACTTGGGTGAGCAACTTCAAGTTACTGTTCAAAATAAAACAGTGGACGATTTTATTGGTTTCAAACCATTACAAACTGAATGTAAAATTGTAAATGTTAAAAAAGCAACAATTTACGGTGACTATCAAAATCAGCTATCTATTCACGCTGATGTAATAGAAGCAAATCAAGCAGAGGATAAGAAATGAGAAGGGTCAGTGCAAGCTGGAGTTACCCGTTTTGGGCGAGCATATCATGTATGATATGCTCGAATATAATTTTGTTTTTAGTGTATAGATATCTGAACCCCGTGTGTGTAAATTGGTTTGGAACTACTTATAATCTGTATTTTTATAGTTTTGTAGCTTTGTTAAACTTTCTTTATGCTTTCGGTTTATATAAACGAAGTACTTATCTGAATAGAAATAAATTAAAGAAATTCATTTTAAATAATCATTTATATGAGACGGCTAAAATTTACAATAGAAACGAAGTCATCACTGCTTCTATTGAGCTTGATTGGATTGATAAGAATGATTGTGTAGTAGTTCGGGCATATAAGAATGGGGAAATATTAGATGATCTAGTAAAAGAAATAGGCGAAGGTCTTCAAGCGTTTTTAAAGTTAAAACTGATTAGAATAAAAGATGAAGCTTTTCAGACAGATTATGTTTTTGAAGTAGTCTCTGATAAACGACTCATATTTTCAAAATCTCAGAATAAAAAATATATAAATAATACAGTTATTCAACTAACAGAAAAGATTCAGTATGATGTGTCAAAAGTAAGTCATGGTTTAACGGTAGGTTCAACGGGTTCTGGAAAGACAATGTTTATTAACTCAAAAATATTGGCTTATGCAAAGATGAAGGCTGATATATTTATCTGTGACCCTAAAAATGCGGATTTGAGCCTAATAAAATATGTTGAAGGTTTTCCTGAGTCACACATCGGTGTATCACATGCACAAATTTGCAAGATATTAAGATTAGTCAATCAAGAAATGGAGGAAAGATATGAGAGATATTTTTCAAACAAATCGGCTTTCGGTAAAACTTTTGTTGATTTTGATTTACCTCCCGTTGTAATTTTTTTTGATGAAGTAACAGCGTTTATGAAAACAGCTGATAAAAAGTTAGTTTCAGAAGCAAAAGAATACCTATATTCTATTATTATGAAGGGACGTCAAGCTGGCTGTTTTGTAGAGATAAGTATGCAAAGACCAGGGACTGAAGTTTTAGATGGGGCTATTCGTGATCAATTAGGGTGTCGTGTTGCACTTGGAAAAATGTCAAAAGATGGCTATCGAATGATTTTTGATACTGCGGACTTTAATTATTACGACTCTAATGTCGTTGGTAGTGGTTACATTATTATTGCAGGTCAAATTATTGAGCCAACTTATTTTGAGACTCCGTTTTTCGATGATGATTTTGATTTTATTGAAGAACTAGAAGAATATTATGCTGGGAACATCTTTGAAAGCGATGAATAGCGGTGCTCAGATCGGAGAGGCTGAGCAAGTGGAACGACCGTCTTTCTTCGCTTGAAAAGATGTGTGCAAGCAGAAGCTTGCTTCTGCTTGCCTTTAACTTGATAAGCGTCAAACAAAAGCACAAGGAGCTTATATGCCAGAAATTGGAAGCGACAGAGTAGTAAAGACCTATCGTTATGGTAACACGGTTGAAATGACTACTGCTAACGGACAGCACAAACAGACTATTAAGGTGATATCAGGGAAGCGTTATGTAAATTTGGAGACGGGAGAAATTTATGACATGGATACTTCTAATAGCAACCGTCTTGATAATTTGAAATCAACGAAGCAAACAATGAAGAAATTACGTCGCTTGATTGCTCATAATTTTACAGGCGGTGATAACCAGCTATGGATTACTCTAACGTACCGTGAACATATAACAGATGCGGAATTAGTCTATAAAGATTTTAAAGCCTTTATTCGCCGATTACGTGCAAAATATGGTCATGTGGAATATATATCGGTAATCGAGCCCCAAGCAAGTGGTAGATGGCACTTACATGTGTTGATGAAAAACTCTACAATCTTGACAATACCTAATGAAATTCTTGCTGATTTATGGCAAAAAGGTTTTACTAAAACTAAGCGATTGAAGAGAGTGGATAAGGTTGGAAATTACTTAATTGCTTATCTATCGAATTTGCAGATAAGTGATGAGAATTCTGATAAGAAAGCAATCGTTAAGGGAGCAAGATTATACATGTATCCTAAAGGTATCCGCATTTATCGGACAAGTAGAGGAATAGAAAAACCTTTAGAAGTGACAACAACTAAAGGAGAAATAATAAAATATTATAAGATTAACAGTCCGCCAAATTTTTCACGTACAACAAAGCATGAAACACCATATGGTGTAAAAGAATACATAACGGAGTTTTATGACAATATAAAAAGCCTGTCAGGTACTTTTAGCGGAGCAACTGACAAGCTGAGTTAACAAAAGATATTTTGGAATATCTTTTGATATTTCCATTATATCATACAAAGATATGAGTGAGGTAAAGTAATATGAGAAAAACTGTGAGTCATCAATATTTGGTAGAGTTAGGTTTCCCAAAACATACAGCACGAGACATAATTAGGCAAGCGAAAAAAATAGCTATTCAAAAATTTAAAGAAACTAGTAATTCCTTAGATAATATGCTAGAATTAAGTAAATCACCTTTTGATAATTCAAGATTAGACCTTGCACCTACCTATATTGTTGAAGAATTACTTGGCTTTGAGTTACCTTTTGAAAAAGGAAGGAACTTAAAGAATGGCAGTTAAAAAATATCGTGGTGTATCGAGAGATAAACAAGGAAAAATTTATTATCAAACAGAGTTTAAAGCAAATGATGTAACTGGAAAACGTCAACGCAAGAAAAGTTACAAAGACCAGTTTGGGAATCTGTTTAAGAGTGAAAAGCAAGCTTATGATGAATTGTGTCGAATTAGGGCAGAATTTCAAATGTCTCAAAATAGGAACGGAGATTTCATGACCTTTGCTGATTACATGGCAGAAGTATATCTTCCCTATTATAAGCAAACGGTTCAATCTGTTACTTATAGAACGGCTCTTACCCACCATAAGATGTTTGTAGAAGTTTTTGGACAAAAGAGATTATCGTCAATAACTGTTAGGGAATGTGAGCAGTTCAGACTTCATTTGATTGATAAGTATTCTCCTAATTATGCTAAAGGGGTATGGATCCGCTTTAAGCAGTGTTTAGGTTATGCTGAACGTCTGCAAATTATTGATGAATTTCCTTGTAAATTACTTGATAATCCTAAAGGAGCACGACCAGATACAAAATTTTGGACGTTAGATGATTTTAGAAAAGTTATCGGAACATTTGATTTGTCAGATTACGAAGAACGACACAGATTCACAACGATTTGGTTGTATTTCTTTACGGGTCTTAGAGTATCTGAAGGACTGAGTTTGATTTGGTCGGATATTGATTTTGAAAGAAAATTACTCCATGTTCAGAGTACTTTAGAATATGAAGGTAATGGAGTTTTCATTCGTAAAAATCAAACAAAAACTGAAGCAGGTATCAGATGGATTGAGCTTGATGATGAGACTATGGAAGTATTGCAGAAATGGCGAACTGTACAAGTAGAAAACAGTGATGATAGTTATGTTCTTGCACGATTCGGAAAACCGTTAAGTAAAAGTACTTTAAGCCGTATTCTCAAAAGGCAAGCTAAAAAAGCAGGTGTTGAAGTAATAACTGGTAAAGGCTTGAGACACTCTCATGATAGCTTTTTAATAAATATACTAGGTAAAGATGTTCTTTATGTATCGCAACGCTCTGGGCGAGTAGATAAAGCAACAACATTGAATACTTATTCGCATTTGTATGATAGTCAAAAAGTTAGCGGAGGAAGAGAGATAACTCAAGCACTTTGTAAGTTTGGAGTATCGTCAAACCCCACCAAAACCCCACTAAACTAAAAAACTTAAGTAATAAACGTTGATTTTATAATGTTTATAAGCATTGTGTAACCATTACTCTTAAATAAGAGGCATATACCAATTAGAATTCGGAATACTATAGTATCAGCCTTTTAGAATCGTGAACACATTTTAGAAACTGATAAATTAATTTAGTTTCCTGCCAAAAACCCTACCAAAAATTAATTTGGCAGGGTTTTTCTTTTTAATAAAAATATTTTGGAGAACAGTTGAATATTGTTCTCCTTTTTTTATTTTCTGGAGGGAAAATGACAAAAGAATTACAATCATCACGCTATATCGTCATTTCATTTTTAGTACGTGAAATGGGAATTGACATTGTTGAAGCCATCTCTCTTATGGCTGAATTAGAAAAAAGTGGCTTGGTTCGCTTGGAATCAAATGGCGATTTAATACTCAAAGAACTTGGAGGAGAGCTATGAAACGAATTACCGCAAATCAATACCAAACTTCAGAACGGTATTATAAATTACCTAAAATTCTTTTTGAGGATGAGAAATATATGGATATGAAACTAGAAGTAAAGGTGGCTTATTCTATTTTAAAAGATCGTTTAGAATTATCTCTCAGTCGTGGTTGGATAGATGAAGAAGGCGCGGTCTATTTAGTATTTTCTAATTCTAAACTGATGAGGCTGTTAGGTTGTTCGAAGTCAAAATTACTGTCCATCAAAAAAACTCTTAAAGAATATGACTTAATTGATGAAGTTCAACAGTCTTCAAGTGAGAAAGGAAGACTAGCTAATAAGATTTATTTAGGGGAATTATCTTCTACCCCAGTAGGTAATTCAAACAGGCCTAGTGTTAAAAAAAGACTAGGGCAGGTTGAAAATCAAACGGCCCCCGTCTCACATTCAGCCCCTAGTGAGACTGAAGTTAGTGAGACTAAATATAGTGAGACTGATTCTTTATTTATTGAGGATGAGGAGGATAGGAATACTCAACCTATCTTGAAAAGAAAAGTAGAAAAGGTCACAAAATATGATCGAGATTATATTTGGGGATTGGTACAAGATCAATTTAGACGCGAAGGTTTTTCTGAAACAGCCAGTGAAATTGCTATGACTGATTTTGAGAAAATCTATCAGTATGCTCTAGATAATGTCCGCTTTGTTAGACGTGCGGAAGTGCTTGCTGAATTTGTGTTTAACGGCTTGTATTCTGTTTGGAATAACCGTGTTAGAAAAGGAGGTGGTTAAATGTCGCCAATCGAGTGGATATTAGTTATGCTCATTTTCATTTCAAGTGGTTTGACTCTTTGGACATTAATAGTCGATCAGAAAGGGGTAATCAAGAAATGAAATTTATTGATTTATTTTCAGGTATCGGTGGTTTTCGACTAGGAATGGAAAGTGTCGGACACGAGTGTATTGGATTTTGTGAGATTGATAAATTTGCTAGAGAATCTTATAAATCCATTTTTCAAACGGAAGGAGAAATAGAATTTCATGACATACGAAATGTTTCAGATGATGAATTTAAAAAACTTAGAGGGAAAGTCGATATCATCTGTGGGGGATTCCCTTGTCAAGCATTTTCAATCGCAGGAAGACGATTGGGATTTGAAGATACTAGAGGAACTTTGTTCTTTGAAATTGCTCGGGCGGCCAAACAAATCCAACCACGTTTTCTTTTTCTTGAAAATGTTAAAGGCCTACTCAATCACGATAAGGGACGGACGTTCACCACAATCCTTACCACACTTGATGAGTTGGGGTTTGATGTTGAGTGGCAGGTGCTTAACAGTAAGGATTTTGGCGTTCCCCAAAACAGAGAGAGGGTGTTTATTATCGGACATTCTAGAAAGAAAGGTACCAGACTCTTATTTCCTTTCAGACGAGAAGGTCAAGCAACTAACTCTGAGATTTTAAAAACATTAGGAAATTTGAATCCATCAAAAAGTGGAATGAGCGGTAAAGTTTATTATTCAGAAGGTCTTGCGCCAACCTTAGTTCGTGGGAAAGGAGAAGGATTTAAGATTGCGATTCCTTGTATGACACCAGACAGATTAGACAAGAGACAAAATGGTAGACGCTTTAAGGAAAATCAAGAGCCGATGTTTACTTTAAATACTCAGGATCGTCATGGCATTGTCGTTGTTGGAGATTTACCCACTAGCTTTAAGGAGACCGGTCGCGTCTATGGAAGTGAGGGCTTATCTCCAACACTGACTACGATGCAAGGAGGAGATAAAATTCCCAAAATACTGATTCCAGAACCAATCCAATTTTTAAAAGTCAGGGAAGCAACTAAAAAAGGATACGTTCAAGCAGAGATTGGAGATTCAATCAATTTGGAAAGACCAAGTTCTCAGTATCGGCGTGGTAGAGTTGGAAAAGGTATAGCGAATACGTTAACAACTAGTGGTCAAATGGGAGTAGTGGGTAGCTATGAAGGAGAAGATAAACAAGTTTATCATGTAGCTGGTGTCTTGATAGATGGACAATTTTACCGTCTGAGGATACGACGAATCACTCCTAAAGAGTGTTTTCGCTTGCAGGGCTTTCCTGATTGGGCTTTTGAAGCTGCGAGAAAAGTCTCTAGTAATAGTCAGCTCTATAAACAAGCTGGTAATAGTGTAACCGTTCCTGTGATTGCCGCGATCGCAAAGAAATTAAAAGAAATAGAGGAAAAAGATGAAAGCATTAAATAAAGAATCAATACTAGATTGTGATGAATTAGAAACAGAATTACATGATGCAGAAATCAAACAGCTGGATGAACAATTATTTTTGATGCCCAATTATCCATGTGAGTTTGAAGTAACATTTTTAGATGATTACCATAAAAAACACAACTACCCACTATTTTACGAGTCCTATCTTCAAAACGTTATGGAATTCCTTGAAAGTCAAGACATAAAGAATGGGGTTGATGCCTTTGTAGATGATAATCAGAATCTTGTTTTTGTTTTATATGGACAAGGCTATCGAGCCGAGGGAAAAGAAGGAATACTTACAACCCAAGTAACTGTAAAAGCTTATGATGAAGACAAGAAATCGATTAACTTCTCAAATTCATTAGATTCCTTAATCGTCTCAGAATATCAAATGGAACCGAATCTTTGGGAGGTCTCCCATGATTGATCTCTATCTAAGTAAAAATAGCCAAAGAAATCAACTTCTTTTGGATTTCTTTCAAAAGTATGGCATCGAGGTGTCTTGTCATTCGATTTCTGAAATGACAAAGGATAAATTAATTGAGATGATGAGCTATTCTTCAGATTGTTTTGAGTTTCTATCTCCCAATTTATTACGATTTAAGAACCGTGACAATCTAAGATTAACGGATTTCATTGAAATGATATTAAAAAATCCTGAACTATGCATCAGGCTTCCTCTTGCGGTTTCAAATAAGAGAGTTTATCCAAATCTGAATTTGGAAGAGGCTAGAGCTCTATTGCCAAGAGATACGAAACAATTGATTTACATGGCACAAACACATTATTTATCTAGTTAAAGGAGAAGCAATATGGCTGAACGATTTTGGGAGAACTTGTCCATTATTTTGGCTGAAAGAAATATTAGCTGGATTGAGTTAACCAGAAAAATGTTTGCGGGAGAGTTTCACTATCCAAGTGAATTGAATCGTTTGTATCAAAAAATACGCCACTACAAGATGGAACAACGAATGCCTCAAAGTCCATGGGTAGAAAGGATTGTGCAGGTATTAGATTTAGATTATGAAGATTTATTTCGGAGGTAACTATGAAAAGAATAATTCCAGTTTATATATTCCAACAAGTAAATGTCTTATTGGTATCCCTATACTTACTGAAATTGCTTTGTATTGGTGAGTTAACCATACTACAGATTCTCTATTGTGCGTCGCTCATTTCTTTTTTATGGATGTATGGCCAACGAAAACAAGTGGTCAAGGTCAATATGAAAACTAGGATGAAATGGCTTGGTATTGGATTCGTTAGCCTACTGATTATAAGCCTATGTTTTAGTCTGATTCATGCTCAAGGAACCACGAATCAAGCAAACTTAATTGGACTTCAACATCAGGTTCCTTGGTTTTCATTTTTATTGTTCTTAATCAATGCGAGTATGGTTGAAGAATTTTTGTATCGAGAAATTTTATGGAACTTGGCTAGAAAATTAGATATTCGAGTTGCTTTGACAAGTGTTTTATTTGCCTTAGCACATCATCCAGGAACCATTCTAGGTTGGTGTTTGTATGTTTCACTTGGGATGTTTTTAGGGCTTGTACGCTATAAATCTGACTTATGGGGCAGTATGGGTCTACATTTAGTGTGGAACCTATCAGTCTATGTCTTATTTTTTCTTTAATAATAGCTGGTCTGTCTTACGTATGGATTAATTTTGAAATAAAAAAACTAAATGAATTGATTTTAAAGAAATAAAATGCTAACATATATAGTAGATGTTAGTATTTTATTTCTAAGAAAGGAGAATGATATGGTTGATAAAAGAGAGAAACTGATGAACTCTTTCAATCAGTATGGTTTTTTAACTTTTAAACAAGTGATAGATGAAAATTTACACTACAAAACCTTATTAAAAATGGTTACAGAAGGAAAAATCGATGCTGCAGAAAAAGGCTTATATCGCTTACCTGATATTTATTTAGATGAGTGGTTTGTTCTTCAGTATCGATTTCCAAAGGGAATCTTTTCTTTGGAGACAGCACTTTGGTTACATGGTTTATCTTTGACTATCCCTTTTAACATGACGATGAGTTTTCCTTATGGTACGAATACCAAAAACATTAAGGAAGCAGATATACGTCCTATTATTTTACGCTCTCACTATAGTGAAGGAATTATTGAAATAGAGCGTCTTCCTGGCCAATTTATTAAAGTTTATGAAGTTGAACGAGTTTTGGTTGAGTGTCTAAGACCAGTTCATCAGGTGGATTTTCAAATTATTGCACCAGCGTTTAAAAAATATTTTCAACAAAATAAAATTCATTTACACAAATTATTTTATTATGCCCAGCTATTTAAAGTAACTGATAAGTTACAATCTTATACGGAGGTACTATCTTAATGTTTTCAAATGCGAATAGCTTTAAAGCAAAAATCAAAAACATTTCAAAAGATAAGGGAATTCCAGCTCAACAAGTACAACAACATTATTTAATTGAGCAAGTGTTAAAGCTGATTTCTACTAGTTCTTATAGAGATTCCTTCATTGTAAAAGGAGGGTATCTAATAGGTCAAATGATTGGACTAGATAAGCGAACCACAATGGATTTAGATGTCACTCTGAAGGGAACCGAAATGAGCAGAGAAAATTTGATTCATATCTTTGAAGAGATTCTTTGTTCTAAAACTGATGGATTTTCATTTTCAGTAGATAAGCTAGAACCTATTCGCCAAGATGATGAATATGGAGGATTTTCATTAAAATTAAATGCAACTTTTGATACATTAAAGGAGGTTGTTTTTATTGATATTACTACTGGTGATAAGATCACACCAAGAGAAATTACTTATTCAATGACTTCTATCTTTACTAATGAAAGCATCAAGATATGGACATATAATCTAGAGACTGTACTTGCTGAAAAGTTAGAAACGATCATCAGTAGGGGATTAGCTTCGACACGCCCACGTGATCGATATGATCTTTTCACCTTGTATAAACTTAGAAAAGAAGAGATTAATCTAGAAGTATTAAAAAATGCACTTGAGAATACGGCAGAAAAACGTAAAAGTAAAGATGCTATTTATAATTGGGAAGAACAAGTGAGAGGAATTGAAATTTCTGATTATCAGAAAGAGCTATGGATTCGTTATCAACGCCAATTTAAGTATGCTAAAGATATCTCATTTGATAACTCTGTTCAGGTTATTAGGGAAATTATGCAACAAATATTTTAGTACAAAAGTAACTCATTCGTAAAGCAGTGAGTTGCTTTTTTTATTTCAATAACTCCAAAAATGTGATAAAAATTTCAACTACTCTTATCTATAATAAAGCTACCTGTTCTTTGAAAATTGAATCCACTCCGTCTTGATTAGCGTGCCTGTGTAAGTAGGGACTGAGAGTATTTCCCTGTGAAGGGCAACTGGCACAAGACGTGTGTGAGAATTTTCTAACAGACACGGAGTTTATCGTTACCAGACTTAAACGATGCGACAAACTAGATAAAGGAGTTAATCATGAAGGTAGTAAACTTGTATGATTTGAAACAAATGGGAAATAAAGGTGGTTGTACCATCCAATTGATTCATCACTTTCCTTTTGGTATGGGCTTAGGACATCTCAAAAAAGACTACATTGAATTTAAACGTGTTGGTATCTTTGATGGAAAAGCAGTAGAAGTTACTCTTCGAGAACCTTATTCGAGAGATCTACTGCAGGTTGTCAAGTCGATTAAGCAACGTCAGAAATTGATAGCTTATCGTTATAAAGAAGGAAAGCTGCTATTTGTGAAGAAGGAGGCCTCAGATGTCCTCTGAACAACAGGAACGAATGGCAGTTCAATATGCAGAGCGTAGTCTTTTATTTACTGTAAGAAGTCTCTTAAAGATTCTAGAATGGTCTAGACGTCAGGCTTTAGCACAGGATTCCGCCTATAAGATAGGGGTGCAGAAATTAGAAGAATTGCTACAATCTCCTTATTCGATTGACACGATTAATCTGAAAAAAGATTTTTTAGACAAACCAATTGATATAGAGAAATTTAAAGCTTTTTTAGAAAAAGAAGAGATTCCTTTAGCCATCGCTTGGCAAGGGGATTCTCTACATTTCTATACGAAAGACCGTTCGATTCTAGACAATCATTTAGACCATCTGCTAGAAAAAATGGTTAATGATCCGGAGAAATTAGCTGATTTTACTATGGATAAGTCATTAGACGATGCAATTGATGAGGCGAAATCCCAAATTACCTTTAGACAAGAAGGGGCCGTCAAACAGAAAGAGATGGTGAGATGATGTACAGTGGAAAGAAATTCCTACTATTCTCACTGTTAGGCATCTTACTAGGCTATCTTTTTCATCGTTTGACGCTTTTGTATGATTCCTATACTGGAAATAGCTTAAATAAATGGACTCATCTTCTGATGGAGGGTCAAGATGAAGTTCTTCAGTCGCCATGGAATATTTCTTTTACTGGAAAATCAAGTGCTTTTTTTCTACTAGGCTTTGTGATGATGCTGCTGGTTTATCTCTATTTAGAGACTGGAAAAAAACAATACCGAGAAGGGGTAGAATACGGGAGCGCCCGTTTTGGAACTCTAAAAGAAAAGAAGCTCTTTTACGGTAAGGAATTTTCTCATGATACGATCTTAGCACAAGATGTTCGTCTGACATTATTAGATAAAAAACCAGCCCAATATGATAGGAATAAGAATATTGCGGTGATTGGAGGTTCAGGAAGTGGGAAGACATTTCGCTTTGTGAAACCCAATCTGATTCAGATGAATAGTTCTAATATTGTAGTTGATCCTAAAGATCACTTGGCCGAAAAAACAGGCAAACTCTTTTTAGAACATGGCTACCAAGTAAAGGTGTTAGATTTAGTCAATATGAAGAACTCAGATGGCTTCAATCCTTTTCGCTATATAGAGACAGAAAATGATTTGAATCGCATGCTGACGGTTTATTTCAATAACACCAAAGGCTCTGGCTCCCGTAGTGATCCATTTTGGGATGAAGCTTCTATGACTTTGGTACGAGCTTTAGCCTCTTACTTGGTCGATTTCTATAACCCACCTAAAACAAGAGAACAGCTCATAGAAGAAAGTCGTTTAAGTCAAAAGGAATACCAAAACTTGTTGAAACGTCAAAAAAAAGAAGTGGAAGAGCGAAAAAAACGAGGGCGTTATCCAAGTTTTGCTGAAATCTCAAAACTCATTAAACACTTATCCAAGGGTGAAAACCAAGAAAAAAGTGTCTTAGAAATTCTATTTGAAAATTATGCTAAAAAGTATGGAACTGAAAATTTTACCATGCGAAATTGGGCAGATTTTCAAAATTATAAGGATAAGACTCTGGATTCTGTTATAGCTGTAACCACTGCTAAATTTGCCCTCTTCAATATTCAAAGTGTCATGGATTTGACCAAAAGAGATACCCTTGATATGAAGACATGGGGCAAGGAAAAATCAATGGTTTACTTAGTTATCCCAGATAACGATAGTACCTTTCGCTTTCTTTCAGCCCTCTTTTTTTCAACAGTATTTCAAACTCTAACAAGACAAGCAGATATTGATTTTAAGGGGCAATTACCTCTTCATGTGAGAGTCTACTTAGATGAATTCGCAAATATCGGAGAAATCCCAGATTTTGCTGAACAAACCTCAACAGTCCGTTCTCGGAATATGAGTCTCGTTCCTATTCTGCAAAATATTGCTCAACTTCAAGGACTCTATAAAGAAAAAGAAGCTTGGAAAACTATTCTTGGGAACTGTGATAGCTTAGTCTACTTAGGTGGTAATGATGAAGATACTTTTAAATTTATGAGTGGGTTACTCGGTAAACAAACCATTGATGTTCGAAATACTAGTCGTTCCTTTGGCCAAACAGGTTCAGGATCCCTTTCTCATCAAAAGATTGCTCGTGATTTAATGACACCTGATGAAGTCGGAAATATGAAACGGCATGAATGCTTAGTTCGAATTGCCAATATGCCTGTCTTTAAAAGCAAAAAGTACAATTCAACTAAGCATCCAAACTGGAAGTACCTTGCCAATCAAGAAAACGATGAACGGTGGTGGAACTATCAGATCAATCCTTTGAATCAAAGTCAGGAAAATCATCTTGAAGGCCTTAGAATTCGTGATTTAACTTTTGAATCTAGTTTAAAATAAAAATAGAAAAGAGGAAATAGATGATTACGCATTTTAAAGGTTTTGTTTATGGAGTAGACGCAAGTGCTATGTTTGCACAAGCTATGTCTTTGTTACAGAAGGGATTGATTGCGGTTGGTGCCTTTCTCGTTGTTGTTGGGATTGTCAATCTTGCAACCAACATTAAAGACGGTGGACCAGGTGTTCGGAATGCCATTCTTGAAATTGTCGGTGGTGTTATGGTCGGGGCTGCTGGAGCCTTTGTAACCCAGATTTCAATTTAGGAGGATAAACAATGACATGAATCTTAGTTTAGTCTCACCCTTTGTTTACCTTGCATCTGAAAAAATATCAGCTGAAAATTTATTTGAAGGATTTAATGTGGATTTACAATTTAAATCACTATCTAGCTACAATCCAACAGTTTGGACTTATATGTCTAGTATTACTAAAAGTGTCATGCAGCCCCTTGGAGTTGCGATTTTATCAGTTGTTCTCATCTTAGAATTTTCGAAGATGGCAAAGAAAATTGCTAACTCAGGAGGAGCGATGACCTTTGAAGCATTAGCGCCGATGTTGATTAGTTATATCATGGTCGCAGTCGTGATTACCAACACTACCGTTATTGTAGAAGCCATCATAGGGATTGCGAGTCATGCCATTGAACAAGTGGCTTCGATTGTGGCTCACGGTGGGGCAAAGTATGATACAATCTCTGGATTAAAAGGTTCAGGATTTATTGGCCGGATGATTGTGGGCTTTTTCGCCCTCCTAATTTGGCTAGTTCGGATAGTAAGTGCAGCCATGGTTAATCTTTTGGTATCTATTCGATTTATTCAACTCTACCTTATGATTCCATTTGCCCCTCTTACGATTCCAACATTTTTAAGTGATGAATGGAAGTCTATTGGTATTGGCTATTTAAAAAATATTATGGTCTATGCGGTACAAGGGGTTCTTATTTTTCTGATTGTTTCTCTTGTTCCTTTGTTTGAATCTGCTGGGAAAATAGCTGTTTCAAATGGTGCAGGAGTCTTGCAATCACTTGCGATTATGTTTGGTAGTTTGATACAAGCTATCTTACTGATTATTGCCCTCGTTGGTTCTCAACGTACGGCTCGCTCAATCTTAGGTATGTAATTAGATAAAGGCTAGGAAGTGATTGCTTCTTAGCCTTTTTAGAAAGGAAAGTCATGAATACACGTGTCTTTAAAGACATCTCAAAATACCAACACAGGGCTTGGTTAGGTTTCACCACAAGACAAATCATCTTTGTTTTACCAGCCTTTATTGTCACAATTATTATTTTGGGCTTGAATCTCTTTTTCTGGCAATTTGGAGATTGGTTTGTTTACGGTTTTGTGTTTGCCTTTACCATCCCCCTCATGCTTTTTGGAGTCTATAAACCCAATGATTTATATTTTGAACATTATTTGAAATACCGTCTTCATTTTGAACTAACGGTTCCCCTACGCACAATTACAGGAAAGAAAGGATCTGAACATGAAAAGAAATTCAAATACATTAAAGAAACAAAAAACTTCAATGACTAATAAAAAGGAAGAAGTTAAAGGAAAAAAAGAGGAAGTGTTACCATCAACGGCTAATACTCTTTCCTATCAAGCCCTGTATCAAAATGGTCTGATGCAGGTAAAAGAAGATTATTTCTCACAAAGCTATTTACTTGGTGATGTCAATTACCAGACCGTTGGTTTAGAAGATAAAGGCGCAATCATTGAGAAGTATTCTGATTTGATTAACTCCCTAGATGACCAAACCAACTTCCAATTGACCATTTTTAATAAAAGATTGAATTTAGAAAAGTTTAGACAAAGTGTTTTGTATGAGGAAAAAGAAGATGGGTATGATAGCTATCGTAAAGAATTGAATCGGATGATGAATCAGAATTTAGACAGTGGTGAAAATAACTTTTCGGCTGTGAAACTGATTAGTTTTGGTAGAAAGGATTCTAATCCCAAACAAGCCTATCGTTCCTTGTCTCAAATAGGCGAATATTTCAAGAGTGGTTTCTCAGAAATTGATGCTCGATTTGAATCCTTGGCTGGCGAAGAGCGTGTCAACTTGTTGGCGGATATGCTTAGAGGAGAACACCATCTTCCTTTTTCTTACCGTGATTTAACGAGATCTGGTCAGACAACTCGTCACTTCATAGCACCTAATCTCTTAGATTTTAAAAACAAGAATTACTTACAAATCAATGACCGCTTATTGCAGATTGTCTATGTGAGAGACTACGGCATGGAATTAGGGGATCAGTTTATTCGAGACCTCATGCAAGGAGATTTGGAATTGATTGTGAGCCTCCATGCACAAAGTTCGACTAAGGCAGATGCTATGAAGAAACTACGAACAAAGAAGACCTTGATGGAATCTCAAAAGATTGGGGAACAACAAAAACTAGCTCGTACAGGTATCTATTTGGAAAAAGTAGGTCATGTATTAGAAAGCAATATCGATGAAGCTGAGGAACTCTTAAAAACCATGACAGAGACAGGAGATAAACTTTTTCAAACGGTCTTCTTGATTGGTATTTTTGGTCAGGATGAAGAAGAACTCAAACAAGCACTAGACACTATCCAACAAGTGGCCGGCTCAAATGACCTAATGATTGATAAACTTCCATATATGCAAGAAGCAGCCTTTAATAGTTTGCTGCCATTTGGTTGTGATTTTTTAGAGGGAGTATCACGGAGTTTATTAACGTCAAATATAGCAGTGAACTCACCTTGGACTTCAGTAGACTTACAAGACCGTAGTGGGAAATATTACGGTATCAATCAAATATCAAGTAATATTATTACCATTGATCGCAGCCTATTAAATACACCGTCTGGTCTGATTTTAGGAACATCTGGAGCTGGGAAAGGGATGGCAACCAAGCATGAAATTATCACGACCAAAATCAAGGAATCTGGTGAAAATACTGAAATTATCATCGTGGATCCAGAAGCAGAGTACAGTGTCATTGGACGGACTTTTGGGGGAGAAATGATTGATATTGCGCCTGATTCCCAAACCTATCTCAATGTCCTTGACTTGTCTGAGGAAAATATGGATGAAGATCCTGTAAAGGTAAAATCAGAATTTCTTTTATCCTTTATCGGCAAGTTATTGGATAGAAAAATGGATGGAAGAGAAAAATCGATTATCGACCGAGTTACGAGACTCACCTATCAGTCATTTAAAGAGCCTTCTTTGGAAGAATGGGTCTTTGTCTTGAGTCAACAACCAGAAGAAGAAGCGCAGAATTTGGCACTTGATATGGAACTGTATGTCGAAGGTTCTCTTGATATTTTTTCTCATAAGACAAATATTCAGACAGGATCTAATTTCTTGATTTATAACGTTAAGAAGTTAGGAGATGAGCTGAAACAAATCGCCCTTATGGTTGTTTTTGATCAGATATGGAATCGTGTCGTTCGGAACCAAAAATTAGGGAAGAAGACCTGGATTTATTTTGATGAAATGCAGCTTCTATTATTAGATAAATATGCCAGTGATTTCTTCTTTAAATTGTGGAGTCGTGTCAGAAAATATGGAGCCAGTCCGACTGGAATAACTCAAAACGTCGAAACCTTATTGTTAGATCCAAATGGTAGACGGATTATTGCAAATAGTGAATTTATGATTCTCCTCAAGCAAGCAAAAAATGATAGAGAAGAACTGGTTCAACTCTTAGGCTTGTCAAAAGAACTTGAAAAATACCTTGTCAATCCAGAAAAAGGGGCAGGACTGATAAAAGCTGGTTCAGTTGTTGTTCCCTTTAAAAATAAGATTCCTCAAGGTACTCAATTGTTTGATATCATGAGTACAGATCCTGATAAAATGGCTTCTAATTAAGGGGAAGGTAAATGAAGGATAAAAGAGAAATCATACGTGCCCGAAAGGCATTTAGAAGAAGTCTAAAAGATGAGAAGAAATTCTTGAAACAAGGAAAGAAGGAGGTGAGGAAACAGAAAAAAGATTCCGCTGGACTGGATGAAAAAGCATGGAAAAAAGAGATAAAAGAAAAGCTAGAGGAGATGAGAGAAGCTTCAAAGGCTAGAGTAAGACAAGCAAATGAAGACTACAATCATATTCTTCAAAATAGTCCTCCATCTCTTTTGAATCGGAAAGAATTAAGAGACAGACGGTTGCCTCATGCTAGGAAACGATTGAAAATAGCCAAGAAGCAATTTAGAGAAGCCAAGGTAGAAGCAAAAGAAGAAAGAAAAGAGAGTCGTAAAGAAAGAAAAACCAATCAAAAATTTCTTTACGGTCAGGAATCGAAACATAAATCTAATTTTTTCTTTCAAGGGAAGAGTTTAGAAGAATTAAAAGCTAAGAAAGAAGTCAAGGCCGCAAAAGAGAATCTAAAATCTACTAAACAAGCCTATAAGTCCAAAAAAGTCAGTAGGAAAGCCAAAACTTTTCTTTATGTCCTTGGACGTGAAGGTGGAGAGTTAGCTTCAGAAAATGAAGATTTAGAAGCTTATCGCACTCTACAAGAGACCATTAGAAAAGGGAAACGCTACAGTCGGATTTCTTATAACCTTGGAAAAGCTAGTGTCAAAACAGGACAAGCAACAGGTCGTTTTACCAAGAAAAGACTGACCAACACAAAAGAGCGATACCATCATTTTAAGGATGGAAAAGGATGGAAACTAGCGAAAGATAATCCAAGTTCCTTTAAAAATCGGTTTCGAAAATTAAAGAAACAAGGTCTTACAAGTGTCCGAAATATCTATCAAAAACTAAAAGCAGCCTTTTCCTTCTTTACATTTGCGGCTGGAAATCCTGTAACCTGGATAGTTGGAGGAATAGTCTTTCTTCTTTTACTTATAATGAGCTTCTTTTTAGGATTTTCATCTGCTAGTTTGATTCAACAAGATGAATTTGAATTAACAAAAGCTTATACCCACCTAACTTGGGAAGATGCAGACCATACTCGCACAAATGACAAGGGAATTACTTATTACACAAAAGTTGATGATGTGATGGGGTATATGAACTTTAAATTCCATGACTATGAGTTACACAAACCAGTTCACTTATTTAGTTCAGAAACTTACAAGGATTATCTGTCTACTTTGTGGCATGATTTAAACGATGGGGATGATTTAAAATCCATGCAAGACCTCTATGAAACTCCTAAGTATAAACTATCGAAAGACGATCAAGAGGAAATAAAGGAACTAAAAGAAGAGGGTGTCTATGCTTCCATGCAGGAATTGGACAATCCATTTGAGGGGAAAAGCAACGAAGATAGTCTAACCATGACTTATCGTTATGGATACTATGATTTAGACGGAAAATCTACCCTTCAGGAGTACATTCTACTAGAAGCGAAGGCTCACCAAACGATTGTCGCACCAATGGATGGAGTTGTATCTCTAGATGGCGACAATGTTATTCTCACTAACGGAAAAGGAGAGAATGAGAGTCGATTGACCTTGTATTCTATTCATAATGACCGTGCTATTGAGGGGACAAGAGTTCTAACGGGTGATATTATTGGTGAAACACCAGACGATACAGGTTTGAAAGTTTCCTATCAAAAGTATAAAAACAAGAAAGAAAAATTGGTGTATGTCAATCCGCAATTTTATTTTCCAAAAGTCATTCAACTTCAGACCACTATCTTGCCAGCCATTGGTCAGTTTGGTGGAGATGAGTTTGAACGAGCGAAACATATTTATGAGTTTTTGAAATCTCAAGGAGCAAGTCCCCAAGCCATTGCGGCAATTTTAGGAAATTGGTCGGTAGAGTCTTCTATCAATCCTAAACGAGCTGAGGGAGATTATTTATCTCCTCCTGTTGGCGCTACCGATTCCTCATGGGATGATGAAAGCTGGTTAGCGATAGGAGGTCCAGCCATTTATAGTGGTGCTTATCCTAATATCCTTCATAGAGGTTTGGGGTTAGGTCAATGGACGGATACCGCAGATGGTTCAACACGTCACACGGCCTTGTTGAATTATGCACGTACCCTAAATAAGAAGTGGTATGATTTAGACCTCCAACTTGATTTTATGCTTCATGGGGATAGTCCTTACTATCAAAGTTGGTTAAAGGATTTCTTTGGAAATACGGGCAGTGCAGCCAATCTCGCCCAACTCTTCCTTACCTATTGGGAGGGAAATTCTGGTGACAAACTACTGGAAAGACAAACCAGAGCAACGGAATGGTATTACCAAATTGAAAAAGGCTTTAGCCAAACGAATGGAGGACAGGCAAAGAGTGACCCGCAATCCCTTGAGGGTGTTCGTGGGGACTTGTATGATCATTCTGTTCCTGGTGGTGGAGATGGTATGGCCTATGCTTATGGACAATGTACATGGGGTGTTGCGGCTCGTATGAACCAGTTAGGCTTAAAATTAAAAGGTAGAAATGGAGAAAAGATTTCAATCATTAATACCATGGGAAATGGTCAAGACTGGGTTGCGACAGCTTCAAGTCTTGGTGGGGAAACGGGCTCTACACCAAAAGCAGGTGCTATTGTTTCCTTTGTAGGAGGTACACATGGTACACCAGCCAGCTATGGTCATGTGGCTTTTGTAGAGAAGGTCTATGATGATGGTTCTTTCCTTGTGTCTGAAACCAACTATGGGGGCAACCCTAACTATACCTTTAGAAAAATTTCGCAAGCAGATAGTGCCATCAGTTTTGCCTATACGGTGAAATAAAAGAATCATGTCATCAGTTTAGGTGACATGATTCTTATTTTTTATAGAGTGACATATTTAATGCCATAGGTTGATAACTTACTTGATGATCGTCTTTAATCAATTGACTGTAAGCAACAAATCCGAACTGTTCATAAAATTGAATGACTTTAGGATGATTGATACTATCTAAAAATACCATCTGAGTTCCTACAATTGCTCGAAATTCTTCAATTTTTTGAATTACAATTTCAAATAACTCTTGTCCTGATAGTTTATTTAGCTTTGTGTTTTTGCCGAATTGACCGATAAGTAACACAGGGAGATAATCAATATTTTTGGGACTTTTCCCTTTTAGGACGAGTTTCTTTTTTAAGGATTCCTCTAAATCAGAAATATCAACAACTTTGAGAGATAAACTAAAGAATCCTATGATGTTATTTGTTTCAGTTTCTTCAACGATAAAATTACGAGAACGATGTTGTTTTTCAAAATTGGGAGCTTTATCAGATAGATAAGTCAACATCTCTTCATTATCTTTGAAATTAACATTTTCTAAAATGATAGTTTTAAATAGCTCCTGAACTTGTTTATCAGTTTTATCAGGAGCCAGCACTTGAATATTTTCAAGATATTGCTTAAGTGGTGTTACTTGAATTGTCATCTTACAGATACTTTAAAATGAGTTTATTTTTCGTTGGAGCGGTAGCGTCTTGTGATTCAATAGATTTCAAGACTGCTTGTAGCTTTTTAGATGGTTCATGATTAAGAATTTTTAGAGCATCTTCGTTTGTTAGTTTTATATCACGTGTTAAACTGATTGTAGCCATTTGTTCTACCTCCTGTTTCTACTTAAATTCATTATAGCTTATTTTGAACAAAAGTTCAATCTAAAGATAGTGTATGTTTTCTATAGTGTATAAATCCAAAATAAGTTTTTCTCTTGCGTTTGTAGCTCATATTAGTTAGAATAATGGTGTAGATGAGTGGTCGGCTCATGGTCAATCTGATAGTAATCTTGGACATAAGGGCCAAGCGGTGGCGGACACCAGAACAAAATCCGATAGCAATCTTGGACGTAAGGGCCAAGCGGTGGCAGACACCAGAATAAACCGACTGACTAGGTGGCTTACAGACTCTGTAAACCACCTTTTTTGTGAGGAAAATATGGCAAATTCTAGAGATTATCGTAATCCAAATTACACCGAAAAAATAAAACTTCAGCGTTTTTTTACTCAGTTACAAATTGCGGCTTCTTTTTTTAAAGAGCACTTCGTTGGCAAAATCATGTATTATGAAACTGAAATAGAAAGTGTTGAACTTCATTTTTCACCTACTAATTTCATGCACCTATGTGGTGTTGATTACCGAAAAGGTGCAGGCAGTTTCTTTGACGATTGTTTAAATAGACATGTCATAATTGATGAGTTGAAGATAAAAAAAGATGGAACCACGATGCAAAAGTTACAAGTTTTAGGATCCATTGAGGAGTTATTGGGAAAGCATGTTCATCTAACTGGTTCAGGACGTTATTTGTATTTGGAGTTTGATTATGCTCTACGTACAAGAAAACAGATACTAGCATTAACATTGAAAGAAACATCAAGGAAAATTGTTCCTCAATCTTTATTAGATTTGAAGAGAAAGACAGTATTTCCAAAAGGTCAAAAAGTAATTTCAATTTACTCAAAACATTTACAAACGTCGGAACTTTTTTATTATTCAAAAGATTAGTTTACATATCTTTTGTGGCATAAAATATATTTTTATCATTTTCAGGAGAACGCAGTTTTGGCTCGTTCTCTTTTTTGTTGTGATACTTCTTTCAAGGAATATTTGGTAGGATTGGAGTGAAAAAAGATTAACTAGGAAAGAAGGAAGTATATGGAAGCCATTTATCAACGTGATTCGGATCAAGATGGACTAACTGATGCTCAAGAATTGTCGCTAGGAACCAATCCTCTTAGCGCGGATTCTGATGGTGATGGACGTTCAGATTTAGTGGAAATAGAAGAAGGAACCAATCCCTTAGAAAAGGATTTACAAGACATAGACCAAACAAGTATCACTGAACCGCCCTCAGTATTTATGGAAATGAAACAAAAGATTTCAGATATGATGGAGAGTCACTACAAGGAATTTATACAGGCTCTGATTAGTATTGAAACAGGGATTGAAAACCAACAAGACCTAGAAGACTTATATACTTACTACATGAGAACGGATGCCGTTTCTCTTTTGTCTAGTGATTTAGAAACCAGTCCTCAAGAGGTTGAAATGGAGATAGAGTTGTAGGGGAATCATGTGATTCTCCTATTTTCGTATAGATGAAAGGAGCAATAATGGAAGTAATGCAATTATTGGCTATGTTTCGTGGAACAATTCCAAAAGATAGAGAGAAAATGGACTTATTTCTTCGTTATCAAGCGCAACATTTTGATGAGAAATGGCAGGACTTGGTAGAGAGTTTTTTGGCTGAAGAGGGCAAGATAGAAGAGATACCTCATGTATATTCGTTTCATCAAGATATTGTTTCTTTCCTAGAGGCTAGTTCTGAAAATAATGACCAAGATTTAGAAAGTTACACAAGAAATTTTGGACAAGCAGGTCTAGATAAATTATCTCAATTAAGCAATTGGGAGAAAAACTTGGTTCTAGAAGTCGCAACCTATAACCTTTCCACTCGATTTCACATTCAATCTGAAAAAGAGAAGCTAACACCATTAAGTGAGCTTGTATTTCATCAGAATCAGGATGTCAATTTAGTCAATGTCTATCGGGTTGCGAATAATCTATCTGACCGCATTAGTAGAGATATAGAGGAGTTTCTTCTAATGGTTGATTCCAAAGAACTAAAAAAAGAGGTTCTTGAGATTCATTTTGAAGAAAAAGAGGGAGATGTACTAGCTTATTTGGGTTCGGAATTGATGGCTATTTTAGATACCGTTACGGATCTTGTCCATCATGAAGAAAACTACCAACAACTCCCACTGACACAAAAGCTGAAGATTATTACTCATTTTGATGAAGTAAAGGCTATAAGAGAAAAGTCTAAGCAAGTAGCGGAATCCTTATCTCCTTCAAGTGATATTGAACAGGAAATGGAAGAAACGAACTCTTTTTCTAATGTCGATAAAATTGTAGAAGAAGCTTTGAGGGAATATCCGATTGGTTCACAAGTAAGTTATAAAGGACAAGTATTTCAGTTGGTTTCGATTGAAAATGCACAGTTAAATGGCTTAGTTCGCCTAGAGCTATTCAATGATTCCAATCAATTATTTGAAGAGAATCCTATCTTATACTTGAACAGTTTGGAAGAGATTGAACAAGTATTGTCTCATGTAGAACTTGAAAAAGAAGATTCAGAGATTGAGATAGATTCATCAAGTGAAAATCAGGAAATAGATTTGTTTTCCTACCTGGAAGAAGAAAATGAAAAGGAAAAGGATAAGGAAACAGATAAGGAAACAGAAACGCTTATTGTAGGCATAGAAGAGACGGATGTCCCTGTTCAAGATTTTGTTTTTCCAGATGATTTAGAGGACTTTTATCCTAAGACAAATCGAGAAAAAATTGAAACGAATATCGCCGCAATTGAACTTGTTAAAAGATTAGAAAAAGAGGGACGACAAGCGAATCCAGAAGAACAAGAACTACTAGCCAAGTATGTCGGCTGGGGTGGCCTTGCCAATGAATTTTTCGATGAACTCAATCCAAAGTATGAAACAGAACGTTTAACTCTTAAGAGCTTAGTAAGTAAATCAGAATACTCGACCATGAAACAAAGTTCTCTCACAGCCTATTATACAGACCCACTGATTATTCGCCAGATTTGGCAAAAGTTACTGGATGATGGTTTTGAGGGAGGAAGGATATTAGATCCTTCTATGGGGACTGGGAACTTCTTTGCGGCGATGCCTAGAAGTATACGAGAGAGATCAGAACTCTATGGAGTTGAATTAGACAGTGTGACAGGCGCAATCGCAAAACAACTCCACCCCAATACCCATATTGAAGTGCGAGGATTTGAAGAAGTTCCCTATCAAAATAATAGTTTTGATTTAGTCTTAACGAATGTTCCGTTTGGAAATTTTCGCATTGCCGATAAAAACTATGATAAACCTTATATGATTCATGATTACTTTGTCAAACACTCACTTGATTTAGTAAGAGACGGAGGACAAGTGTCGATTATCTCATCTATTGGGACAATGGATAAACGGACAGATAATGTCTTACAAGAGATTAAATCCAACACTCATTTTTTAGGGGGAGTTCGTTTGCCGGATACGGCTTTTAAAAAGATTGCAGGTACCCGAGTGACTACAGATCTCCTCTTCTTTCAAAAGGACCAAGCAAAGAATCTTAATGAGGAGGAACTTGTCTTTAGTGGCTCTATTCCCTTTGAGGAGGATAAGCGTGTCTGGATCAATCCTTATTTTGATGGGAAATACAATACACAAGTTTTGGGTGAATATGAGGTACGCAATTTTAATGGAGGAACCCTCAATGTTAAGGGGGTATCAGAAACATTATCTACTGACATAATGAAAGCATTAGATAATGTGGAAGCACCTAAACAAATTGACAATTCTTTGAAAGCACCTGTTTTTATCCAAGAAGAAGTGGATCATTCTATCCCAAGTCGTATACGTGAGAACTTAGCGCTCTATTCTTTTGGATATGAGGGTAATCAAATTTATTACCGAGATACGCATGGTATTCGGAAAAGTTCAAAAGTAGAGGAAATTAGTTATTATGTGGACGAGAAGGGAGATTTTAAAGCCTGGGACAGTTCTTTGTCTGAACATAAAATAGACCGATTCGTGCAACTTCATTTGACAGATGAGGAAGCACTAGATGTTTACAAGTCAGAAGAAGCGAGTAAAAGAGGGAAATATAAGGGACTGTTCAAAAAAACTGTCTTTTATGAAAGCCCCTTATCCGATAAGGATATTAGTCGTATTAAGGGCATGGTTGATTTGAGAGAGACCTATCAAGCCTTAATTGAAATTCAACGCAATCAAGATTATAGTCGAACAGATTTTCAGGCGTTACTTAGTAAATTGAATCGTGACTATGACCGCTTTGTAAGTCAATTTGGATACTTGAATGCCTCAGTCAATCGGAACTTATTTGATAGTGACGATAAGTATTCCTTACTAGCAAGTTTAGAAGATGAATACATTGATTCTAAAGATCAGAAAGTAAAATATAAAAAATGTTTAGCCTTTGAGAAAGCATTGGTTAGGCCAGAGAGAGTAATTACAAGAGTTTCAACGGCTTTAGATGCCTTAAACTCCAGTTTATCGGATGGTAGAGGGGTTGATTTAGACTATATGGTATCAATTTACCCCGAACATAGCCAAGTTGCTATTTTAGATGAGTTAGGTGACCAGATTTTAATGGATCCGGAAAGCTATTTAAGAGGGGAAAGAAAATATCTTTCTAAGAACCAGTTTTTATCAGGAGATATTCTCAACAAGATAGAAGTAGTTCAACTATTAGTGGAGGAAAACAACCAAGAATATGATTGGAGCCATGCTTTAGATTTGTTAGAATCTGTTCGCCCTCCAAGGATTCATCTGGCAGATATTGAGTTTAAAATAGGGTCACGTTGGATTCCTCAATCCGTTTATGGTAAATTTGCCTTTGAATGTTTTACCAATCGTGAATTTGAATTGTCTTCGCCTGATGTTGAACAAGTCATTGAAGTGAATCCTGTCGATGGCCAGGTTCATTTAAGGACATCATTTGCTTATCGCTATCCAAGTGCCAAAGATAGTAGTCTTGGAGTCAGTGGGTCACGTTATGATACAGGAAGAAAGATTTTTGAGAATTTACTTAATTCGAACCAACCGACGATTACCATGACTGTTACGGAAGGAGAAAAGAAAAAGACCATCACAGATTTGGAAAAAACCTCTGTTCTAAGAGCAAAAGAGCAGCATTTACAAGAGCTCTTTCAAGAATTTGTCTCACGTTATTCAGAAGTCCAACAAGTCATTGAAGAAAGCTATAATCGTCTTTATAATCGGACGGTTAGTCGAGAGTATGACGGTAGCCATCTAGTCATTGATGGATTGGCACAAAACATCAGCCTTCGCCCTCATCAAGAGAACGCCATTCAAAGAATCGTAGAAGAAAAAAGAGCCTTGTTAGCTCATGAGGTAGGTTCAGGAAAGACCTTGACCATGCTTGGTGCTGGGTTTAAATTAAAGGAGTTGGGGATGGTTCATAAGCCCTTGTATGTGGTGCCCTCTAGTTTGTCTGCTCAATTTGGCCAAGAGATCATGAAATTTTTTCCTACTAAAAAAGTCTTTGTGACTACTAAGAAAGATTTTGTGAAGGCGAGAAGAAAACAATTTGTGTCTCGTATTATTACAGGAGATTACGATGCCATTGTCATTGGGGATTCTCAATTTGAAAAAATCCCTGTCAGTAAGGAAAGACAGATGAATTATATCGAGGATAAACTCAATGAACTACGAGAGATTAAAACACATTCAGAAAATAAGTATACCGTTAAAGAAGCAGAACAATCAATAAGTGGTCTAGAGAGACAATTGGAAGAACTCCAACGCTTTAATCGTGATAGTTTTATTGATTTTGAGAACTTAGGAATTGATTTTCTCTTTGTGGATGAAGCACATCACTTTAAAAATATTCGTCCAATTACTGGACTTGGAAATGTAGCAGGGATTACCAATACAACGTCTAAGAAGAATGTGGATATGGAAATGAAGGTTCGACAGATTCAGGAAGAACATGATTTTAAGAATATTGTCTTTGCGACAGGAACACCTGTTTCCAATTCTATTAGTGAGCTCTACACTATGATGAACTACATTCAACCGGATATCTTAAAACGCTATCAAGTTGATTATTTTGACTCTTGGGTAGGTGCTTTTGGAGAAATTCAAAACTCTATGGAATTAGCTCCTACAGGGGATAAGTACCAACCTAAGAAACGATTCAAAAAGTTTGTCAATCTACCTGAGTTGATGAAAATCTATAAAGAAACAGCCGACATTCAAACACAAGATATGTTGGATTTACCTGTTCCAGAAGCTCATATTATCCCTATTGAGAGTGAGTTAACTGAAAACCAGAAACTCTATCTAGAAGAATTGGTTATGCGTTCAGATGCGGTCAAATGTGGAACAGTTGATCCGAGTCAGGATAACATGCTAAAGATAACAGGTGAGGCACGAAAACTAGCAATTGATATGCGTTTATTGGACTCTAGTTATAGTCTAGCAGACAATCATAAACTGCTTCAGGTAGTGGATAATGTTGAAAGAATTTATCGTGAGGGAATGGAAAATAAGGCTACTCAGATGATTTTTTCAGATATTGGCACACCTAAGAAAAAAGATAATGGCTTTGATGTTTATTCTGAGATTAAGGCTTTATTAGTTGATAGAGGAGTCCCTAGTAAGGAAATTGCCTTTGTACATGATGCCAATAGTGATGAAAAGAAGAATAGTTTGTCTCGAAAGGTCAATGCAGGAGAGGTGCGGATTCTCCTTGCTTCAACTGAAAAAGGAGGAACAGGTTTAAATGTTCAGAGCAAGATGAAAGCAGTTCATCATCTGGATATCCCTTGGAGACCAAGTGACATTCAGCAACGCAATGGACGGATTATCCGACAGGGAAATGAAAACAAGGAAGTGGATATTTACCACTATATTACCAAAGGCTCGTTTGATAATTATCTATGGGCAACTCAGGAGAACAAACTCCGTTATATTAAGCAGATTATGACTTCTAAGGAGCCAATTCGTGCTGCAGAAGACATTGATGAGCAGACTATGACAGCTTCTGATTTTAAGGCATTAGCAACAGGTAATCCTTATCTCAAATATAAGATGGAACTAGAAAATGATCTAACTCTATTAGAAAATCAAAGACGCGCCTTTCAACGCAGCAAGGATCACTATCGTCATACAATCTCTTACTGTGAAGAAAATATACCTATTCTTGAGAAACGATTAAGCAAGTATGATGGAGATATTCAACAGTCTGAAATGACGAAAGAACAGGCATTTTCTATGACAGTAGGCAAGCAAGTTTTTGAGCAACGAGCTGACGCAGGGGAATCCCTACACCGTCTTATCCGTCATAATCAAGCTGACAGCAAAGAATTCCGAACCCTAGCAAGCTATCGAGGATTTGACATTAAAATGCTTAGTCTTCCAACAAATCAACCTCTTCCTGAAACCTTCTCTGTTAAGATTGTGGGAGAAAATCAGTATTCTGTCAGTTTAGATTTGTATTCTCCTTTGGGGACAATTCAAAGGCTTCAGCATACGATCGATCACATCAAGGAGGACCAAGTGAAAACTCAGAACTTATTGGATGAATTAAAGGATAAATGGACTACTGCTAAGATAGAAATTGAGAAAAACTTTCCAAAGGAAGAGGATTATCAAACTAAAAAAGCCGAATACGATGTACTCGCGCCATTGATTGAAACAGAAACGGATTTAGATATTATTGATCAGGCCTTAAGGCAATTCCACGAAAAAGGAAACGAAAAGCAAGGACAACTTTCTTTTGAATTGGATTAAAAAATAGATACAAATAGCGGACAAGAAAAGAAAAGCGCGGTAAAATAAAGATAGAAAGAAACGAGGTAACGATTATGATGGAAGATACCTATTATCAATTAGAAGAGGCTTTGGTACAGGGATTTCAAACACCTGAAGAATACCAAGACTACAAGGAGTTAAAGGCACATTATGAGGAAGTGACAGGCGATTACAGCTTTTCCAAACGAGAACTCACTAGTCAATTGGAAATCGCTCTTCAGAATCATCGAGGTGTGGACTTTGAAGAACATGAAAAAGAGGAGTATTTGGACTTAGTTCAAAAATTAGAAGAGTTTGATTCCTCTCTTGCCACCCATTACCGTCAGTTGATTGACTAGAAAGGAGAAAGTCATGAATGATTTACTCCTTATCCCAGTAATTTTTTTAGCAGTAGGAGGAATTCTCATACTTTTATGGAGAATCTTCCTTATTGCCAGTGGACTTTTCCTGATTGGTTTAATCAGTTTTCTTATTTTCGTAGAAGTCTATGGAATATATTTGTTCTTTACAGAACCTACCCTTTATATGGAAGATTTATCTCAGAATGGTCTGATCAGTTTTACAGTATTTTATGTAACTTTTAATCTAGCCTTTCTTGTCTTGGGTATTTTAAAAATTATCAGTTGGAAAAGAGAGTAAAAAAACAGTTGAACAAGGTTGTTCAGCTGTTTTTTATATAGGGCTAAATTACAGAATTGTAATTATAAGGCGATGATAATGATGATTTCAAGTAAAATCATTATGAATCTTCTTTTGGGAATATTCATGTGAAACCTCCTTTAATAAATTAATAAAAACTTTAATTATTATGGTATAATCTAGTCATATTTTATCACATGGATAGATTTTATTTGAGATTTGTCCCATATTTGCTCATGGAGGTATAGGATGTTAAAAAAATTTGGAGAAATATATAAATTATTTAGAGAATCAAGAAAAATTACTCTTAGAGAGATTGAGCACAAAGGAATATCACGTTCACAGCTGTCTAGGTTTGAAAAGGGGGAGACAGATTTAACGATAACAAAATTTTTGTTGGCTCTTGAACAGATAAATGTTCCCATCGAGGAATTTATGTTTGCAGCTAATGATTTTAAAAGAGATCACTTTTATCAACTTATAGATGAAGTTAAGCAGTGTTTCCTTAAGAGAAACGTGGCTAAATTACATAAAATGTTGATTAAACTCATGGAAAATGATGATTTATCTATTTTTTCAACAATCGAAATTATTTTTTTAAAAATAAAATTACAAGAACTTTCTAACGAAGAATATTTCAGCGATACGGATATAAACAGAATAACCGATTACTTATTTAGTGTTGATTATTGGGGAATGTTTGAAATTTTATTATTTGGAAATATCATGTATATTTTCAATCATGAAACATTTCTATTATTATCTAAAGAGATGTTACATAGAACTGAGTTTTATCATGACATACCTAGTTATAGAAGAGTGATCGCTAGTATGGCTCTAAATGCTTTTATCATTTGTATTGAAAGAGATTATCTAACGGATGCAAAATATTTTGAAAAACAAATTTCGCATTTTTATTTTGATGAATCCGAAATTTATGAACGGTTGATTTTTACAACATATGCACGCTCTTTTTATGAATTTAAAAAAGAACAGACAACAAAATCAATCCTAAAAATGAGAAAAGTAATTGGATTTATGCGTGCAGCAGAATGTGAGAAACTTGCAGAAAGATATGAGGAGCATTTAATTAAAATATTAGCACCTTTATCAGATGATAAATAAAAGTGCAGATTTGGGACAAAATAGAATTAGATTTATAAAGTGATATACTATGCTCGTAAGCTTACAAATTCAATTTGAAGTAAGGGAGGGATAGTAATGGCTAGTTTAGAGAAACATGAACTAACAGCAATCGATTTATCGGTAAAAAAAATTGATTGCGAAAAGATTAAGTTATACAAATCATTGTCTAAGTCACACGGGCATTAATGAGCTTTATATTGATTAGCGATGATATTTGTGAGGTGAAATGAGAGAATTTTAATTCCCATATATAAATATAGGTGTTATTAAAATTCTCTTAATTTTTATTTAATTAAGAAACTTGGTGCATTTTATGAATGAGAGAACTTGGTTAGAAGTTTTTAATCGTTTCTATTTAACAAAAGATTTATCGTTAAATAATGCAATAAAACCTATCTACGTAGGTTATAAAATTATTGAGAGATGTAATCAACGTTGTGTTCACTGTTGGGCTGGAAAAAATGAGGGGGTGATACCGTCATTAAATGACGTTATATCTGCACTTGATAAACTTAAACAACTTCAACCTCTTCATTTAACCATAACAGGAGGAGAACCTTTAGTACATGAAGATTGGTTTTCAATAGTTCAATATGCAAAAAATAATTTTCCAATTGTTGAGTTATTCACAAATGCTGTTTTATTTACAGAAGAATCTGTGAATAGACTATCCAAAATTTTTGATAAAAATGATTATGTTCAAGTGAGTTTGGACGGTTTAGAAAAGAGTTACATGAAACAGAGAGGTGTTGATGATTTCAAGCATGTGGTGGAAAATATCCAATTACTTGTGACTTATGGCATTAATGTTCGAGTTAATATGACTATTACTCATCTAAATGTTAAGGATATGTTAGGAGTATATGAATTGTTGAGAGATATCGGAATAGCTTCGTTTTCTATATCTCCAGTTTATCCGTTAAGAAGAGGGAAGAACTTAATTCCGTTAGTTGATTACGATGACTACCTTGTAAATTCTGAAAAGATAAAAAAACTGCATTCTGGAACTAAAGAAACAATGCATCTTGAAATAATTTATCCAATAGAAATTCAATCGAGAGAAGCTAGAAGATTGAAGAATTCTAAAGATATTTCTCGTTTTAATTTAGATTTATTGCATTGGACAATAGATGCAAAGGGGGATATATTCCATTTTATGGATCATTTTCCTATAAAAGAACTAAAGATAGGGAATATATATTCTAACACGACTGACGAGTTATTATCAAAGGATTTTCAGATTCAATCCTCTATTATGTTTCATAGTTCTGCGGGAACAAAATGTTCACAGTGTACCTTGAATGATTATTGCACGGGGTTTGGGTATCTTAATTCCTACCCTGAGATTGCTTCAGATTTTAGGAGGTGTAGCTTTGAAATCTGAAAATTTGATAGAAACATGTAAAAAAATAGAGTCAAGTTTTGACTTGCCATTTTATATCTATTCTAAGATAAGTTCTCAAAATAATGAAAAAGTAATTGCGCCTTTGAAGATTGGCCTGAAAATAACTAATGAATGTCATTTCAGATGTCCCTATTGTTTTGTAAGTAAGAATTCGGAATATTTAAGTTATCAGAATTTGAAAACTGTTTTATCCAAATTACCTCAATATCCATACGAAGTTTATTTGACTGGGGGAGAAGCAACTCTTCATCCGAAATTTGATAAAATTGTTGATTATATTGATAGTTTAGGTATTTTGATTAAACTACATACGACAGGTGTAGTTCCTCTTATTACAGAAAAATATATATTAAATAATATTGAAAAATTTTCATCGATTCAAATTAGTTTAGACTCAATAAAGAATTTTAATAAATTGAGACCAAATCTAATTGATGAAGATCCTTTAATTAAAATTGTGAATTTTTGTAAAAAATTACAACAAAATAAATTTGAAAATATCATAGTTAACATTGTAATAAGTTCTTTAAATATAATGGAGCTTCCAGAAATTTTTGATTTTTGTTTATCTAATAAATTGAAATATATTCAATTATCATCAATATTCACTACGAGTAAACGATTGTTAACTAATGATCTTGATTATTTTCTTTATTATGAAGAATTATTAACTACTTATCGAGAACAAGGAATAATTTTTAGAACAGCTCCGTTTTGTCATCCGTGGTCTTTGGCTATTCAAAAAGGTTATGATTACCATTCTCCTCTATATTGTCCGGCACAAAAAACAGAGTTTGAGATAGATATGAATGGTGATGTTTATCCCTGTCCGTTTTTGCACGATGAAAAACATAAAATGGGGAATTTACTGAATAATACCTTTGATGAAGTATGGTATTCTGGAGTAGAAGAATTAAACCATACAAATTGGAGTAAAAATACTAAATGTAAATCCTGCTCACTATATAAATTTTGTGGCGGAGGTTGTTATGCTCTGGCGAGTGTGTCTAATAAGGATTATGATATGAGGTGTAGTTTACATGCATATAAATAATAAAGTGTGGTTTATTCGTTTTGAACCTAATTTTCAAGGAGATAAAAAGACTATACTATATAATAAATTTAGTGGCGAACTATATGAAGTGTCTGAAATCTATTTTCATTTTTTAGAAAGTATAAGAAATAGGGAAAGTTGTCAAGATGCTTTAAAGAAACTATATAATACTGAAAATATAGATCTTGAAAAAATAATTGAACAAATTAAAGGCAATCTTTTAAATATAGGGGTTATCTTAAATGACTAACATAATATTTTCACAAGTTCAAAAGAGTTTTCACAAGAGGTTGATGTTAGACATTCCTGATTTTCAGGCAGATTCAGGTGAAATCATCTCCATTGTTGGTAGCAATGGTGCTGGCAAGTCAACTTTCATCAAACTTCTTGCAGGGATTTTCTTGCAGGATAAGGGAGAGGTTCGTGTGCATGGCGTTTCTAATCGTTCTAAGAAAATCAATTCGCTGGTCAAGTTTGTCTTGGAGAGCGGGCAGGGTTTGTACAGTTATTTGACTGCTATGGAAAATCTCCAGTATTTTATAGGCTTAAATGGGATTGCCTTGTCTCATATCAAAGCACAAGTGGATGCTTTGTGTGATCAGCTGGCTTTTACACCTTACAAAGACACGCTGGTTTCGGAACTGTCCCAGGGCAATCGTCAGAAATTAACCTTAATCTTAGCCTTGGTGCAAAAACCGAAAGTACTCTGTTTGGATGAGCCGACCAATGGGTTAGATTTACTGGCCAAAAAACAGCTAATGACTCTTTTGCAGGATTATGCTCGTCACCATCAAGCTAGTGTTTTCATCACCAGTCATGACGCTAGTTTTATCGAGAAGATCAGTACTCGGGTGGTGCTGATTCAGGAGGGACGGATATATCGTGACGGAACCTTTGAGGAGATTTTTGGCACTATCCACCAGCATGAAGTCTATCACTTGCTTCTGGCTAAGAGTGCAGAAAGCGTGCTGAGACAAAGCTTTCTTGAGTTGGACTACAAGGTGCTTGAGGATGGGATTTCAATAGAGACCAGAAATCCAGCCTTTTATCGGCGATTGCTAGAAGAAACGGAAGTCTTGCAGTTTAACCGAGAACATGCCTCTTTGGAAGATTTGCTTTATGAGGTGCTCAAATGATGCTAGCAGCGATTGGGCGGGAGTTTAGCCGCCAACTCAGCGAATACAAACAGTTCAAAGTCAATCTTCTCTTTGCTAATCTGGGAATTTTCTTTTTGGTTACGGGTTTTCTGACCTATTTTGATAGCCAGCAAGATACTTTTGAGTTATTTATCTTGCTGTTTACTTGGTATTTTTCTAGCCATAGTATCACCCATCCGACCTATTTTATCGAGGACGAGATTGTAGACCGCACCATTATCAACGTGATTCAGAGTCGGCGGAGCATCTTTGGCATGCTTTTTATCAAAATTATCGTGCAGATTTTGTTGGACTTGGTCAAGGCCATTCCTTTGTTTTGCTTGGTTGCCTTGGTTCAGCAGATTACCTTTCCTGCTGACTGGATTGATACAGTTGTTCCCTTTCTTCTATCCTTTGTGGTTATTGCCTCCCTTTATGGTCTGGGTTTTCTCTTTGCCAGTTTCTCCTTTGTCTTTACAAAAATTTCCAGTATTACTAGCCTCCTTGCTTACGGGATTCTCTTTTTGGTTGGTTTTCAGGAGCCATCGAGTCATTTGATGGTTACTTTATCTCGTTGTTTGCCTTTCCATCTTTTGGTGAGTTTTATCCGTCAGCCAAGTTGGTTCCTTATTTTACTATCACTGGGCTACGGTTTGTTTTACTGGCTCTTGGGCTACTTGTGCTTTCAAACTTGTTTGTACTATGGTAAAAAGAAGGGAAGTTTGTTCCATGTATAATGAAGTGAAGCGATTTTATCTCTTTCGCAGGAGACGCTGGGCGGATACCCTGTTTGACACCCTCTACCACATCATTTTCATTCTTGGTTTTTATAGCCTTTTGAGGGGAAATCCAGACTTTCAGCTGTCTTATTTTTATTACTATTTCATCTTGACTCATGTGGTTTACTTGGGAAATGAGGAGTTGGAGTACGAGATTCGGTCGGGGCAATCTTTTGTCACTCGGTATGCTTTGCAATCAGTGTATAGAATTTACCTGCAACGAGCAGTGGTTTACTTTGTTTGGTTGTCTTTGATTTTCTGGATTGCCCTACTGCTGATTCATCAGGATTTACTACCCCACTTTTCTTTGAAGGTCATCAGTTTCCAAGGACCGCTCGTGGTATTGATTGCTTTCCTGATTTTCCTCGGCTATTATCTTGTCATGATTCGACTGACTATCCGCTTTCAACGAATTTCAGTCTTGGTAGATTTTCTAAACACCGTGCTCTTATTCTACTCAGGGCTCGTATTTCCAGTGGTGAGTTTTGGGAATTTGAAGAAATTATTTGATTGGCTTATAAGAAATTAAGGATTCTTTTTTAATGCAGAGTCCTTTTTCTATTGTGATACTTTTTTCAAGATTTATCTGTTATTCTTGACCTAGTTTTTATAGAAAGAAGGTCTAAGATGTTAAATAAAGTCAAAACTA
>ERZ773022.378-NODE-378-length-38113-cov-9.247254_pt1 | contig 38113 bp, 46 predicted proteins | sample MGYA00580839_ERZ773022 | MGnify/ENA primary metagenome ERZ773022 (study PRJEB29015, sample SAMEA2738020) | human oral metagenome | biome: human oral; feature: human-associated habitat; material: dental | place: China | collected 2044 ... | reverse complement strand
GCCTCGGCGGTCTCGGCTCCAAGGCGCGTTCTGCGGCCTCTCGCGCTCAGGGCGGCCTCGGCGGTCTCGGCTCCAAGGCGCGTTCTGCGGCCTCTCGCGCTCAGGGCGGCCTCGGCGGTCTCGGCTCCAAGGCGCGTTCTGCGATGCGCCGCGCAAAGCAGTCGACTCCCGGCAAGGAACTGGTGCTGCACAACCCGACAGCGCGCGGACAGGCCGCTTTCGAGAGGCTCAAGCGAAAGCAGCGTCGGGCGAACAGCGGGTTCAAGCAGGGGCGGCCGGGTACGACGATGCGGCCTAGGCGCAGTTCTCGACAGCGCGGCTGACCTTCAAAATGCTTTCCAATACTGCGACCCCCCAGTATTACGAGGCTTTCCGACGTCGGGTACTATCGGGCGAGATTCCAGTCTGCCACGAGATAGAGATGGAGATGAACCGTATCGATCGCCTGGTGGATGATCGTAGGTACTACTACGATGATCAGGCGATCGACGGGTTCATCCGTTTCTGCGAGAGGGAGATGACGCTCACCGATGGCGAGCAGCTTCACCTCCTCGACACCTTCAAACTCTGGGCGGAGCAGGTCCTCGGATGGTGGTACTTCGAGGACCGTTCGGTCTACGTTCCGGGTGAACGAGGCGAGTCCGGGCACTTCGAGCGCAAGCGTGTTCGGCGACGTCTGGTGAACAAGCAGTACCTGATTGTGGGTCGCGGTGCGGCGAAGAGTCTCTACATGACCCTCTTCCAGGCCTACTTCCTCACGATCGATACGAGTACGACGCACCAGATCACGACCGCCCCCACGATGAAGCTCGCGGAGGAGGTCATGTCCCCGCTCGCGACAGCCATCTCGCGCCATCCGGGACCGCTGTTCTCATTCCTCACCCAAGGGTCTCTCCAGAACACGTCACCGACGGCGAAGGCCAATCGCCCGCAGTTGTCACCGACCAAGAAGGGCATCGAGAACTTTCTGACGAACTCCGTGCTCGAGATCCGTCCGATGACGATCAACAAGCTCCAGTCGCTACGGACCAAGATCAATACCGTCGACGAGTGGCTGTCGGGCGATATCCGCGAGGACGTCATCGGGGCGATCGAGCAGGGGGCGTCCAAAGTCGACGACTACCTGATCCTGGCGGTGTCGTCAGAGGGCCTGGTCCGAAACGGCGCCGGGGATAACATCAAGCTGGAGCTTCTGAAGATTCTTCGGGGCGAGTATCAGGACCCGCACACGAGCATCTTCTACTACCGCCTTGACGATGTCAAGGAAGTGGGCGATCCGTCGACCTGGCGGAAGGCTCAGCCGAACCTCGGATACACCGTCTCCTACGAGACGTACCAGCGGGACGTGGAGCGTGCGGAGAACGTGCCACACGCTCGTAACGACATCCTCGCCAAGCGGTTCGGCATCCCCATGGAGGGGTACACGTACTACTTCACCTATGAGGAGACGCTCCCGCACCGCAAGCGCGATTTCTGGGAGATGGGTTGCGCCATGGGTCTGGATCTCTCACAGGGCGACGACTTCTGCGCGTTCACGTTCCTGTTTCCCCTGGGCGATCAACAGTACGGCGTCAAGACGCGGTGCTATATCTCGGAGCGCACCATGCTTCGTCTGCCTGGCGCGACTCGGCAGAAGTATGAGGAGTTTCTGGGGGAGACCTCTCTTCGGGTGCTCGATGGAAGCGTGCTCGATCTTATGGCCGTTTTCGACGACCTCGAGGAGTACATCCAGGAGCACGCCTACGATGTGCGCTGCATAGGGTTCGACCCGTACAACGCCCGCGAGTTCGTGGAGCGGTGGACGAACGAGAACGGACCCTTCGGCGTCGAGAAGGTTATTCAGGGCGCGAAGACCGAGTCGGTCCCGCTGGGCGAGATCAAGGCCATGGCGCAGGATCGTCGGCTGCTCTTCGATCAGTCGATGATGCAGTTCACCATGGGGAACGCCATCACGCTTGAGGACACCAACGGCAACCGCAAGCTGCTCAAGGCCCGGCACGAGAACAAGATCGACTCGGTCGCAGCGCTTATGGACGCGTGGGTGGCCTACAAGCTGAACAAGGAGATGTTCGATTGACTAGTCTACTCGATCGACTTCGCCACGCGTACAACGCGTTCTCGGGGAACGAGCACGCTCGCAACTGGTCGGTGGGGCCCGGCTATACCGCCAGGCAGGACCGGCCGTTTCTCTCACTCGCGACCGACCGCTCCATCATATCGACGATCTACAACATGATCGCCATCGATGTCGCGGCCACGCCCATTCGGCACGTTCGCGTCGGAAAGAACGGACGGTACGAGAGCGAGATCGACTCCGGCCTGAACGAGTGCCTCACCTATGCGTCCAATGTCGATCAGGTGGGTCGCACATTCATCCAAGACCTGGTCCTGTCCCTGCTGGAGGACGATGCGGCGGCCATCGTTCCGGTGGATACCACGCTCAATCCGGCCAAGTCCGACACGTACGATATTCGATCGATGCGCGTCGGATCAGTCACGGAGTGGTTCCCCAAGCACGTCAAGGTCAAGCTCTACAACGAGAAGGTCGGCCGGCGCGAGGAGATTATTCTTCCGAAGGCGCAGGTCGCCATTGTCGAGAATCCTCTCCAAGAGGTGACTAACAAGAACAACTCGACGCTGTCCCGTCTGGCCCGCAAGCTCTCGATGCTCGACAAGGCGGACGAGCAGTCCTTCTCGGGGAAGCTCGACATCATCATCCAGCTGCCGTACACCATCAAGACTGAGGCGATGCAGAAGCGCGCGGAGAACCGCCGCAAGGACATCGAGAATCAGCTCGAGGGCAGTAAGTACGGTATCGCCTACACCGACGGCACGGAGAAGATCACACAGCTCAACCGAGCGGCGGAGAACAACCTTCTCGAGCAGGTGAAGTACCTCACCACTCAGGTGTATGCTCGACTGGGCATCACCGAGGCCGTCGTCAACGGCACGGCAACCGAAGAGGTTCAGACGCAGTACTGGAGCCGAACGGTCGAGCCGATTCTGGGCGCAATCACGAATGCCATGACTACGAAGTTCCTGACCAAGACAGCACGCACTCGGGGGCATCGCATTCAGTATCTTCGTGACCCGTTCCGATCGACCGCTCCGTCGAAACTGGTCGAGTCTCTGAACACGCTTCTGCAGGCGGAGGTCATCACCTCCAACGAAGCACGCTCATTCCTCTCTCTGCCGCCCTCGTACGACGAGCAGGCGGACAAGCTTCAGAACGCCAACATCAATCCGGTTGGGGATCAGGACGAGGGCGAGGAAGACGAGTACTCCGACGAAGACGATTCCTACTACGATGAAGGAGAGGAATGAGTCGATTCGATTTCAGCGGATGGGCGACTAAGAACGACATCACATGCTCCGACGGGCGTGTGATCCGGGCGAACGCGTTCATCGACAACGACGGCGCGCAGGTGCCGTTGGTCTGGCAGCACGGCCACTCTGCTCCGGACAACGTTCTCGGACACGCTCTGCTCGAGAACCGTCAAAATGGTGTGTATGCGTACTGCACGTTCAACAAGAGCGAGGCGGCATCACGCGCCAAAGAGCTTGTCCGGCACGGGGATGTCAACTCGATGTCCATCTACGCCAACAGGCTGTCCCAGAAGGGCCCGTCGGTCACTCACGGCAACATTGTCGAGGTGTCCCTGGTTCTTTCTGGGGCGAACCCTGGAGCGCTCATCGAGAATGTTGCGCTCCAGCACTCGGACGGGTCCTACACCGAGGACGAGACCGAGGCAGTCATTTACAGCGGTCTGACTCTGAAGCACTCGGAGGAGGATCTCGACGACGAGGAAGACATGGACGAAGACGAGATGACCGTCGGCGAGGCCATCGACTCGATGACCGACGCGCAGCGTGAGGCGATGTACGCCGTTATCGGAGAGGTCCTCGAGGACGCCGAGGCTGAGGCCGACGAGTACGACGAGTACGACGAGTACGACGACGAGGCTGAGGCCGACGAGTACGACGACGCCGAGCACATGGATGGGAGTGATCACCTGGTGCACAGTAACGTGTTTGAGGGCGGCTACGACGAGGGTCCGACTCTGTCGCACGCCGAGATGGAGGCGATCGTCGAGGACGCCAAGATGCCGGGCATGACCCTGCGTTCGGCGGCTCTCGCGCACGCTCAGGCCTACGGAATCAAGGACCCCTCGATCCTGTTCCCGGACGCCACGAACGTCGACAAGGAGCCGCAGCGGATCGGCCGAGAGCAGACCTCGGTCCAGATCATCCTGAACGGCTGCAAGCACAGCCCCTTCTCCAGGGTCAAGACCCAGTGGAGCGACCTGACGCCGGATGCGCTCCGGGCCAAGGGTTACGTCAAGGCGAGCATGAAGACCGATGTGGTCTACGAGATCGCCAACCGCAAGACCCTTCCGACCACTATCTACGTTCGTACCAAGATGGACCGGGACGACATCCTGGACATCACGGACTTCGATGTGGTCAACTGGATCAAGCAGAACCTGCGCACCTCCCTGGACGAGGAGCTCGCTCGTGCGATCCTTATCGGCGACGGTCGCGCCGCTTCGGCTCCCGAGAAGATCAAGGCCGAGAACATCCGCCCGATCATCCATGATGATGACCTGTTCGCGCACAAGGTCACCCTGCCCAAGGACGTTACCGCCGATGCGATTGTGGACACGGTCCGCTCTGCTCGGAAGAACTACAAGGGCAGCGGTTCGCCGACGCTCTTCACGACGAACGCCTTCGTCTGCAAGATGCTCGAGCTCAAGGACAAGAACGGCCGCTACATCTACGAGACCGTGGACAAGGTCGCGAGTGCTCTGAACGTCAAGGGCATCGTCGAGTGCGATGTTCTTGACGGCGCCAAGGACGAGAACTACATCTACCACGGGGCCATTGTCAACCTCGCTGATTACACCATCGGTGCCGATAAGGGCGGAGAGGTCAACTTCTTCACCAACTTCGACATCGACTTCAACCAGGAGAAGTACTTGTACGAGACCCGCGTCAGTGGCGCGCTGGTCAAGTACAAGTCTGCTCTGGTTCTGCGCGAGGCGCTGAAGTAAGCCGTGGCGAGGTTCTACGGCGCGATCGGTGTCGGTGTTCCGAAGGAGGTGTCGCCCGGCGTCTGGGAGGACCAGATCGTCGAGCGGTACTACTTCGGGAACATCACGCGCATCTACCGCAACATGGAGGGCGGCTCGAAGATTCTGGACGACTTCCGGGTCAACAACCAGATCTCAATCGTGGCCGACGCTTTTCTGGACGAGAACCTCGCAGGCATCAGGTACGTGACGTGGATGAGGACGCGCTGGACGGTGGGCTCCATCGAGGTGGCGCGTCCTCGTCTCGTGCTGGAGCTGGGGAAGGTCTACAATGGACCGACGCCTTAGACTGCACAAGATGCTGACGACAGCGCTGGGTTCCGACCACGTCTACTACCAACCTCCGGCGACAGTCAAAATGGTGTACCCGTGCATAGTGTACGGACGCTCGGACGAGTACGCCAGGCACGCCGACAACATAAAGTACCTCAAGGCCACGGGGTACCAGGTGACGGTCATCGATCGGAACCCGGACAGCGATATTCCCGACCGTGTGGGGGACTTGCCTCTGACGCGTCGTTCATCGCACTTCGTGGCCGACGGCCTGCACCACGACGTATTCACCATCTATGTCAGCTAGGAGACACAATGGCTGCTCTTACGTGGGACGAGACGGGCAAGCACTTCTATGACACGGGTCTGGACCGTGGCGTGCTGTACGTCTGGGACCCCACCGCGTCCAAGTACGCCAAGGGCGTGGCCTGGTCGGGCCTGACCAAGGTCACAGACAAGCCCACCGGCGCGGAGATCACCAAGCTCTACGCCGACAACATCCCGTACCTGTCGATGATCTCGGCGGAGGAGTTCGAGGCCACTATCGAGGCCTACACCTTCCCCGACGAGTTCTTCGCGTGCGACGGTGTTGTCGACCAGAAGGGCGTCCGCATGGGTCAGCAGGCCCGCAGGTCGTTCTGCCTGTCCTACCGCACCCTTCGCGGCAATGACACGGACGGAAACGCCCACGGCGAGACCATCCACCTCCTCTACGGCCTGCTCGCCTCTCCGTCGGAGAAGGCACGGGAGACCGTCAACTCCAGCCCGACGGCCACGACCTTCTCCTGGTCGTGCAAGTCCACGCCGATCGCGGCGACCGGCCTCAAGCCGGTCTCCTCGCTGGAGGTCACGTCGGACTCCGTCAAGCCCAAGGCGTTCAAGGCGCTCAAGGACAAGCTCTGGGGCTCTGGCTCGGACGAGCCGACCCTCCTTCTCCCGGACGAGGTCACCGCGCTGGTCGAGACTAACTCGACCCCGTGAAATCGTCCCCCCGCGGCAGGTGATGTGGCCTCCCTGCCGCGGGGGGATACCCAAGGACACACCATGCTCACACTGAAGATTGAAAGCGAAGAGTTCTTCGACGAGGAGCGCGAGGTCTTTCTCGCTCCTGTTCAAGGGACTCTTCGGCTTGAGCACTCTCTTCTCTCTCTGTCAAAATGGGAGTCGAAGTGGGAGAAGCCCTTCCTCACCAAGGACCAGAAGTCCGAGGAGGAGACGCTCGACTACATTCGCTGCATGACTGTCGGCCGCGCGGATGAGCGTCTGTACGAGTATCTCGGTGCGGATGCGGTGACTGCGGTTCAGCTGTACATCAACAAGCCGATGACTGCGACCACTTTTCAGGGCGATCGGCGAGAAGGTGCTTCGAACGAGATCGTGACGTCGGAGCTCATCTACTACTGGATGGTTGCGGCCGGAATCCCGTTCGAGTGCGAGCGCTGGCACCTGAATCGGCTCTTCACCCTGATTCGTATCGCCGGCATCAAGGCGAATCCTGACAACAAGCGATCCGCTGCGGATGTGGCGAACGAGTACCGAAGAATCAACGAGGCCCGCCGGAAGGCGATGAACACGAGGGGATGACGTGGAGGTAAACGAGTATGCCGCCAGTCAGATGCGCTACTGGTGCCGCACCAATGACTTCGGCGGGGTGGGATACAGCCAGCCCGGACGGCACGAGGCGTTCGACAACTCCAACTGGCTCGGATGGCTCACAGGCCCCGGACAGATGGATTGCAGTGCTGGGGTCGCCGACGCGTACAATATTGCGTTCCACAACTGCGGCGAGCCCTATGCCTATTTCCCTAGGTCTACCTGGACAGGCTCGCTTGTAGCCGACGCGGAGGCCCGGGGGTTCGTCGATATCGGCGACTCCTGGACCGGGAGCACGCCTTCGGGCGGGTTCTGCGTCGGCGATCTTATCCTAGCCAAGGGTCATGTCGTCATGGTCGTTAGGAACGGCGACGACTCGTTCAGCCCGGACAGTCCGGATCTGGCAGAGGCCTGGTCTGACTCGATGGGCGATATCTACGGCTCCTACGGAGCGGATGGTTCGACCGAGGACGACACAGGCTTCGAGACGCGTGTTATCAATTACGCGGATCATCCGTTCACGCAGAACGCCGCATGGACAACGTGTCTTCGTTGGCGAGGCGCTTCTGCGCCTGCTCCTGCGCCGCAGGCTTCTCGTGGCCGTGTTACCGGAATCGACATCTCGGACCACCAGTCCGGCATCGATATCTCGCAGTCGAGCGCGGACTTCGTAGTTGTCAAGGCCACGGAGGGCAGTGGCTACATCGATCCGAGTTTCACTACGCACACCGAAGGCGTTCTCGCTTCCGGGAAGCGTCTGGGTTTCTACCACTTCTCGTGGCCTGGCTGGAACTCGGTCGAGGAGGAGGTTGAGACCTTCGTCAATGCGATCCAGCCATATCTGAAGCACAAACCGTTCCTCTATCTCGATTGGGAGGACAGCACGGCGTGGTGGAACGTCGACTGGGCGAAGCGTTTCCTCGACGAGGTTACTCGCCGCACAGGGATCAAGCCCTACATCTACATGTCCGCCAGTGTGGCCGAGGCTTACGACTGGGAGAGCGTGGCCGAGACGTATTGGCTCTGGGCTGCGGGATACCCGTCTAGCGATCTTGACTCGCTGCGCACTCCGGACTGCCCTTACGCTCCATTCGGTCACGGCTGGTGGCTGCTCGCGTGGCAGTACTCCGCCACTGGTCGAATTCCGGGTTACGACGGCGATGTGGACCTTAATGTCTGCTACCGGCCGGACGTACTGAGCATTACCGCATCCGGCTCAACTCTTTCCGAATCGTCTACTGAAGAGGACTGGCTCAACATGCCTTCTGCTGTCGATTATCTTCGTACCATCGCCGACGCCGTGACTCCGGGTAAGGAGGGCGTCAAGTTCGACGGCGAGATCTACAACAAGGTCAAGGAGACCCACAACACTCTTCTGCGGGTGGAGCGCCTTCTTCAGGAGGGCGGCAAGAAGAGCGTTTACAATCGCCTGGACGACATCGAGCACTACATCGCGTCGCTTGATGGCCAGCTGAACGAGATCCGCCAGCTGCTCAAGAACAACGACAAGAAGACAGAGGCCTGAGGGTCAAAATGGATTGGCCCGAGGACCTTCGATACGCGACGATCGCTGGTCAGATCGCGTATCTCGATGCGGATGGGGCTGATGAGGGTGTCGCTCCTGACCTTACCCCGGCTGAAGGTACCGTACTCATATCTCCGCAGGTTCGAAACGTCTCGTACCTCGGGGACCACGGGCGCAAGATACTATCGGCCCGTCCGATCCGTGGGACGTTGGACGCCGAGGGTTACCTGGTTGTCAACGGCGCAAGGGGGGTGACCGTTCCCGCGTCGGACAACCCGAAGCTTCGTCCGAACGGCTATGGCTACACGATCTCGCTGTTCATCAAGGGAGCAGAGCGCTTTGACCCGCTTACCGTCTACCCCAAGAGCGGCGAGACCGTGCTGCTGGCAGACGTTCTACGGGTAGTGAGTGCTGCTCCCGAACCTATGCCGACACCTTCCCCGAGTACGCCCGGAGACAAGGGCGCACCTGGCGATAAGGGTCCTCCCGGAGACAAGGGCGCACCTGGCGACCCAGGCAAACAGGGTCCTCCCGGAGACAAGGGTCCAAGCAAGCCCGTCACGCTGTCTACAGAACCATCGGGTTACCCGGGTTACTACAAACTGGAACTCGAAGATACTCCGAATGAGACCAAGCTCAAGTGGTTCTCCTCGCCAAACTTCGCTCCCGCATACGTCACAGGTCCGCGTGATACAGGTAACAGGCGCCTCTGGGCCGTATTCAGCCTCACCGAGGTGACTGTTATCGGTGGCACGAATGGCGGCGAGATTCAGGTCGAGCGCGGTTGGAACTGGTTTGGCAAGCTCCCGCAGAACATCACCGTCTATGAGAACGCGTACGCGCCGTTGTTCGACAACAACTGGAACATCTGCGGATACACGACGATTCGTGCCGTTGACTCCAGTGTGCGTGTGTTCTCGCAGGCGGAGGGTGGCGTATTCATGACGGCTTGCACGGCTCCGCGAAAGACCTGATATGCCGTCGATGTCTCTGTCCTGGCAGGGCGACTATCGCGCTACCAAACGGTGGATGGACAAGATGGAGGCCGGCAGTGTCGCTGATGTTCTTCGCTCGTGTGGCGAGAAGGGCATCGAGGCGCTGTCGGCCGCCACACCCGTCCAAACAGGCAAGACGGCGGCGTCCTGGGGATTCGAGGCGAAGACCTCGTCCAAGGGGGTCACGCTCACGTGGACGAACTCCAATGTTGTGAACGGCGTTCCGATCGCTATAATTCTTCAGTACGGGCACGGCACCGGCACGGGAGGATACGTTCACGGCAGGGACTATATTAATCCGGCTATGCGGCCGGTGTTCGATGAGATCGAGAGCCGCATATCTAGAATGCTGAGGGGCTAATGGCTACCATTGACGAGCGAGTCGTAAGTCTCAAGTTCAACAACGCCCAGTTTATGGACGGCGTCCGAGAGTCCAAGGCGGGCATTCAGTCCCTCGACTCCTCGCTTCGTCTCGAGGGTGCTACGCGGGGCATCGATAACGTCGCGGAAGCCGCTCGTCGGCTGACTTTCGGCGATGTTGTCTCTGGTGCGGCTAATGTTATCTCCAACATGGGGCTGATGGAGGTCGCGGGCGTCGCGTCATTGGGCGGTATCGCTGCCAAGGCTGTTAGCGTCGGCGGCGAGCTCGTCAAAGCCCTCACCATTGACGCCGCCAAGGCGGGTTTCGAGGAGTACGAGCTTCAGCTCAACTCCGTTCAGACCATCCTGGCGAACACCGCGTCCAAGGGCGAGGACATCAACACCGTCAACGCTGCTCTGGACGAGCTCAACGTCTACGCCGACCAGACGATCTACAACTTCGGCGAGATGACGCGCAACATCGGCACATTCACGGCCGCCGGTGTTGGTCTGAAGGACTCTGTCAGCGCCATTAAAGGTATCTCCAACCTCGCTGCGGCCTCGGGATCGACGTCTCAGCAGGCGTCAACAGCCATGTATCAGCTCTCGCAGGCGATTGCGACCGGAACCGTCAAATTGATGGACTGGAACTCAGTCGTCAATGCCGGTATGGGCGGCGAGCAGATGCAGGAGGCCCTTAAGCGCACCGCACGAGTCCACGGGCAGGCTGTCGACGCGGCTATCGAGAAGCAGGGTTCCTTCCGTGACTCGCTGCAAGAGGGTTGGCTGACTTCTGAGGTCATGCTCGAGACTCTGACGCTCATGACCGGTGATCTCTCTCGTGAGCAGATCATCGAGATGGGTTACACGGAGGAGCAGACCGACGAGATCATGAAGTTCGCCGAGACGGCGAACGACGCGGCGACCAAGATCAAGACCTTCTCCCAGCTCATCGACACGCTTAAGGAGGAGCTCGGTTCTGGTTGGGCGCAGACATGGCGCATTATCTTCGGCGACTTCGAGCAGGCCAAGGAGCTTTGGTCGGGGATCGGGAACTACCTCACGGGGGTTCTCAGCAACGCCTCGAAGGCTCGGAATGAGCTTCTCCAGGCATGGGTCGATCTTGGCGGTCGCGAGGACGTCCTTCGCGGCCTCAAGAACCTCTTCGACGCGATCATGATGCCTCTTCGGGCGATCAAGGAGGCCTGGGACGCGACATTCTCCGGTCCTTCCGCAGAGGGGCTTGCACGAATCACTAAGGCGTTCGGCGATTTCACGGCGTACCTCATCATGGGCTACCCGCGTTTCGTCGATCTGCGCCGGACGTTCCAGGGCATCTTCGGGCTGTTCGGTCTCGGCATCGATATCGTCAAGGACATCGCGGAGGCGATAGGACCGCTTCTCGGCGTTGCAGCAGGAGTCGCGGGTAAGGCTATACAGTGGTTGGGCTTCGTGCTGCTCAACGTCACGAGTTATATCGCGTACCAGCTTCTCCGTTTCCGGGAGTGGTACCAGACGCTCGACCTCGGTGCGAAGGGCGCCGAAAAGGTCACCGCTGCGCTTCAGGTGATGCACAAGTACCTGGCGGCTGCGGCCAGCATCGCTGGTAAGTTCAAGGAGGGTCTCTACGTCGGACTCGTCTACCCCATGGGTGTACTCAAGCGAAGCGTCGAGCACCTGTGGGAGACGATCAAGGACACCTTCGACCGCATCTACCACGCGATCGTCGATCCGTTCAAGAAGACGGACGAGGCCGGCGGCGCGGTCAACGTGCTTACAGGCGACGTCGTCGATCTGGGAGACAAGGTCGAGGAGGCCGCTCAGCCGGTCATCACCTTCGCTCAGGTGGTCTCCGCCATGGGGCGCAAGGCTTGGGAGGCCGGCAACAAGCTAGCCCATAAGCTCTCGCCCTATATTCTGGAGCTTGCCAGCTGGATCGACGGTACCAACCACAAGATCGAGGAGTTCGGCGACAAGACCGAGGCGAACATCACCGAGAAGATGCCTACGGTCATCGAGTGGATCGAGAAGACCAAGCAGGCCTTCCGGGACATGAAGGACGCCTTCACGAATGGCCTCATGGACTCCCTCACCGGCAACGACTCGAAACTGTCGCTGCCGGATGTGGACACCAGCACCTTCCGCGGCCAAATTACGCTTGCCGCCTCGTCCCTCAAGTCGATTGACACCTCGTCATTCACGGCAATGCTGGCAAGTGCCGGCGCTGCTCTGTCGAGTTTCGGGACCCACCTCTGGAACGCCGGAAAGGCGCTGAAAGAGTTCTGGGGCAACATGAGCATCGGCGAGCATATCGCCAACGGCTGGGACAACTTCAAGGACCGCTGGGGCGGTCTTCCGGGCCTTATCGGCAAGGGCGTTACGGCCGTCGGCAAGGCGCTCGGGTTCCTCGCGGACCAAGCGGCTCGCTTCGCGGGATCGGCTCTGAAGGGTCTGGGCGAGTTCATCAAGAACTCGATCACGTGGTTCACGGGGCACCACCAGGTCGCCGCTATGACGCTCGCCATCGGCGGCGTTATCAGCGGCCTGCTTCGCTTCGTCACCGCTGGTCGTGCCATTTCCGGGACGTTCATCTCGATCAAGGATCTTATCGGCTCGGTCAAGAACGCCATCGACCAGTTCAGCGGCGTATTCACCTCCTTCTCCAAGAAGCTGGAGGCCGAGGCGAAGACCGAGACGGCCAAGCAGATCCTGATGTATGCGGGCGCCATACTGGTGCTTGCGGCCGCGATGTGGGTGCTCGCCCAGATCCCGGCGGACAAGCTGCTTGGCGTATCGGTCGCCATTATCGCCGTGTTCGCCGGCCTTACGGCGTCTGCGGAGTCGATCGGCAACTCGCTCAAGGACAACGCGAGCATGCTCGTGGGGGCTCTCGCCATGGTGGCGATCTGTATCGCGGTCGCAACTGCGGCGGGGGCGCTGCGCGTCGTCGCCGGTATGGAGTGGCCCGAGATCCTCGCCGGAACGGCTGCGCTCGCGGCTATATTCGGCATGCTCATCGTGACGTCCAAGAATGTCGGCAAGAACAAGGGCTCGCTCATGGCGCTCGGCGTGAGTGCTATATTGCTGGGCGCTGGCGTACGCCTCATGGTCAACAGCGTCGCCAAGCTCGGCGAGATGTCTCTCGCTCAGCTGCTGCAAGGCATGGCGGCGCTCACGATCATGATCGCGATTCTGATGATATTCAACCGCGTGCCTACGCCGCGGAAGAACGCCATCGGGAACGCGATCCAGTTCCTTATCTTGTCGTACGCCCTCAAGAACGTCGCGTCGGTCATCAAAGAGTTCGGCGAGATGGACTGGAAGACGTATCTCGTGGGGCTCGGCGAGATGACTGGCGCCCTGGCGATCCTTATGGGCGTCGCGATATTGCTGGACAATATTCCGCTCTCCACGGTAGGAGCGCTAGGCCTTCTTGTTGTGGCTATGGCCGTGGGCAAGGTCGCGGTGATCATTGCGACGTTCGCGGCGATGCCATGGCAGCAGTATCTGATCGGCCTCGGCGAGATGACAGGGGCGTTGGCGGTTATCGTCGCCGCAAGCTATTTGGCCTCGGGGAGCATCGGGGGCGCAGTCGCGTTGGCTGCGCTTGCTGCCGCCATATCTCTCCTTGTTCCGGCATTGGTCATCCTCAGCCAGATTCCGCTCAGGAAGGCCGCTACTGGCCTCCTTATCCTGGCGGGGGCGCTGGCTATTATCATCGCCGCTGGCTATCTTGCTATAGGCGCGGCTGTCGGGCTCGGAGCGCTTGCGCTGGTTCTCATCGGTCTTGGCGCAGGCTTCGCTCTGGCCGGCGCGGGCGTCTGGTTGTTCGCAACAGGTCTTACGCTGCTGACAGTCAACGGCGCAGCGGGCGTAGCCATATTGGCGAAGATGATCGAGCTTCTGCCGATCCTGGGTACGAACCTGGCCGGTCTCCTTGTGAATTTCCTGGCGGTTCTCGGCGAGAACATGCAGGCGATTCGCGATGGTCTCGGGGCGCTCTTGATCGGCATATTCGGAGCTATCACCGACTCGCTCCCCGCGTTCGGTGAGATGTGCATCCAGCTTATCGGGACGCTTCTCACGGTCATCGTTACGATGACGCCGCAGATAATTCAGGCCGCGTTCGACCTGCTTCTCGCGCTTATTCAGGTGCTGATCGACAAGATGCCTGAGTTCGCCGAGAAGGGCGCCGAGCTCATTATCGCCTGGTTGCAGGGCATCGAGGACCACGCTCCGGACGTTGTACAGCAGGCGGTGTCGACCATCTCGACGCTTGCCACCGCGTTCAGCGAGCAGCTTCCGACGATTATCCAGACGGCGTTCGATATCGCGATCAACTTCCTCAACGGGTTCGCTGAAGCGATTCGGAACAACTCCAGCACCGTCGGAGACGCCTGCGGGAACATCGTCGACGCGCTCGTTACGGGCTTCAAGGACTACTCGTCCTCTTTCGGGAGCCGTATCTGGGACACTCTGACTCGACTCGGCCGCGATATCATCAACGGTATCAAGCAGGGGGTCAGGGACAATGCGCACAAGATCGGGGACGCGCTTATCTCCGGTGCGAAGGCCGGCATCGGCCGGCTCAAGTCCTACCTGGGCATTCACTCGCCCTCTCGGCGCTTCGCCGAGCTCGGCAAGTGGACCATGATGGGGTTCGCCAAGGGCATCTCCGACAACTCCTCCGAGACAGTTGCTGCTGCACAGAACTCGGCGAAGGCCGTTTCCGAGGAGTTCGAGAAGAACCTGGATATCGATCCGGAGAACGTCGACCTCTTCGGCAACCAGGAGCCTCCGGTGATCAAGCCGGTAGTGGACTTGTCCGAGGTCGACAAGGCCAAGGAGGCGATCAACGGTCTCGGGGCCTCTCCGAATCTTACGGCGGAGGCCGCCAGGGTCGAGGCACTTCGCTCTGCGTACAGTGTTACGGCTCCCGAGCCGCAGCGTCAAAATGACAGCGATCGTCCGAAGGGCGACGTTATCTTCAACCAGTACAACACCTCGCCAAGGGCACTGTCGGAGGCGGAGATCTACCGTCAGACACGGAGCCAGCTGGTTGGTCTTCGAGAGGAGATATTCAAGCTGTGATACGATCTATCGAGCTCATTCCCGCAGACCGAGAGGGCCTGCTGCTGGAGATTGACAAGCCGGAGGACACCGGCATCCTGGTCAAGTCCATCGACGGCCTCGGCCCGGCGAAGGCTACGATCAACACCACAGCGCTGTCTCTGACCGACTCGGCGATGTTCAACGGCAGCAGGGTGGGTATGCGAACTATCACGCTCACCCTGCTGCCGCTCGAGGTTCCTACGGTCGAGCGTGCACGGCACCGGATCTACAACCTTCTACCGATCAAGCAGCCGGTAACGATTATCGTGCGGACGGACACTCGGGTCGTCAAGACACTCGGGTACGTCGAGTCCAGCGAACCGGACATCTTCTCCAAGGAGGAGGCCATAAAGGTCGTCCTCATCTGTCCCGAGGGCTACTGGTCGGACGGCGCTGACGACACTCAGAACTATCTGCCCTTCGTGCAGGAGCACGCGGCGTTCGAGTTCGACTGGGAGGACACGCCTCTCTCGGAGAGCCCCACGCTTATATTTTCGAAGACCGTTGGTCTCCCCTCCGTTATTCTGGAGAACGGCGGAGACGTTCCGGCGGGGTTCACGATCATGATCGACATCCTCAAGGACAACGCCACGCCGATCACGATCTATGACGATGTTCGCAATCAGCACCTGACTCTGACAACCAAGTGGCACCCGGACGCGGCTACCACGCAGCCGGCCAAGGCGGGCGATCGCTTTTACATCAACACTCGTGTGGGCCACAAGGCAGTCACGCGTATTCGAAACGGCAATTCCGAGAAGGCGCTGCATCTTCTCGATATCGACTCGGACTGGCTCATGCTGTATCCGGGAGAGAACCGTCTCTACTACACGATCAATGTCGGCGGCGGAGCCAAGGTGTCCCTGTCCCGCGATATTCTCTACCAGGGGGTATAGTGTATCTAGCCGTCCTCGACAAAGGACTTAACCTTGCGTACGTGATTGACGACTACAAGTCGGTTATCTGGACGGAGCGCTACAACAAGTACGGCGACTTCGAGCTGGTGGTCCCGGGCACTTACGAGAACTACGAGAAGTTCCGCCTCGATACATATCTGTTCACCCCTGAGTCGCAGAAGCTCATGATCATCGAGCAGCTCGAGTGGACAGAGGAGTACAACAAAGCCAGCGAGATCAAGATCACAGGGCGATCCCTGGAGTCCATTCTCGACCGACGTATCGTAGGGCCGATCCGCTCCAGCGATGACCCCTGGTTCTACTACGTCAGAGGCTTCAACGATTTCGGCGACAACATCATTACGTCCCTGGTCGCGGATGCGTTTGCATTTCGTAAGCCGACACTTCCTCGCCACGTGGGCTGGCTGCGCTGGATGGCGAACCCGAAGGATCTCCCGACGGAAGTTCTTCGTGGAAGAGACGGCGCCGAGATGAAGCTTCCGCAGCGCCGTTTCACAACGGTTGCTGAGCAGCACAGCAAACCCGCTGGCCCGGGCTCAGACCTTCGGCTCAGTCAGTACTCGATTGACCTCTCGTCGACGCTTGAGGGCAGCTTGTACGAGATCGTGACCACTATTCTCGGGTACTACGGCGGCGGATTCGCAATCGACCTGGAGCTCGGAAACCCCTTCCGCTGGTGGGGTTACGTGTACAAGGGGCTGGACCGCACGCGGTCGCAGACGAAGCGGTCGCCCGTCATCTTCTCGCCCAAGATGGACAACCTGTCGAAGGCAACTTACATCGAGTCCGTTGCGGATTACAAGTCCGTTATCTACTCGGGCCTTGTCAGCAGCCAGAGCGTCGGTGAGGCACATGAGTACGGCGACACAAAGCCGAAGACGCAGCTCGCCAACAACTCGAAGACGATCGGCATCTCGGGACTGGAGCGCCGAGAGGGATATCTCCAGAACATCCAGATCAACGAGATGACCGGCGTTCGCTCTGACAGGAACGGGTCAAAATACTCGGTTCTCGGCGAGCAGACCATGTCCAAGGAGCAGGTCCTACAGAAGATCGAGGATGCCTGTAACGACGAGCTGTACAAGCACGGCAAGAAGACGGTATACACCGGCGAGGCGGACATGACGACGATGTACCGTTACGGCGAGGACTTCTTCATGGGCGACCTGGTTCAGCTCGAGAACGGCCACGGTCTATCGGAGAAGGCGATTCTCACTGAGTACACCCGCTCCTCCTCCGAGTCCGAGGGCGACAAGTTCTATCCCACATTTACCAAGCCGGACGAGTCCTCGGCCTGGCACCACTGAGGAGGGAGAATGGCACTTACCTCTGGCTTTTATCCGTCAAAGGACGGGGACAGAAAGTATTCCGCTCTGGATTTCGGGCGGATGTTCGACGGACTTATCCACGACGGTATCTATGCGACCGCGCTGAACGGTTTCCGCCCGAGGATGAAGGACGCGAACAGTCTCACTATTCAGGTGGACAGCGGTCGCGCGTGGTTCAACCACACGTGGGTGGTCAATGACGCCGTGATCGAGATCGACGGTTCCCCGGCGCACCCGACATTTCCTCGATGGGATGCTCTGGTTCTCACTGTGGATCGGTCGGACGACCAGCGCTCGGCGTATCTCGAGATCGTCAACGGGACGCCCAAGGACGGGGCAACACGACCGGACGTCACCAGCACGAACAACGAGATCAAGTCCCGGTACCCGCTCTTCTACCTTTTCATGGACAGTAAGTACAAGGCCGGGACTGCTCCCAAGCAGGTGAGCGACAACCGAGGCCAGTCGACGTGTCCGTTCGTGACTGGTATCGTCGATCACCTCGATGGCGACACCCTGTTCAAGCGGTGGGACGACTCGTTCCAGGAGTGGGCGAAGAACTACAGCGCCGAGGTCAAAACCGACCTGGATGAGTGGAAGGCCGAGCGACTGGCCGACTACAACACCTGGAAAGACACCTTGATCAACACGATGAACGGTGACACCAACAAGAAGGTCATCAACGAGATCGCAGCGATCAAGTCTCAGCTCCAGGGGATGACCGCGGGTTTTAGGATCTACCAGGACATAGTATGGTCCAACGGGCAGGTTCTGGTAGACCGTACTACGCCCGTTCAAGGAAAACTCGTCTACGAGCTTAAGGTGTGATTCATGCGTATCTCCGATCTTCCGATCGTCCGGTATAACGAGGAATCGGACTATATCGTCCTCGACAACCCCGGCAAGAGCACAACGAAACGGATCTCCTGCTCCGACTTTCGCTTCGCCGTGTTCTCCAACTACCAGTTCACCCACAACCAGATCGTTCGCGGAGCGTCTCTCGGCAACGAATTCCGACAGGACCACAAGGACGCGATCCGGTCCGGATCGTTCCAGGACTTGTGGCTCGGGGACTACTGGCTGTATAACAACGTCCGTTGGATGATCGTCGACTTCAACTACTTCAGGGGTACGGAAGAGGGCGTCAAGAACCATATTGTGGTCATGCCCGACCGAAGCCTTACCGCCACTATTGCCACTAAGGCAGAAGACCCGCTGAAGAACTACTGCGACTCCCTGATGTACGATGCAGCGGCGAAGCTCAAACCGCAGTTCGCGTCGCTGTTCGGCGACGAGTATATCATGGGGCACAAGGACGTTCTTGCGAACACCTACGCCGGCAGCGCAACGTTCCCGTACACATCGGACCAGATACTCGTTCGCGGCGGTATCTATTCCACGATTCCGGACGAGGTCATGATGTTCGGCGCCCGACTCATGGCTCCGGTTCAGGCGGGACGAGACGCGGCCAGCCATATTACGGGAAAGCAGTTCTCGTACTACCGACAGGGCATGGGCATCCCGAATCCCCACCAGATCTTCTGGCTGCGGGACAAGTGCTGGTACAACTACTTCACCTGCTGGGCGGACTACCGTCTGAGCAGTCGTATCTGGAACACGACCGCCGGCCTGCGTCCCTTCGTCTGCATCTCGGGGGATGCCAACTGATGTCTCACACGCTCGAACTGGCTATCACTGTCGCTACATCAGTGCTTGGCTCCTCGGGCTTGTGGGCATTCATTCAGGCGAAGAACGCGAAGAACGCCGCGCAGTCCCAACTCATGGTTGGCCTTGCGCATATCCAGCTCGTCGCCATCGCCGAGGGGTATATCGCGCGCGGCTGGATCACCCACGCCGAGTACGATGACATTCGCGTGTACCTGTATGACCCGTACAGAGCGCTGGGCGGCAACGGGTCCGCGCAGCGTCTTGTGCAGGAACTGTCCCTACTACCATCTCACCCGCCATCTGAGGAGCATCATGACTAACAAGACGTATGACCGTCTGAAGTTCGTCGCGCAGGTCGTCCTTCCTGCTCTCGCCACCCTGTACACGGCTCTTGCGGCCGCCTGGGGCTTCGGCCACGTCGAGGGCGTCGTCGGCACCATCACCGCCGTCGACCTCTTCCTGGGTTCCCTCCTGGGCATCACGGCCAAGCAGTACACCCCTCCCGCGGACGGTGTCCTGCACGTGGACCACGAGAACAAGGAGGTCGTGGCCGCACTGGAGAGGCCGGCGGTCGACCTGCGCAGGGGCGACTCGGTCACGCTGAAGGTCTCCGAGGCCTGACGCGAGGGGAACAGGGCTCATAATGAGACCTAGAGAAAGGAACCACATGTCCCCCGACACAGAGAAGCTCGACCAGGACGACCTCCTGGAGGACGCCTACGCCTTCGCGTACGGTCTGGACCCCGACTCCGAGGCCTACCGTCGGACGCTGGACAGCATCGACAAGCTCGAGTCCATCTCCCGTGCCAAGCACCGGAGCTGGAAGCCGAGCCCCGACGCCGTCCTGTCGTCCGCGACCAGCCTCCTCGGGATCCTGATCATCGTGAAGGCGGAGAGCATCTTCCCGATCGCCTCCAAGGCGCTCTCGATCGCGACCAAGATCCGACTCTGAGATCTAACCCCATGCCATGGGCCCCTGTCATAACCGACTCGGGCCCATGGCATGGTTTATCGAAATCGGGTTCTAAAAATTGCCCGGGAGGGATTTTCGGAAACGCGATTTCGACAAGGCCCATGATGAGACCCCACAACTCGAAAGGAACTTCAATGCTGCTCACAATCACCTTCGTGCTCGCTCTCATCTCGCTCGTCGAGTTCCTGCTGCTGACCTGCGCGCTCATCGCGTACAGGGACGCCGCCAGGAGCAAGAAGCGCGTGACTGAGTTCGACAAGGAGTTGATGCGCCTCTACAAGTCGCTTTCCGAGAACTGACCTCGCGCCTATAGCCCCAACCCGGGCTATAGGTCTCGCGGAACCATCATGCCTCATAATGAGAACCAAGAAAGGAACCGCAATGAACTTCTTCTGCTGGATCATCAAGAACATCGTCTTCGGTGTTGGCCTCTGGACCATCGCCAAGTGGGTGTTTAAGAAGAACCGCTACGAGTCCTCCCCGGGAAACTTCTACTACTGACTCACGCCTATAGCCCCAACCCGGGCTATAGGTTTCTTGAAAGGAACACCATGTTTTCTCAGACTCTTTGCTGCGTCACGACAATCGTCGCGATCATCGGCATCGCCGATATCTTCCACCGCCAGCTCGAGGAGAAGGAGGCCATGCGCAAGCAGATGGACGAGCTCCAGAAGGAGAAGAACGAGACGGAGAAGCAGCTTTCCGACCTCACGATGACCATCCTCGATCTGCGCGCCCAGCTTCGAGAGAAGAGCGCCTTGTGATACTTGCGCTGGCCATCGCGACTATGATCATGCTTGCCGTATTCGCCGTGATGGCTTTCTGGTGACTCGCGAAAAACACATCTCCTATAATGAGACCCCATAGAAAGGAATCACAATGAACAACACCGACCTCACTCCCGCCGAGAACAACGACGAGAAGAAGTCCCCGTTCAACCTCCCCCCGCTCTCGGACCAGACCAAGTCCGAGCTCAAGGCCCTCGGCTGGGCCGTGCTCAAGGGCGTCGCCGTTGCCGGCGCCGTCATGGGCACTCTGGCCATCGCCGCTGCGCTCAGCAAGTCTGACGAGACGGACGAGGACGAGGACGACTTCGACACCGTTGACGCGGACGAGGACGAGTGACCATCGTCTCCGTCTAACTCTCGCCTATAGCCCCCAACCCGGGCTATAGGTTTTCGCCATGTGCTTCTCAGTCGCTGTTGCGCTCATATTCTTAGCGCTCGCTCTTGTCCTGCTCAACTGAAGGAAATACCATGATCAAGAACACCATCCTCGCCGAGAACTTCGACGGCGAGACCGTCGCCCAGACCTGCTGGTTCAACCTCACCCGTAAGGAGGTCGTCGACTTCCTCATCGAGGAGTCGCAGCAGGACAGCGTCTTCGCCCGCAGTCTTCTCTCGGGCGAATCCACGCCGGAGAACCTGCGGGTCGTCGACGGTATCACCGCGTACCAGTTCTTCGTTCGCCTCGTCGACCGCTCGTTCGGCGAGAGGGACCAGGACGGAATCCACTTCCGCAAGTCCGAGAAGGCCCTCAAGGACTTCAAGGAGTCCGTGTTCTACGAGGAGTTCCTCTTCGACCTGGTCAACGACCCCAAGAAGGCGGTCAAGTTCTTCAACGGAGTCATGCCTAAGAAGATGATCGAGGACGCTCGTAAGGCCAACCCGGAGGCGTTCGAGGCTCTGGGTGTCTGACGGCATTTTCGAGGGGTCTCACTAGCGAGTTCTACATGGCTCATAGTGAGACCCCTTGAAAGGAACACGCAATGAACAACACCGACTCGGTCAACTCCCACGACATCGTTCTCTTCGGATCCGCGATCTACATCGCGCTCTGGACCCGGACGATTCTCTGGTACGCCGACGGAACTGACATCGCCAACTGACGAACCTCTCCTATAGCCCCGACCAGGGCTATAGGTTTCTCGAAAGGACACACGTGAATGGACTTGTCCGCGGACTTGTATCCGCTACGAATAGGCACGCCCCAGCGATTCTCGCGGCGGTCGGAGTCGCCGGAACTGTTCTCACGGCGGCTACCGCTGTTGTCGGAGACCGGCAGGCCGCGCTCAGGTGCGAGCGAGCCGGAATCGACGTCCCCACGAACCGAGAGCGTCTCGAGCACGGATGGACGTGCTATATTCCTGCACTCCTTGCGGCGGCGGGAACTGTTTCAGCCGTCATTGCCGGTTATCGAGTCGGCGCTGCACGGCAGGCCGCAGCGGTAGCCGCTTGCACCATGACGTCCGAGGCCTTCGATCGTTATCGTTCGGCCGCCAAGGAGGTTCTCCCCGAGGACCAGAGGAAGAAGGTCGAGTCGGCCTCCGCCGCCAAGATCCGCCTCCCCGAGAACCGCCAGAACGTCATATTCGTCGAGGGCGGCACCGTGCTGTGCTACGACGGACACAGCGGACGGTATTTCCGCTCCAGCATGAACCACCTCCGCAAGGTGCAGAACGACCTGAACCGGATCCTCATCTCCGAGTCCTCGGTCTCCCTCAACGAGTTCTACGAGCACGTGGGACTCCCGACAACGGCCATGGGCGACCAGCTCGGGTGGCGCGTCGGAGCAGAGATCGAGCTCCATTTCTCCACCAGCATGGGCGACAACGAGGAGCCCTGCCTCGTGGTGGACTTCATCACCGAACCGATCCCCGACTGGTTCAAACTCGGCTGAGCATATCTGAAAGGACACAATGTCATTCTGGGAGTACGCCGTTCTCACGGCAGTCGATATCGTATGGCGACCGATCAACGCGACGCTCGGTTTCCTCGAGAAGCACACGAACTGGTGGGAGTGATAGACATGGACGTACCCGTTCGCGGAAGCCTTCCGGGCAACAGCGACAAGGACAAGGAGCGCGTCTCCAAGCAGATCACGAGCAAGCCCGGACGCCATATCGCTCCGAGCTTCCGCGACCGCGCTGTGAACGCGCTCTTCGGCGACGACCTGAAGTCCGTCGGGTCATATCTGTTCTGGGACATCGCGATCCCGGCGTTCAAGAACATGGTGTACGAGATGGTGGTCGGGGGTACCGAGCGGACGCTGTTCTCTCAGGGCGGCGCTCCGGCATATCAGCGCCCCACGACGCCTCGCTACACCTCCTACAACCGCGTCTACCAGAGCAGGACGTACGGAACGACGCCGGGCAGCGAACGAACGCTCACGAAGAGCGTCTACCAGCCCGTCGTGCTCGACTCGAAGAGCGAGGCGGAGTCCGTCGTCACCGAGCTCACCAACATCGTCGACACGTACGGGTCCGCCTCCGTGGGGGACCTGTACGGCATGGTCGGCATCTCCGCGGACTACCCCGTCGAGGACCGCGGCTGGACGAACCTGACATCTGCTCAGGTCACACGCGTCCGAGACGGATATCTGCTCGATCTTCCGTCCCCCGTCAAGATCAACTGAAAGGCATATTCTCAAATGAACCTCGGAGTCATTACTCGCGCCGCTGGGAAGGTCGGTCTGGTGCTGTCCAAGCACTCCCCGGCCATGCTCAGCGTTATCGGCGGCGTCGGTGTTGTCGCCACCGCAGTTCTCGCGTCGCAGGAGACCCTGCGCGTCAAGGAGGTCGTCGAGCCCCACGTCGAGAACCTGGAGCTCATTTCCGCCACGCTGGAGGACGAGTCCAAGCAGTACAGCGACCAGGACGCCCTGCACGACCGTACGGTTATCTACACCCGTCTCGGTCGGGACCTGCTGAAGCTCTACGCTCCGGCTCTCGTTGTCGGCGTGCTCACCATCGCGTCCATCGCGGCGTCCCACCGCATCTCCGCCAAGCGCATCGCCGGTCTGACGGCCGCTTACGGCGCGCTTGACCAGTCCTACCGCCGCTACAGGGGTCGTGTCGAGCAGGCCCTCGGAGAGGAGGGGATGAAGGAGCTCGACACCAAGATCCGCGAGCAGGCGAAGAAGGATATTGCTGAGCGTCGCAAGCCCGACGCCGATATCTCTGAGATCGGGGACAGCATCTTCGACCTGGCCGGCGCCTCCCAGTACGCGGTGCTCTATGACGAGAACGCCGCCACCTGGAACAAGAACCGGAACCTCTCCACATCGATTCTCCGTGCGCAGGAGAACTACGCCAACGACCTGCTGAACTGCCGCGGGTACGTGATGCTGAACGAGGTCTACGCCGGACTCGGTCTACCCCAGACATCTGCCGGGGCGGTCGTCGGCTGGATCCGCAAGGACGACGGCGGTGCTGACGGCTACATCACCTTCGGTGACTGGGACGCGAACTACTTCGACGACATCTACAAGGACGTCGACGGCGTGTGCGAGGCGAGGCGCTGGATCCTCGACTTCAACGTCGACGGCGTTATCTGGGACCGCATCGACGAGGTGTCGGTCCGTTGATATTCTCGCCGCGTGACGCGGTGCTCGTGGCGGCCGGGGCGCTTTCGGGTGCCCTGGCCGCCGTCGGGGCGACCGCCTATATTCTGAACCGCAAGCACTTCCACGAGCTCGAGGACATGAAGAACGCCATCGCCCGAGAGGCGATGATCCGCAAGGAGGCGACCGACACCTCGAAGATGCTCAAGGCCGCTATCTCCGAGCAGGAGAAGCAGCTCGAGTTCTTCCTGAAGATGCCCGCAGAGGTGCTTGCGCCATATCTACCATCGGAGGATGATGACATGCATGAGTACGACCCCGACGTGGAGGCGTACGACAGCGAGATGCTGCCGGAGGGGGCTGACTCCTTCGGGTGCCAGGTGCTGTCCGAGAAGGAGTGGGCGGAGCGCGAGGGTCGAGGCGATTTCGACGACCTCACTCTGCGCTACTACGTGAAGGACGACACGCTGGTCGGGCCAAACAACCGGCCGGTGGAGTTCCCGCAGGACCTTATCGGGGAGGCGCTCAGCGTCATCTCCGTGCCCTCGAGCGGGACCACTACCGCCTATATCCGCAACTTCCTGATCTGGGCGGACATCACGCTCGAGATCTACGCGGACGCGTTCTTCGAGAAGGACCCCGATGCCTGACACGCAGCGTTATTTCGAGTGGCTGTACGGACGAGCGATCTCCTTCGTGGAGCACTACCGCACGCTCTGCTCCGTCCTGCACACTATTATGTTCTTCTCGAACGTGCCGATGGACGACAACCGCGTCGCGGACGCCGTCTCTCTCCGGACCATGTTCGAGACAGAGGCTCAGGCGGATCTGTCCGCGCTTCGGGAGCCCTCGGTGCTGGAGATGCTTGTCGTCCTGGCGCAGGACCTGTCATTCCAGACGATGGACGAGGAGGATATTCAGATCGCGTTCGCCGAGATCCTCGGCAACCTCGGTCTCAGTAAGTGGATCGACGAGCGCTGGGCGGTAGAACCGTTCGAGGCGGAGCACGACACGCGCCTCACGATCCATCGATGGCTCGATCGTGAGGAACTCACCCCCCGCACGCCATTTCCGGTGTTCGAGAACGGCGAGCTCGTAGACACTCGCCGCATCGAGCTCTGGTACCAGATGCATCTGTACAACAGAAGCATCGACCAATTCTAGGAGCACGCTATGGATTTCTTCGAAGTGGCCAGGACCGAGAAGAAGGATGGTTCGGCCTGCCTCGCCCCGGAGTTCCTCGTGGGAGAGCCCACGGACTTCATGATCCGGGGCGGGGCGTTCTACGCCATCTGGGACGAGGAGAAGGGCAGGTGGTCCACTCGTATGGATGACGTCGCCCGTCTCGTCGACCGTGAGGTCCTGGCCACTGCGGAGAAGTCGGATGACAATCCCTCGGTGCGTCTCATGCGGAGGTTCAAGTCCGGTATCTGGCGCGAGTTCCGTTCGTGGGAGTCGAGCATGTTCGACCATTTTCACCCGCTGGACGACACGCTGGTGTTCGCAGACGATCCGGTGCGCAAGGAGGACTACGCCTCCAAGCGCCTACCATATTCGCTCAAAGCGGGAGACCACTCGGCATTCGACCGGCTCCTCGGGGTGCTGTACGACGAGGAGGAGCGTCGGAAGATCATCTGGGCGATCGGGTCCGTCATTTCCGGAGACAGTGCTCGGATCCAGAAGTTCTTCGTCCTGTACGGGAAGCCGGGATCGGGCAAGTCCACGATCCTGAACATCATATCCTGGCTCTTCGAGGGCTACAGCAAGCCGTTCGACTCGCGGGCTCTAGTGCGGTCGAACAACCAGTTCGCTCTCGAGGCGTTCAAGACGAACCCCCTCATCGCCATCGACCACGATGGCGACATGAGCAGGCTCAGCGACAACACGGTTCTCAACTCGCTCGTCTCTCACGAGGAGATGCTGGTGAACGAGAAGAACAAGTCGCTGTACGGGATGGCCTTTCGGACGACTCTGTTCGTGGGGACGAACTCGCCTGTCCGGATCACCGACAGCAAGTCGGGTATCATCCGCAGGCTGATCGATATTCACCCCACGGGCAGTACGGTCCCCAAGGACACGTATGAGCGTCTGATGACGGAGATCAGCCAGACACGCGGGGAGATCGCGGCATACTGCCGGGACGAGTACAACCGCATGGGTATATCCTACTACGACGAGTACCGCCCGCTGCGGATGATGGGCGACACGGACGCGCTGTACAACTTCGTGGAGTACAACCAGGAGGAGCTCGAGGCCGAGTCGAGCATATCCCTGCGTCGTGCCTACACCATGTACAAGGAGTACTGCGACATGGCGAGCGTGTCCTCGCCCCTGCCCATGTACGTGTTCCGTTCGCAGTTCCGGACATATTTCGAGGACTACAAGGACCGTGCGGTTCTGTCGGACGGGTCCCGTGGACGGAGCGTCTACATCGGCTTCCGAAGCGATATCCTGACGCAGAAGCAGCTGAAGGAGAAGCCCAACGAGACGACCTGGTTGCACCTGTCCGAGCAGCCCTCGCTACTGGACAGGCGATATTCCGACCGTCCTGCGCAGTACTCGTCCGACGAGGGCACTCCGCTGAGTCGGTGGGACGACGTCACGACCACACTGAGCGATATCGACACACGAAAGGAGCACTATGTACGACCCCCCGAGAATGAGATTGTCATCGACTTCGATATCTGCGAGAACGGAGTCAAGTCGCCTTCTCGAAACCTTGACGCTGCTTCTCGGTGGCCTCGAACCTATGCTGAGAGGTCTCGAGGAGGTGGAGGTCTCCATCTCCATTACGTCTACGCAGGAGACCCCGAGCGCCTCGCCCATATTTACGAGCCGGGAATCGAGGTCAAGTGGTATCCCGGACGTTCAGCTCTACGGAGGCGACTGAGTGTATGCAATGATATTCCTCCGGCTACTCTTGAGGAAGGCTCGCTCCCTCTCAAGGAGGAGAAGATGCTCAACCGCACGACGATGAAGGACGAGAAGAGTCTCCGCGACCTTATCCTGCGGAACCTCCGGAAGGAGATCCATCCGGGCACCAAGCCATCGATCGACTTCATCGAGAAGATCCTGAACGACGCGTACTCGCAGGGGATGGAGTACGACCTGAGCGACATGCGTCAGGCGGTCATGACGTTCGCCCTCAGGTCCACGCACCACTCCTCCTACTGCCTCTCGCGCGTTGCACAGATGCATTTCCACTCGGAGATGGATGTCGACAAGACGGAGGGCGTGGAGGAGGGCGACATCGTCTTCTTCGACTGCGAGGTCTTCCCGAACCTGCTCCTCGTGAACTGGAAGGTGCAGGGCAACGACCATATTCACCGCATGATCAACCCTGCGCCGGCGGAGATCGAGGCGCTCGTCGAGCACCGTCTGATCGGCTTCAACAACCGACGGTACGACAACCATATCCTGTACGGCAGGATGATGGGCTACTCTAACGAGCAGCTGTTCCACCTGAGCCAGAAGATCATCGGGAACGTGCTGGACGCAGGGTTCCGCAACGCGTACGACCTCTCATACTCCGACATCTACGACTTCTCCTCGAAGAAGCAGAGCCTCAAGAAGTGGGAGATCGAGCTCGGAATCCACCACAAGGAGCTCGGACTGCCCTGGGACATGCCGGTTCCGGAGGAGTGCTGGCCCGAGGTCTCCGCATACTGCGACAACGACGTACGGGCCACTGAGGCCGTGTTCAACGCACGGCACGAGGACTGGACGGCGCGTCGGGTTCTTGCGGACGTCGCCGGCATGACTCCGAACGCCACGAACCGTATCCTGGCGACCAAGATCATTTTCGGGGACAACCGCCACCCGCAGAAGGACCTGGTCTACACAGATCTGAGCAAGGAGTTCCCGGGCTACAAGTACGAGTTCGGCGTTAGCTCATATCGCGGGGAGGTCACCGGAGAAGGCGGTTACGTGTACGCCGAGCCGGGAATCCACCGCAACGTGGCTCTGCTCGATATCGCCTCGATGCACCCGACCTCGATCGAGGTCCTGAACATGTTCGGGCCGTACACGAAACGCTTCTCCGAGATCAAGGCCGCTCGCATCGCCATCAAGCACGGCGATATTCAGCAGGCCAAGTCGATGCTCGGCGGTGCGCTCGGTCCATATCTGACGGACGAGTCGCAGGCGAAGGACCTGGCGTACGCTCTGAAGATCGTGATCAACAGCGTGTACGGCCTTACCGCGGCGTCCTTCGACAACGCATTTCGTGATCCGCGGAACGTAGACAACATCTGCGCCAAGCGGGGCGCGCTGTTCATGATCGATCTGAAGCACTTCGTCCAGGAGCAGGGCTTCACGGTCGCGCATATCAAGACCGACTCGATCAAGATCCCGGACGCCACGCCTGAGATCATTTCCGCAGTCACCGAGTTCGGCAAGAAGTACGGCTACACCTTCGAGCACGAGGCCACGTACGACCGCATGTGCCTCCTGAACGACGCCGTCTATATCGCTCACGACGAGAAGGGCTGGCACGCCACAGGCGCCCAGTTCCTGCACCCGTACGTTTTCAAGTCACTGTTCAGCCACGAGGAGGTCACTCTCGATGATTTCTGTGAGACGAAGGCCGTCACGACCAGCCTGGTTCTGGGGGACCAGGAGACTGCACCGGAGGGCATCCGCTTTGTGGGCCGAGTCGGTCGCTTCGTACCTGTTCGCGAAGGCGGCTTCGATATTCTGCGCGAGAAGGAGGGGAAGTACTCCTTCGCGTCCGGAAGCAAGGGATACAAGTGGCTCGAGGCGGAGGACCTGAACGGCGATATCTCGCTGGTGGACGACCGCTACGCCAACTCGCTCGCCAACAAGGCGCGTGATGCCATATCCGCATTCGGCGATGTGGACGAGTTCCTCTCGCAGGAGTAACTTGGATTATAATGAGACCCCTACGAAAGGAACCGTTATGAACCCCAACCTGCTCATCGCCGTCCGCAGCGTTACGCTTGGAATCATCCTCGCACTCGCCTACGGTGACGTCCCCCAGGCCAAGGACCACCTCCCCAAGAAGTGATCTCACCCTCTATAGCCCATATCCAGGGCTATAGAGTTTCGTCAAATTGGAAAGGAAACACAATGGAGATCAGGTTCGTACCCCGAATCATCGTCACTCAGCACAACGCATATCTCGAGGACGCCTCCTTCGAGACGCTTGTGCACGCGGCGATGAACGCCGCAGTCAAGAAGTACTGCGGGGTCGATGTCTCGTCGGAGCACTGCCCGCTTCCGACGCGAGTGGTCGTCTCGGCCAAGGGCGTTATCCGTCTCGAGTGGGACGAGGACGCGGAGGGCCCGATGATCATCGTCGGACGCCACACGGATGGACACTACGGCCTCATCGCCGAGATCCGCCCCTCCAACGAGACCGCCCATATTCTCGACGGCTACCAGTTCGTCGGCTACGCACTCGACCCCATCCGCTCCGTCTACATGAGGAAGTCAGCATGAGCAGCCACATCGTCTCCGTCCGTTCCGACGACCCCTGTATCGACGGGATCAAGATCCTTCTGTCGGACGCAGTCCGCAACGACGCAGACAAGTCGGGATACCACCATTTCCCGGTCGTCTCGCCGAAGACCTTCGACGGGATCAAGTCGTACATCATCGCCGGCTCACTCGATATCTCGGAGGACTGGTACGACGTCCAGAGGAACGGCCTCTGCGTCAATGTCATTTCTCGCAAGAGGACCGTCGAGTGATCTGGATCCTCTGGACGATCCTCGCCGTGATGTCCCTCTACTATGCGGGCACACGGTGGGGATCCGAGTACGCATGGGCGCTGTTCTGCGCCCTACTCGTCATCTACCTCATGCACTTCAACATCATCTGAAAGGAACACCATGCCGTCAGCACAGATCACCCTCAAGGACGTCCGCCTCCTCTTCCGCAACTTCAGCGGAGCCCGCGATCGTTTCGGCAACGAGGGCAAGCGGACCTTCTGCGTCGTTCTCCCTGAGGACGCTGCGAACGACCTCCGTGCCCAGGGGGTCAACGTCAGGGTTCTCAAGCCCCGCGACGAGGACGACCAGCCGGAGCCCTTCGTCAAGGTCAACGTGAAGTTCGGGACCCGCCCGCCGAAGATCACGGTCATCTCCGGGAAGCACCGGACGATCCTGAAGGACGAGGCGTCCCTCGGGATGCTGGACTGGGCGGTTATCCAGCGCGCCGATATCCAGATCCGAGTCTGGCACAACGCCGAGCGAGGGTTCACCACCTGCTGGCTGAACAAGGCCTTCATCACCGTCCAGGAGGACGAGCTCGACGCGATGTACGCCGAGCCTCCGAGCGACGAGGACGCCCCGGAGGAGTGGCGGGCATGAGGATCACGCCTGACACCATTTCCAAGCTGCCGCAGCTCGAGGACGTTCGTGTTCGCATCGTGCGGCCGGACGGCTCCTCGGTCAGTGCTCGGGGCGATATCTACGCTGCTCTGCCGGGCGACGACAAGTGGTCCGTCCTTATTCGGAGCAACGGAGCGGAGGAACTCTTCCTCTCGTCCGAGTGGGAGGGCATCTGGTTCGACGCCGCGAACCTCCTGTGCCTCCACAGCAAGCGCGTCGAGACCGCTCGGTCATATCCGATCGAGGGGATCAGGTACCTCCTGATCAGCGACATCGAGTCGCTGCACGACACCTACGCCGTATTCGGAGAGGACCAGGTCTACCTGCTAGAGGACTCCTTCGGGAGTCACATGAAGGGGTACTACACCTTCTCCCCCTGCCGAGAGTCCCGTCTCATTCACTGGGTCCGCGTCGAGGCGAGCTTCGTGGACCTCAAGGTCGTCCACCGACCGGACGACAGCACATCATATCTCTACGTCATGAAGAAGGAGCCCGAGCTGTGAACGGTATGTGGAAGATCATTTCTCACGAGGAGTTCTACAACGACAGGATGGCCACGATCGCCGACGGGCAGGTACGCGGCCACATCGACGAGACCGGCTTCCACGGCGGGTTCGTCGGGGCATTTCGTCTCGTCCTCGCGAACGGAGTGGAGCTGATCATCCCCAAGGGACAGTTCTACTCGATCATCGACTTCGACGAGGGCACGATCGAGCTGATCGCTGCCGACTGACCATATTCGGACGGGGGCCTGGAGCGATCTGGGCCCCCGTCGACACAAAGGAGCACCATGTTACCCTACAACCGCCTTATTCTCGTTGACTTCCTCGAGGGACCGAAGCTCTGGGCGTACTGCATCAGGCAGATCATCGACTATCAGTGCGGGTACCGCAAGGACATACTGGTGATGGAGCACCGAGACCCCGAGACCAACCAGGCGTACGAGTTCGTGCTGGATACAGATCGCTTCAGCATCGTCCAGGAAGTCGATCCGTATCGAAACGAGTACCATCTGGTCGTGATGGCCTATGGTTAACCCGCCCCCTCGACCGACATATCCGATCACGGAGTGGATCAGGGACGAGAAGCACCTCGGAAAGAGGGAGTACTGGATCCAGTCCGGACTCACGAAACAGAGGTACATGATATCCAGCAAGGGCCGCGTGAAGGGTCCTCGCGGCCATATCGGGTGCGCCAGGCAGGGGGAGGGCGTCGAGGCCCGAAATCGTCAGGGCAACTCCCAGTTCTTCCGGCTCGCTCGTCTGATGTGCGAGGCCTTCACGACCTTCGAGTACGATCCGAAGAAGCATCGGTTCTGCTGGTTGGACGGCGACTCGAATAACCGGGCCCTCTTGAACCTCGGCGTGCAGATGATGACCGGAGGCCACCGAAGAAGGCAGGAGAGGGCCAAGGACGCTGGCTCGGCGCATACCATCCGGATCAAGATCGAGGGTGAGGACGAGATGATCGAACGGCGCACCCATATCCCCCGCGTCGTTCTGCCGAACATAGTCAAGAAGGAGAACCTCACCGATATCTGGCTCGTCTCGCACGGCATGGTGGGGGACGCGCACCGGTGGACATACTCAGCAAGGAGGAAGACAGATGGAGAACAAGATCGTTGACGCATTCGTCCGGGAGGCCGTTCTGGCAGGCGCGGATGATGTGATCATTTCCGAGGACGACGTGGACCCCGAGACCAACACCATCAAGTTCGTGGCGGTGAAGCGTTGAGCGAGGAGACCTGGCGGACCCTGTACGCATATTACGATCTTGAGGTCAGCAACTACGGCCGCTTCCGCAAGATCAGCACGGGGACATATCGCAAGCCGACCCTGAACAAGGGGTCGCTCGTCATGAGCGTCCTGGACGCCGAGACGATGCAGCAGCAGCAGATGGTCGCCCACCGGCTCGTGTGGGAGGCATTTCGCGGGCCCGTGCCGCCGATGCACTGCATCAGGCACCGGATGGAGGATCCGCGCGATATTCGTCTCGACAACCTCTACTGCCAGTCGTACTCGGACCTCGTGTCTGAGAACTGGCAGGGGAAGAAGGAGGAGTGGCGTCAGACGGCCTTCGAGATCGAGGGCTTCTGATGGCGGACCTGCTGTGGAAGCACCAGCGCGAGGCCCTGCGGAGGATGCATATCGGTTGCGTCCTCTGCGGGGCCCCGGGCTCCGGGAAGAGCATGGCGGGCATCGCGTTCGCCATCGAGACCATCACGGGTCATAATTTTGAGTCGGGGAAGAGCGCGAAGACACCCACAACGCTCTACATCATCACGACCGCGACCAAGCGGGACAGTCTCGACTGGCAGGGAGAGCTCGCACGGTTCGGCCTCACGCCCAAGGAACCGACGCGCGGCATATCCTGCGTCGTCGACTCCTGGAACAACATCCGGAAGCACGAGAAGTCGAAGGGCTTCTTCATCTTCGACGAGCAGCGTCTTGTGGGGAAGGGCGCCTGGGCCAAGGCATATCGTAAGATCGCCGCCCGGAACCCCTGGATCCTGCTCTCGGGCACGCCCGGAGACACCTGGATGGACTACCTTCAGGTATTTCTGGGCAACGGCTTCTACCGCAACCAGACGGAGTTCGTGGAGAAGCACGTCGAGTACGACCGGTTCGCACGATATCCGAAGGTCAAGCGGTACCACAACGAGAAGCTCCTGCGGAAGCACCGGGACGCCATACTGGTGCAGATGCCGATGGAGAGGAGGACCCGGCGTCACGAGCAGCGCATATCCTGCAAGTACGAGACGGAGACGTACAACGAGACGCTGCGGCAGCGGTGGGACGTCCTTCGGAACCGTCCGATCGAGGACGCTGCGGGTCTTGCAAGGGCGCTGCGCTATATCGTAGTGGCCTCAGGCGACCGCAGAGGCACCCTTCTGAGGCTCCTGGCGGCCCGTAAGCGGGCTATCGTGTTCTACATGTACAACTATGAGCGCGACATATTACGGGACGTCTGCGAGGCTCTGGCGAGGCCGTGGGGGGAGATGAACGGGACCTTCCACGACGAGGTTCCTCAGGGCGACGAGTGGGCGTATCTGGTGCAGTACACCTCCGGGGCCGAGGCCTGGAACTGCGTGACCTGCGACACCATCATATTCTACAGCGAGTCCTACTCGTGGAAGCAGGTGGAGCAGGCGAAGGGGCGCATCGACCGGGCCAACACCCCCTACAAGGACCTGTACTATATTACCCTGACGAGCGAGTCGGGGTTCGACCGCGCAGTCGAGAGGGCCTTGAAGAGGAAGGAGCGGTTCAACGAAGCGGCCTTCGGGCGACGATGACGAGGTCCCGGGGCGGTCTTACGGCCGTCTCGGGTTCTCGTTTTTGGCCAGATCCCAGGGGTGGCCATTTTTTTGGCCACTGTGGCCAGATTTGGCCACGAAGGAATCGTTGCAATGACGCCACTTTCTCTATCTTATGGCCAAATGGCCATTTTTCTATTAAAGAAGTTACTATTAATAATAGTAAACTATAGCCAGTAGAGCCTGTAAGTTCTCCCGTGGCGTGGACAAACCCGTCCCGTTTTTGGCCATTTGGCCATCCGGGCATCTTCCGTTGCAATACCGCCCAAAACGCTCTGGCCATTTTTGGCCACGCTGGACACGGATTTGGCCAGTGGCCATTTTCGGCCAAGACCCGTCCATCCGCCTTGGATGCAATTACGCGTGCAGAACACGGGCTATAATGAAGATCCTGACCCGACCCCCGCACGGGTCATGCATTTTCAGGAGGCTCAATGCTCGAACGAGAGTTCCAGGCTCGTCTCATCAAGGAGCTGCGCGCCCTTTTCCCGGGCTGCGTCATCCTGAAGAACGACCCGAACTACAAGCAGGGCGTGCCGGACCTTATTCTCCTCTGGGAGGACAGGTGGGCCATGCTGGAGGTCAAGGCCTCCGGTCGCGCCAGGCACCGCCCCAACCAGGACTACTATGTCGACATTCTCGACCGGATGTCCTTCGCCGCATTCATTTCTCCGGACAACAAGGAACACGTCCTAGATGCACTTCAACGATCACTCACGTCTGACCGGCGCTCACGCATTTCTCAGCGCGAGTAAGCACGCCTGGGTCAACTACGATGTTGACCGCCTCCGCGAGGTCTTCGGTACCAGCCAGGCCGCAGCGAGGGGGACCAGGCTGCACGAGCTCGCCGCAGAGCATATTCGTCTCCGCATCCGGATGCCGAAGAACCAGGTCACGCTGAACCGCTATATCAACGACGCCATTGGCTACCGCATGGTCCCGGAGCAGATCCTCTGGTACAGCGACAACGCCTTCGGCACGGCGGACGCCATTTCCTTCGACGAGAAGAAGGGCTTCCTCCGCATTCACGACCTCAAGACGGGCGTGACGCCGGCGTCGATGACGCAGCTCCATATCTACGCTGCGCTGTTCTGCCTCGAGTACGGCTACCGACCAGGGGATATTCGTGCGGAGACGCGGATCTACCAGAACAACGAGGTCCTCGTTGATGAGCCCGAGACCGAGGTGCTGGCACATATTCAGGACCGACTGGTCCAGTTCGACAAGATCATCGAGGGGCTCAAGCAGGAGGCGTGATGACTGACGATTTCCTCGTCCACTACGGCACGCCCCGCCACTCCGGGCGCTATCCCTGGGGCTCGGGCAAGGATCCGTACCAGAGCGCCTCGTCATTTCTCAGCGAGCGCGACCGCCTCCGCAAGGAGGGCATGAGCGACACCGATATTGCTCGGGGATGGGGCATGACCACCACCGAGTTCCGAGCCCAGGGCAGCATCGCCCGCGCCGAGAAGAAGGCCGGCGATATTGCTCGAGCCACCCGGCTCAAGGACGCCGGTCTCCCCAACACCGCTATCGCGGAGAAGATGGGACTTAACGAGTCATCTGTCCGCGAGCTTCTCAAGCCGGACGCCGGGCACCGCCAGGACGCCATCAAGCGCACCAGCGATATTCTCGAGGCCGAGTGCAAGGCCAAGCGGTATATTGAGTACGGCACCGGTGTGGAGATGAACCTCCAGACATCGACCGCCACACTCAACACCGCGGTCGAGACGCTTCGTCAGAAGGGCTACAAGACCCACGAGGTCTATATCAAGCAGCCGGGATCGGACAAATTCACGATTCTGAAGGTCCTCACCCCGCCGGGCGTCACCAAAGCCGACGTCATGGCGAACCGCGACAAGATCCGTACCCCGGGCGTTGTTGTAGACGAGAACGGCATATTGTCGACGGGCCTCAAGCCCCCGACCAAGGTGTCGAGCAAGCGCCTGCGTATTCGTTACGCCGAGGACGGCGGAACGGACATGGACGGCGTTATTCAGCTCCGACGTGGCGTTCAGGACCTCGATCTCGGCGGCTCGTCATATGCTCAGGTGAGGATCAACGTCGATGGCACGCACTACCTCAAGGGTATGGCGATGTACACCGACAAGCTCCCCAAGGGCGTTGACATGATATTCAACACCAACAAGCCCAAGGGGACCCCGGCGCTCGGCCCGAAGGACCACTCCGTCCTCAAGCCGCTCAAGGACGACCCCGACAATCCGTTCGGTACGGTCGTCAAGCAGCGATATTACAAGGACAAGAAGACCGGTAAGCGCAAGCTGTCGGCCCTCAATATCGTGAACGAGGAGGGATCCTGGGACCGCTGGTCCTTATCCTTGGCCTCCCAGTTCCTCTCGAAGCAGTCGCCCATATTAGCCCGGAAGCAGCTCAAGGCCACTCGCGAGGCCAAGGAGCGGGAGTTCAAGGAGATCATGAGTCTCACGAACCCCGTTATTCGTAAGAAGCTCCTTGCGTCATTTGCGGAAGACTGCGACTCGGCGTCGGTGCACCTCAAGGCCAAGGCCCTACCCGGCCAGGCTTCGCAGGTCATATTGCCGATGCCGCATCTCAAGAAGAACCATGTGTATGCACCAAATTTCCGCGATGGTACTGTGGTGTCTCTTGTTCGTTATCCTCATGGCGGGACCTTCGAGATCCCGCAGCTTGTGGTTAACAACAAGGACAAGAAGGCGCGCCATATTATGGGTCGTGCTCGGGATGCTATTGGCATTCATCCTTCTGTCGCCGAGCGACTCAGCGGCGCTGACTTCGACGGGGACTCCGTCGTAGCCATCCCACATATTGGTACGACTCGTATTCGATCCACCCCGGCGCTCAAGGGACTCAAGGGCTTCGAGCCCAAGCGAGTCTATCCGGCATATCCCGGGATGAAGAGGATGCGGGACACTCAGACCCAGATGGGTAAGATCAGTAACCTTATTACTGACATGACCCTGAAGGGGGCATCGGAGTCCGAGCTCGCTCGTGCTGTCCGCCACTCGATGGTTGTTATCGATGCGGAGAAGCACTACCTCAACTACAAGCAGAGCGAGAAGGACAACGGCATATCTGCGCTCCGGAAGAAGTACCAGGGCGGCACCAACCGAGGCGCCTCCACTCTTATTTCCAGGGCCAAGGGCGAGGTCCGGGTCGACGAGCGCAAATTGCGCCGAGCTGCGAAAGGCGGCCCCATCGACCCCAAGACTGGTAAGCTCGTCTACGAGAAGACCGGTCGGGGATATTACAACGACAAGGGTGTCTGGGTACCCAAGGTTACCAAGGTACCCAAGATGTCCATGGTGGACGACGCGCATATCCTCAGCAGCGGCACTCGTATGGAAGGGCTATATGCTGACCACGCCAATGCCATGAAGGCGCTGGCAAATCGTAGCCGCAAGGCTGTCATTTCTACGCCCCCCTTGAAACGGGACCCCCGGATGGCGCGCAAATACGCCCCCGAGGTTTCGAGCCTCCGGGCCGCCCTCAACCGTGCCGTCAAGCAGAAGCCTTTGGAACGACAAGCGCAAATCATTGCGCAAGGCGTTGTTTCCAAGAAGGTTGCTGCAAATCCTGATATGTCCCGCAAGGACCGGGAGAAGATCGAGCGCATGGCTATAGAGACTGCTCGTGCTAGGCTTGGCGTTGACAGACAGGGTACTCGCATCCGCCCCACCCCCCGTGAGTGGGAAGCCATTCAGCGTGGCGCTGTCTCCAATGCTATGATGGAGGAGATCGTGGCCAATGCGGACTCTGATCACATCAAGAAGCTCGCTATGCCACGTGAGAAGACTCGTGTCACTACAGCACAGCAGTCTCGCATCATGACACTGCGCAGCAGGGGCGCTACACATGCTGAGATTGCAGAGGCTCTCGGTCTCTCGGTCTCACAGGTCAAGTCAGTGATCTACAACGACGAGTAGCGACTGCTACACTACTACAGGAGGCAGTGGTGCTTGCCTTTAGGCTCACAACAGAGGACAATCCGTTCGATCCTTTCGATGAGTTCGACGAATGGTACAACTTCGATGTGTCTAATGGCTAAGGCACCACTGCCTACCTGGGTAGGGTGACATACAGCAGCGACGAGCTGTCTCTTGCTGATCAGATTGAAGCTTCTAATGAAGCTGTAATCGAGGCTTTTGCGCTCAATCTGACTGGCAACTACAGGATTGTGGAACGAGATGTCGAAGTCTGACGAAATGAAATGACTTAACGACCATCCGTCCCCCCGGGGGGAGGTCCCGCGAAGACTACCCCCTCCTGCTT
>ERZ773022.376-NODE-376-length-38278-cov-10.044868_pt1 | contig 38278 bp, 35 predicted proteins | sample MGYA00580839_ERZ773022 | MGnify/ENA primary metagenome ERZ773022 (study PRJEB29015, sample SAMEA2738020) | human oral metagenome | biome: human oral; feature: human-associated habitat; material: dental | place: China | collected 2044 ... | reverse complement strand
GTAGGCGAACGCCATCTTTGCTGAGCGTCCCACACGCCCCCGCATCTGATAGAGCTGTGAGAGCCCGAAGCGATCCGCATCGTAGATAATGATCGTATTCGCATTGGCAACGTCAATGCCGTTCTCAATGATACTCGTTGCAAGCAGAATGTCATAATGGCCCTCGTAAAAGTCCATCATAACCTGCTCCAAGATATCCTCACTCATCTGCCCGTGTGCAGAAGCGATACGCGCCTGCGGGACAAGCTGCAAAAGATGTTCCCGCATCCGGTCGATGCTCTCCACACGGTTGTAAATAAAGTAGATCTGCCCGCCGCGCGACAGCTCACGCTCGATCGCACCGCGCATCACGGCATCGCTGCTCTCCACCACGTAGGACTGTACCGGAAGGCGCTCGGCCGGCGGCGTCTCAATGACACTCATATCGCGCGCCCCTGCCAGCGACATATGCAGCGTGCGCGGGATCGGTGTCGCCGAGAGCGTCAACACATCGACACCTGCAGCGAATTCCTTGATTCTCTCCTTCTGCGTAACACCAAAACGCTGCTCCTCGTCCACGATGAGCAGTCCAAGTTTATGAAAGCGCACGCGCTTTCGGTTGAGAATTGCATGTGTCCCGATGAGAATATCCACGCGCCCGCGTGCCACATCCCGCAGTGTCTCCGCCTGCTCCCTCAGCGTGCGAAAGCGGCAGACCACATCCACCTTCGGTGCAAAGTCGGCAAAACGCGCAGCAAACGTCTGATAATGCTGCTGCGCGAGAACCGTCGTCGGCACGAGCACGGCAACCTGATAGCCGTCCATCGCTGCCTTATACGCCGCACGGATCGCAACCTCGGTCTTACCGAAGCCGACATCGCCGCAGAGCAGACGATCCATCGGCTTCTCGCTCTCCATATCGTTCTTGATCTCGGCGATGGCACGCAGCTGATCATCCGTCTCCTGATACGGAAACGCCTCCTCGAACTCACGTTGTCCCGCATCGTCCGGCGCAAAGGCATGTCCCTTCGCCAACCGCCGTGCGGCATAGAGCTCAAGCAGGTGATCGGCAATGTCCTCGACGGACTTCTGCGCCTTGGCACGTGCACGCGCCCAGTCCGCCGACCCCATGCGGTGCAGTCGCGGTGCACTGCCCTCTGCACCAATGTATTTCTGAAGGAGACCGACCTGATCCGTCGGGACAAAGAGCTTGTCATCTCCGCCATACTGAATGTGCAGGTAGTCGCGGTGCACTCCTGCAACCTCGATGGTCTCCACGCCCAGATACTTTCCGATGCCGTGTGAAACATGCACGACATAGTCACCGGGGGCAATCTCGCGAAAATGACGGATGCGCTCTCCTGCCGATGCCGTGCGGCGTAATTTTGCCTTGTGACGCCCGAAAATATCCTGCTCCGTCAGAACAGCAATGCGGGACGCACTCAGCTCAAAGCCCGCGCGCAGCGTCCCGGAGGAGACAGTGACAGCATTGTCAGACGGCGCATCGGTACCGCGCGACACAGCAGCGGGAATCTTCCAGAGTGCCAGCATATCGCGCATTCGCACCGCCTGCTCTGCTCCGCCGGCAAGAACGAGAACGCGCGCCCCCTCGTCCAGATAACGGTGCAGCTCGCTTTCCAGAAGTGAAAACTGCCGTTGAAACGCGGTCATAGGTACCATCCGGATGTCAATGAGTGTCTGCGGAGTGCACGCAGGAAAGGAACGGTTCATCAGAGAGATGAACACTTCATGCCCCTCCATGCCGGCTGCGGTCATCTCCGCCCATGTAAAGCACCGCGCCGCCCGCACGGCATCCTCATGCACGGCATCCTGCAATGCCGCCATCAGGCGCGACGGCTCATCGAATACACTCGTCCCTTCTGCGCCGAGGTAGCTCAAAAAACAGGCTTCCCCATGGTCATCCGCAGCGCGCAGCGGCATAATGGAAGCCGTACCGACATTCTTAATGGAGCGCTTGGTCTGGGGATCATACTCCCGCATAGAGTCGATCTCCGTATCAAAAAACTCGATGCGCAGGGGCGAAAGTGCATTGATGGGAAACACATCGACAATACCGCCGCGCACACTGAATTGCCCAATGTTCTCCACCTCAGGCACATGTTCATAACCAAGCGCTGTCAACCGCTCCATCAGGGTATCACGCGGAATTTGCTCCCCCAGCCGCAGAGAAAGTGCGGCACGGGAAAACTCCGCCGTACTGAGCCCTTTCTGTGCCGCTGCACCGATATCCGCCAGCACAATGATCGGTTCATGGCGCAGAAGGCGTGCGAGAATATTCATGCGCTGCGCTGAGCGTTCCAGTCCCTTTGCTGCGCCTGGCGCGGCGAAATCGATGCGGTCAAGCTCCGGCAGCTCATAGATATCCGCCTCGGGAAGGAGTGCCGTTAGATCTTCCTGCCAGCCGCGCAGAGCTTCCCGTCCCGCTGTCACAACGGCAAGCGGACGTGGAGCGGCATCATAGGAAGCAGCAGCAGCGGCGTGTTTTAATGCCCCTGCAGCACCGTATACCATGGTCTGCTCCGCCGCCCGACCAAACACCTCTGTCAGCCGTCGAACAGCAGAATCATACCGCAGGAGAGAAAAGAGTGTATTCATTTGGACGCGGCGAGCGCCGCACAAATAAAGCCGGCAAAGAGCGGATGCGGATGATTCGGCCGTGACTTCAGCTCCGGATGGAACTGCGAAGCGACAAACCACGGATGATCTTCAATTTCCACGATCTCCACGAGCTGATTATCGGGACTTGTTCCCGCGATGCGCAGCCCTTTCTCCGTCAGCTGTGTACGATAGGCATTATTAAACTCAAAGCGGTGACGATGACGCTCACTGATCTCGCTCTCGCCATATTCTTCACGGGAATGCGAGTCCTCCGCCAACACGCAGGGATAGGCACCGAGGCGCATCGTACCGCCCTTCTCCTCCACGCCCTGCTGTTCCTCCATGAGAGCGATGACCGGGTGCGGCGTCTCTGGAACAAACTCTGTACTGTGTGCTCCCGGCAGTCCTGCCACATGCCGTGCAAACTCGATTACAGCGCATTGCATACCGAGACACAATCCAAGAAATGGAATGTCGTTCTCACGCGCATACTGAATCGCACGGATCTTGCCCTCAACGCCGCGATCACCGAAGCCACCGGGAACCAGGATGCCCTTACAGCCGACAAAAAGCTCATCGAGATCCGCATTCGGGTCCTCCAGCTCCTCTGCATTGATCCATGCGATCTTGACCTGTGCGTCATTCTCAATGCCGCCGTGATTAAGTGCCTCCGTCACGGACATATAGGCGTCGGGCAGAGCTACGTACTTTCCGACAACGGCGACCTTCACCTTTTTGGCCGGGTGATTGATCTTAAAGACCATCTTCTCCCATGCTTCCATGTTGGAGGGGTCAAAATCCATCGCCATCTTTTCGAGGACAATGCGGTCAAGCCCTTCCTGCTGCATCATCAGAGGAACCTCGTAGATCGTCGCTGCCGTACGATTCTCGATCACCGCATCAGCATCCACATCACAGAAAAGCGCAATCTTCTCCTTCATCTCGCGCGGGATCGGCTGCTCTGTCCGGCAGACAAGAATGTCCGGCTGAATGCCAATGGCGCGCAGCTCCTTGACACTGTGCTGCGTTGGCTTCGTCTTGAGCTCTCCTGCCGCCGTGATATATGGGAGCAGTGTCACATGAATGTAGAGAGCATCATTTTTTCCAACTTCCTTCTTGACCTGGCGGATTGCCTCAAGGAACGGAAGGCTCTCGATATCACCGACCGTCCCGCCGATCTCTGTGATAACGACATCCGCGTTATCTGCCTTTGCCACATCATAGACGCGCTGTTTGATCTCATTTGTAATATGCGGAATCACCTGCACCGTCGAGCCAAGATAGTCTCCGTGCCGTTCCTTGTTGAGCACAGAGGCATACACCTTCCCTGTTGTAATGTTCGATCGTTTCGTCAGGTTGATATCGATAAAGCGCTCATAGTGGCCAAGATCCAGATCTGTCTCCGCACCGTCGTCCGTGACAAACACCTCGCCGTGCTGATAGGGACTCATCGTTCCCGGGTCGATGTTGATGTAGGGGTCGAACTTCTGGATGGTCACCTTAATGCCGCGGTTCTTGAGCAGGCGTCCGAGAGACGCCGCCGTAATGCCCTTGCCGAGAGATGAAACAACGCCGCCCGTAACAAATATATACTTTGCCATATCGTTCCTCCGCCGAGTCCAGTCAGTTTTGAATACTCTCAAGCTTTTTTTTGCGTGTCGTCTCCTTTGCGGCAGCTGTCTTGGATGAGCTGGAGGATGACCGTGACGAGGAGCGCTTCACCTCGGGCGGCACCCACTCCGTCAGTCCCCACTTGCTCTCCCCTTCATAGTGGAAACGGCTGTCCATATTGATCAGCGTATAAATCTCTGAAATTGCCATCGCCAACGACTGCACCGGACGGTGCGTCGCCTCAATCACCGCCGTGATGAGATCCTTGTAATGCATCGGCTCTTTCTTCTCTGTCAGGATATGGTAGGCCGTATCGACCTCCGACATATGTTCAAAATCCATGGATAAACTCCTTTCACACCAGCGTCATATTACATCTTCTCCGGAGCTGAGACGCCCAGGATACCAAGACTGTGACGAATCACGTGCCCTGTCGCAAGCACAAGAGAAAGTCGCGCCGCTGCAAGAACGGGCTCCTGTCCGACAATGCGGCATTTGTTGTAAAACGAATGGAACGCTGCAGCAAGCTCATAGCTGTACCGTGCAATACGCTGCGGGGCAAGTTCCGATGCTGCGCGCTCAATCTCCTCTGGATATGCCCCCAGCTTCTTGATGAGGGCTATCTCCGTCTCATCTGTCAGGACATCCAGTTCCTCTCCTTCGGCAGGGTCAATTCTCATCTCGGCCGCTTGACGGAAAATGCTCGAGATGCGCGCATGTGCGTACTGGATGTAGTACACAGGGTTCTCATTCGATTTCTTTTTCGCGAGGTCAAGATCAAAATCAAGCTGACTGTCGAGAGAGCGCATCAGGAAGAAATATCGCGCCGCATCAACGCCGACCTCCTCCATCAGCTCCCGCAGGGTAACCGTCTCGCCCGTACGCTTGCTCAGCTTGACGACCTCGCCGTCCCGATAGAGGCTCACCATCTGGAGAAGCAACACTGTCAGCTGCTTTGAATCGTGCCCAAGCGCTTCCATCGCTGCCTTCACACGGGCAACATAGCCATGATGATCTGCCCCCCAGATATTGACGAGCCGGCAGAAGCCGCGTGCATACTTATTATCGTGATAGGCAATGTCCGCTGCGAGATATGTCGGCACACCGTTATCGCGGAAAATCACACGATCCTTGTCGTCCCCGTAATCCGTTGAGCGCAGCCACACTGCACCATCCTTCTCGTAGGCGGTGCCGCGTTCCAGCAGCACATCAACAACGCGTTGCACCGCCTCCGGATGAAGCGTGCGCTCACTGAACCAGCGATCGAATGTCACCCTAAAATCCGCCAGATCTTCTCTCAGAACCGCGAGCTTCTCTTTATAGGCAATGTCCTTGAACTTCTCCAACCGCTCCTCTTCGGACAAGGCGAGATAGCGATCCCCATCCCGGTCAATGATGCGCTGTGCTGTATCGATGATGTCCGCACCGTGATAGCCGTTCTCTGGAAATACAATCTTCTGTCCGAGTCGTTCAAGATAGCGCGCATTCACCGATATGGCAAGCAGATCCATTTGCTTCCCCGCATCGTTGACATAATATTCACTCTGGACCTCATAGCCTGCCGTACGCAGCAGCTTCACCAGTGCCGAGCCAACCGCCGCACCGCGTCCATGTCCGACGTGGAGGGGCCCCGTCGGATTCGCACTGACGTACTCTACCTGTATCGGAGGCAGATCTTTCGGCGGAAGCGCGCCATAGTTCTCCCCTGTACGGAGAATGTCGCGCAGCGTATCTGCAATCACATCTTTCTTGAGATAGAAATTAAGAAAGCCGGGACCCGCCACCTCTGCATGATCAAGCCATGAGCCCGTGATGTGAGTCCCCAGAATCTCCGCGATCTTCTTCGGAGGTTGATGAAAAATACGTGCCGACTGCATGGCGAAATTTGTTGCAAAATCGCCAAGTTCCTTGTTCGGCGGTTCCTCCAGAAGAATGGGCGGAAGCGTACCGCCCTCCGAAAGTTCTCCCGCTGACACCGCCGCTTTTACGGCATTGATGAGCGCCTGCTCAATCTGCTGTTTGATATCCACCTTGATTTGGTCTCCTTTGCATTGGCTCAATTCGTATCTCAAGGGTATTGTCACTCTGGCGCATACCGTCAACATAGAGTGTATAAAAAATATATGCCTCCTCCACCCCATTGGAGAGCGTGCGTACACGCAGGCGGCGCGTCAATGTAGAGAGCGAGAACCGCCCATAGGGTGTTCGGTAGTCTCCGTGCCGTTCCTGCCCCGGCACAAAACTCTGTGTACAGCGCACAACGCCGCGCCGCTGCAGGCGCACTTCCTCCGTATTGATGCGCAGAATGGTCGGCACCGTCGCTCCTTCAATCAGCTCAGCATCGTCATAGCTTACATAGCGGCTCTCTCCACGCAAAAAACGCCGTCCCATAACGGACAGCGTAATACGGCTCTCCTCACCCGCAGCATCTACCTGTCTTCCTCTAAAAAAGACACGCACCTGCTCTGCACCCTTCATCGAACAACCCCTCCGATAAAAAGTGTTCTGCGCAGCGAAAGCATGACAGAAAGCTGCATGTCTGTCATCCCTTCGATACTAAACCTGGTCAACAGCGATATCCAGCTCGACAAGTTTCCCGCTCAGATCCATGGAAACGACGAGATATTGTCCATCGCAGACCTTTACTTCGAAGTCGGCACCAACCGTCAGCGAAGGAGTCGAAATATCAACATCCAGCTCCAGTGCCGTGATGTTCGTTGCCGTATGTGCCGTCAGCATATTACTGAGCTCCGAGATTGCACTCTGCGCCATCTCGTCAAACGACTCAACCGGCATCCCCATCATCATCTGGGAGGCAATGAACTTCGCCGTATCTTCGCTCATATTGTAAACCACATTCCCACGAATCTGCTTCGTAAAGCCGACCAGCATGGACACGCCGTGGCTTTTAACCCGGCTCGACGCCGCATAGAGCTTTGTGCGCGTCGGTTCTGGAAACCCCAGCATCGGCATGACCGTTGTAAAGGCATCCACAAAAGGATTGATCAGTTTTGCGTCCATCGATTACTCTCCTTCTGCAAAGCCCACATTCATCTGGACCGTCCCTATCGGCAGCTGTATGCTGATACAGAACGTCGTCATGCGGGGACTCACAATATGCACTTTTGTCCCACAGATCGTTCCTGGAGGAGTCAAGCGCAGTTCCTTCCCGTCCAGCACATTGTTGATCTTCGAAACGGCCCGGCCTGCAATGATGTTTGCAGCTTCTTCCACTGCATCCACTGCCTCATTTTCACCAAGTTCCTCCACCGTGGAGCGCCCGAGCATATGCATAGCAAAAAGGCGTACTACCGGCTCTTCTGCATAGAGAATGACACGACCAGTGGTATACCCCGTGATCCCAATGATGACAGCGGCACCATTCACATCAAGCGTACGCGGCACATAAGGTGTGATTTCCGTTTCGCCCTCCATCTTAAGAAGGCCGGCCGTTCCCTGCTGAAGTGCCCGTGCAAATGGCTTTGCATAAAGTTCACGGAAAGCAGCCTCCCTGCTTTCCGTTCCGTGTGCGATCAGATGCAGCGTATCCACCAGATCATGCTTCGACACCGGTTTTTGAAGGAATGCACGTACCCCAACTGCCTTGCCCTGGGTGATAAGCTTCAAATCCTTCATTGCACTGATCATTAGAATCCGTGCATCTGCATTCTGTATAAGGATACGTCTGCTGCACTCCAGCCCGTTGGTATCCGGCAAATTCATATCCATTGTCACGAGATCTGGCTGCATCTCTGTATAGAGCTTCAGTGCCTCTGCTGCATCGCCAGCCATCCCACAGATCTCGAAATCCGTCTCCCTTAGGTTCTCAGCAAGCATCACGCGGCTGATCTTGGAGTCATCCACGATCAGCACCCGCAATTTTCCCATTCAAGCGCCCCCTCTGCTGTGAACAATCGGCTTGGAATATATTATACACAAAAAAGAACCGTTCGTCACATGTTTTTTGGGAGAACTTCAATCCAATAACCATCCGGATCCTCTACAAAGTAAATTCCCATCCCTGCGTTTTCATAGCAGATGATTCCCATCTCCGTATGTCTTTCATGTGCCGCTTTGTAGTCATCCGCATGAAGTGCCAGATGGAACTCTTTTTCCCCAAGATTATAGGGGTCCTTGCGTTCATGCAGATACGTCAGCTCCAGTTCAAAGTCCGTCGTGCCATCCGTCAGGTAAACGAGGGTAAAGCCCTCCGCCTCCAGACGGCGCTTCTCCCGAAAGCCAAATGCCATCTCATAAAACGCCATGCTGCGTTCCAGATCAAGTACGTTGAAATTCACATGTGTAAAGGTAAACGCCATAATATCCTCCCCATCGTCGTAAGCACCAAGAGGCGCAGGCTGAATATCAGCACTTCTTCTATATCGGCAAATTCCGTCATCATCATAAGAGCATCGCGCCGTTCTCTACTGCCGATTCACACGGTCAAAGAGCTCCGTCACGGCCACAGGCGGCTCTGCATCCATCCGACTCACAAGGCAGACGGCGAGAAGTGCCAGCAGAAAGCCCGGGACGATTTCATAGAGGCCGAAGAAGGCAAACTGCTTCCAGACGAGCACGGTCATGCCGCCCGTCACAATGCCTGCGAGCACACCACGTGCCGTCGTCCGCCGCCAAAAGAGGCACAGAAGAAGCGCAGGGCCAAAAGCGGCGCCGAAGCCTGCCCATGCGTATGCCACCATATCGAGGATAAAATTGTCCGGGCTGAGTCCGAGGTAGATTGCCGCCGCCGCAATGACAAGAACGGACAGGCGGCTTACCCAGACCAGTTCCCCCTGCTGTGCCGCAGGGCGGAAGCTGCGCCGATAGATATCCTGTGCGAATGCCGAAGCCGCGACCAGGAGCTGTGCCGATGCCGTACTCATAATCGCCGCCAGCACCGCCGCCAAGATCAGTCCTGCGACGATTGGCGGAAAGAGCTTGCCCGCCATCGTGAGGAACACAGTCTCTGCAGCCGTACCCAGCAGTGGAACCTCAAGATATACCGCTCCCACCATGCCGACGAGAATCGCCGCCGAGAGGGAAATCACTACCCACGACATGGCAATGCGTGTCGCCTGAGGGAGCTCATCTGCATGGCGGATCGCCATAAAGCGCACAAGGATATGCGGCTGTCCAAAGTAGCCAAGCCCCCACCCCATCAGCGAAATGAACTCGATGACCCCCAGCGTGCTGCCGTCCGCTTTCATTAATGGTGAGAAAAATGCGGGGTGCTGCGTATAGATCAGATCCGCCGTTGCCGTGAATCCTCCCAACATCAGTGCTGCTCCCACGGGTACCACAAGGATGGCAAAAAACATCATTGCGCCCTGAATAAAATCTGTGCGTGACACGGCGAGAAATCCGCCGACCAGTGTATAGAACACGACAACCGCCGCACCGAGCAGCAGTGCTGTCAAATACGGGAGCTGAAAGATCATCTCAAAGAGACGCCCTGCCGCCACAAAGCCTGACGAGGTATAAAGAATAAAAAAGATAAGGATAAAGATCGCCGGAACAACGCGCAGTGCGCCCGAATGGGCAAAAAAACGATTTTCAAAGAAATCCGGCAAAGTCAGGGAGTTCTGTGCCAGCTCCGTATAGACACGCAGACGCGCCGCGACAAACTGCCAGTTTGCCCATGTCCCAAGCGCAAGACCGAGCGCAATCCACCCGGCATTGAGCCCTGCCACATAGGCGAAGCCGGGCAGCCCCATCAGCATCCACCCCGACATATCTGATGCTTCGGCACTCATTGATGTCACCCAGGCGCCAAGCTTCCGATTGCCGAGGAAGTAGTCACTCATATTGCGTGTCCGCCGATAATAGTAGACACCAATCCCCATCATTACGAGCATATAGACGAGAAAAATGGCACTGATCTCAATTCGCTCTGCCAACAACAAATCTCCTAACTGCACAAAAGAAGCACCGATAAAATCTCCGCAGTCCGTGCTTCTCAAAATATCCAGTTCATTATACGGGATTTCGGAAGGAAAAGCAAAATATTTCCCAGCCCTTCTGCTCTGTCATACAAAAAGCCCCGCGCACGCGCGGGGCAAGAGCAGAAGTATCCTGTCACTCCTGCTGCTCAAACATGCTCTTATCCACCCCACAGAGAGGGCAGACAAAATCCTCCGGCAAATCATCGAACGCTACACCGGGAGCGAGATCGTAGTCTGCATCCCCTTTCGCCTCGTCATACACCCAGCCGCACACTGTGCAAACCCACGTCTTCATAAGAACTCCTCCTCATATATAATACACCGATAATCATTGATGATATTGGCTGCGTATCTACTAACCAATAACTATTATTATATTATAGCATCTTTCCCTTTTTGTCTATAGGGAGAAAGAAAAAATTTTACGAGTTTTTTCCGTAGCGATACTCTGTCGGCTTCATGCCCATGTGCTTTTGAAAGATCTTGCTGAAATACCGCGTGTCCTGATAGCCGCAGGCGGCAGCAACGGCATAAACCTTTGCATCACTCTCACGCAGCAGATGCCCCGCCCGGCGCAGACGGCACTCCGTCAAATAAGAGCTGAACGATGTTCCGCAGCGGGAAAAGAGCTTGTGCAGATAGCTGACGCTCAGCCCCAGCTCGTCGGCGACCTCACGTACCGTGATCGGTTCTGCTATATGTTCCTCCATGTGGCGCATGGCATGCAGGAGATACCCGCGCACAGGCTCTTCCTTGGGCAGAGCAATGTTCCCGCACATATCCTCCCTTTGATCAGGATGAATGTTTTCCGTACGGCGCCCCATGATATGCCCCGCAGCAAGCTTCATTGCGGCAGCCAGCTCTTCGTCATCCAACGGCTTAAGAAGATACGCGCACACCCCGAGAGAAATGGCCCGTTGGGCATATTCAAACTCACTGTATCCGGACAGGATGATATACTCCGCATCCAGTTCACCGCGCAGACGGGAAATGACTTCCAGCCCCGTCAGCCCCGGCATCTTGATGTCCACAATCAGTATGTCGGGGCGGTGTTCCCGCGCCATGAGGATCCCCTCCATGCCGCTGCCGGCAGCGCCGACGACCTCAGCGCCAAAATCCTTCCACGGGGTCAGCTGCACAATGCCCTGTCGCTGCATTGGTTCATCATCAATGACAAGCACCTTAATCATCGCACGGAGCCTCCTTCATGTACTTCAACGTAAGCCGCACCTCAGTCCCCTTCTTCTCCACGCTGGAGAGATCAATGCCGCAGTCTGCATCTCCATTTAAAGCAGCGCGCATATGGACGTTATAGAGGCCGAAGTGATTGTCGTCCTTCCGCGCAAGCACTTCCCGCCGTCGCTCGTCAGACATTCCCTGACCATCATCTTTCACCACGAAAATGACATGACTTCCATCTTGCCGCCCCGTGACAGCGATGTGTCCGCCGCGCTCCACACTCTCAATGCCGTGTTGTATCGCATTCTCAACGAGTGGCTGAAGGATCAGCTTTGGCACATAGCTTCCTGCAATTCCCGGCTCCACATTTATCGCCACCATCAGACGTCCCTCAAAGCGCCGCTGCTGGATTTTCAAATAAGTTCGCAAAAATGCCAATTCTTCTGCCACTGTGACAAACTCCTTCATAGCCATTGAAGCACGCAGAAGCTTTCCAAGCTGTACCGCAGTATCTGCAGCCCCCTCTGCATCACCGAGTTTGGCGCTCCACTTAATGAGATTCAGGGTATTATACATAAAATGCGGGCGAATCATCTCCGTCAGCGACTTGACCTCTGCCATGCGCAACCGCCGTTCACGCGCGCGGTTCTCCGCCAGAAGTATCCGTATATGCTCGACAAGGCTGTTGAACGTACGTGCCAGCTCGCCAATCTCATCGTGTCGCCGCGCATCCAGTTGTGTACAGAAATCGTCCGAGGTACGCACCCGCCGCATTGCTGTTGTCAGCGTGTGGAGCGGACGCCAGAGCCGGCGGCTGAGCTGCCATGCCAGATATGCCGTTACCGCCAGAGCAGCACCATCTACGGCGAGAACGAGGCGAAAGAGTTCATCCACCGGCGCAGCATCCATACGCTGACGCAGATGAACGGCAATCCCAGTTGCCGCTGAGGTGTACACATAGTCACGAAATACAGATGCTGATGTTTCCTCCTCTGCCGCAGGAGAAAAAAGTGCAGAAAATCCCTCACGGTGATGATCGAGCATATCCATCATCACGTAATGATGACGGTCCGTTAGGATGATCTGTCCCTCGTTGCCGTCCTGAACGCGCTGAATAAGCGGAACAAGAGCCTCACGGCGCACATCGACAACAACAACGCCGAGGAGTTTTCCGTCGTGTCTCAGTGCATGTGCCATCGAGAACACGGTATCCTGCTGATCTGGAGCAGAACGATCTGCCGCCAAAAGGGCCCAGTGATCCTCCGCCGTCGCCCTGCCAATCACTCCCCAATGAAGATTTTCCGGCAAACGATATGCACGTGGTACATCATCCGTGGCAACAGCGCGCCTCCCATCCGCGGGGAGCAAATAGACGGCCGCCTCGCCGGAGCGTCCGGAGAGTGCTCCGTAAAGATCTGCATAGAGGTGAGCCAGATCCGTCTGCATGCCCTCCATATAGTCAAAGACCTCATCCCTGACAAGAAGAGGCATCATCAGTCGCTGATAGCCGAGGACGAGATGATCAATCTCACGTGAGATGCGCTGTACCTCTGCACGCCCTGCCTTAGCCTGCGTATCCTCATAGGCACGATCCGCAGCATAAAGGATAATCGCCGAGGCGATCAAAAGAGGAAAGAGCCCGCCCAGAAGGAGGTATGCGAACAAGCGCTTTTGATAGCTGATCGAATACCGCTTCATTGGTGCAATCCACCTCGTTCAAAATCGGAGAATCATTCTATAAAATATCCGTCATAAAGAATCGCTCTATTCCTCAATCTTCAGACTATAAAGAAAGAATAAAGACAAATTCTTTCTCTGTCAAGTGAAAATTATCAATTCATATATATTTTTATTGTGCTCCATTAAAAAAGACAAAGGAAAAACCGCCACGCAATGTGACGGTCTTGGAAGGGGAAAATATGGGAATGGGGGGATGGGGGGAAATGGGGATTTATTTGATAACCGCAGCACGCCATTTGCTGAGAAATTCATCTCTGAAGGCGACGGCACGCCGGGCATCAAACCGTGTGCAACGAATCTCCGCCAGCGGCAGGAGATTCGGCGGTGCCGATACATCGGCACGCGCAGAACGTCGTTCATAGACGCCGAGGCGTTCATGAACTTGACGGCTCATAACAAAATTAAGAAATTTCTTTGCATTCTCCATATGCGGAGCATTCTTGATGACCGCTATTCCTGTGGAAGAAACACGCGTCCCTTCCTGTGGATAAACGATCTGTATATGTGCACCGGCAGCTCTGTACTTCAGTACCGCCTGCTCAGGAGTCGCAGTAACCATGTACGCTCCATCGGCGAGCGCCTTGATCTGCTCCGCCGATGTAGACGTGACGCGTCCATCCAACTGATCTGCCATACGGGAGATCACAGCAGAATCACCGCCAAGCACATCCATCATCGTAATGAGGACATCATAGGAAGAAATTGACTTCGTCGGGTCAGCAAGAGCAATATGCCCACGAAACTGAGGATTGAGAAGATCGCTCCATCCTGCAGGTGCATGCTCTGCATCAACAAGATCCGTATTGTAAGCAATTACATAGGGATCCATCGTCATAGAGCAGAATGCGGCACCCTCGCAGGAAAAATTCCCGCGCAGCGCATCCTTTTCCGGGTACTCATACCGTTCCAGATAGGATGCAAGGAATATGTAGGTATCCTCCATACCGCCCCACAGCACATCTCCACGCGGATTCTCCTGTTCCGTACGGACACGTGTCATGAGTGCATCGGACGAATCCCTCACCAGCCTGACTTGAATTCCTGTCTCCTCTTGAAACTCCTTTGCAATGGGCGCTGTCCAATCCTCCGTGCCGCAGTTATAGACAACGACAAGGTTTTCATCATCCGCAGGATCCTGCCGAACAGTACCGCATCCGACGAGGATGAAATTCACGCCAAGGAGGAGTGCCGCACACAATATCTGCATACGTTGAAAGATGAGCATCGTGCGACACCTCCTAAATGAGATGTCATCAATTTCAAATCTTTTTGATAATTCTACAATAATCAGAACTGCAATTCAATCGTACAGTCCATCATTTTGGTGTGATAATCCTATCTTGATAATTCGCAACCATTCAAAACACACTGGCGATTGCTGCATGTTCTCTGCGGTCCTTTGTTTCACGAGTCTCTGTTTTTCGCGTACTTTATCGATGAGGTCTGCATTGTCCTCATCAGCCATATCCATAGTCCCCCCTATGATTTAAGGATGACAGCCATGGCATCAAGATCATCTTCCCCTGCGCCGTTATTTCCTATCAGAATGCAGCGGAAGGTTTCCCGTTTATCGTTGCGGTGAACAGTCTACTGTTTCCCTCGCAGTTCCTGCTGTGCGTCAAAGAAATGGCGTACTGCCTCGGCAGAAGGGCGATTCATGCCGGGGGCGGCAGCGAGTTCCTCCACGGATGCCTCCTTGATTTTTTCCAGCGATCCGAAGTGGGTGCGCAGGCTTTGCCGCCGTTTTGGACCAATACCGATAATGTGGTCGAGGACGGAGACGAGATTGCGCTTGCCGCGCAGTTTGCGATGAAAGGTGATGGCGAAACGATGCGCTTCATCACGGATGCGCTGGATGAGATAAAGTGCCTGACTGCGGCGCGGCAGTTCAACAGGATCTGGATTTCCCTCTGTAAAGACCAGCTCAAACTGTTTTGCAAGCCCGACAACAGGGACATCCTTATGCCCTGCTGCATGGCGGATGATTTCGAGGGCCGAGGAGAGCTGTCCCTTGCCGCCGTCGATGATGATGAGGTCGGGCAGTTTCTCCTCAGCCAGTCCTACATAGCGGCGTGTCGTCACCTCGCGCATGGAGAGAAAGTCGTCTGGCTTGCCCTCCGTGCTGCGGATCTTAAAGCGGCGGTAATCCGATTTTTTCGGAGCACCATCCTCAAAGACGACCATCGACGCAACGGTCTCCTGCCCCTGATTATGCGAGATATCAAAACACTCCATACGGCGCGGCGGATGCTTCAGTCCAAGATACCGCCCGAGTTCCTCCACGGCACCAAGCGTCTGCTCATCCATAAGGCTGCGCCGCGTCTCCTCATCTGAAAGAAATTTTTCCGCGTTTCCGGTCGCCATCTGCACAATATCGTGCTTCGTGCCGCGCTGCGGAGAGAGGAGCGCGACCTTGCCCCCCCCCTTGCGCGCAGCAAGCCACGACTCAATAGTCGCACGTGCCGCATCATCGATGTCCTGCGGCAGGAGGACCTCACGCGGTACAAAGGTCGCCTGATTGTAGTACTGTTCCAAAAAGGCACGCAGGATGTCCGCATTGGTCTCCTCCTCGCTGCCGCGCAGGAGAAAGTGTTCTCGGCCGATCATCTTGCCGCCGCGGATGAAGAAGATCTGCACACAGACGCCCGCCGCCGAGCGGGCCATGCCGATCGCATCCTGATCGCCTGCCCCCGTTACGATGTTCTGCCGCTCTGCCGCCGTACGCACGGCACTGAGCTGATCGCGGAGGCGCGCCGCTGTCTCAAAGTGATATGCCTCCGCTGCCGCGTGCATCCGCTGCTCCAGCTCACGCTCTACATCATCCGTCCGTCCTTCAAGAAAGAGCAGGGCGGCGCGGATCATCGCACGGTAGTCCTCCTCCCCCACCTTGCCGACGCAGGGGGCGAGGCATCGCTTGATGTGGTACTCAAGGCAGGGGCGGTCGGGCATCGTCCGGCACGTACGCAGAGGAAAAAGGCGCTTCAGGAGCTTCAAGCTGTCCCGCAGCGCCGTCACATTCGTATAGGGGCCGAAGTAGCGCGCGCCGTCACGCAGCACACGCCGCGTGATAAAGACGCGCGGAAATCCCTCCTGCACCGTCACCTTGACATAGGGGTAACTCTTATCGTCCTTCAGCCGTATATTATAACGCGGCCGATGTTTCTTGATCAGGTTCGCCTCAAGGATCAGCGACTCCACTTCGTTCGCCGTCATGATCGTCTCAAAGTCAGCGATATGCGAGACCATTGCGCGCACCTTTGGCGTGTGGTTTCGGCTGCTCTGAAAATACTGCCGAACACGGTTTTTGAGGACAATTGCCTTGCCCACATAGATGATTTTTCCGTGATCGTCCTTCATAATGTAGACTCCCGGACTGTCCGGCAGCAGCTTCAGTTTCTCTGCAACAATATCGGTCACATCAGTGCCCTGCCTTCATGCGGTTGATCGCGGAGAAGAGTGCCAAAATTGACGAGGTGATAATATCCGTATCCAACCCCGCTCCCCAGTATACGCTGCCATCCCCGCCCGTAATGCTGATATAGGAGATTGCACGGGAACTCTGCCCCAGCTCCAAGGCATGCTCACTGTACGTCAGGTTCGTATAGGAAAGGTGCAGATTCTCCTGCATCGCATTTGATACGGCATCAAGACGGCCGTTGCCGTGTGCCTCATAGGTACGATCCTCGCCGTCCACCCGCAGATGCACGTCGCCGCGCCGCGTGCCGTCCGGCTGCTTGTTCAGGCAGAAATCTGACAGCTCGTAGGGAAATACAACATTGACATAAGTGTCCATGAACACCTTGTAGATCTCGTCCGGCTGCAGTTCCTTGTGTCCAGCGTCGGAGACAGCCTTGACGCGGTAGCTGAGATCTTCGCGCATCTTCTTCGGCATGTCGATGCCATACTGCTGCTCCATAATGTAGCCGACGCCGCCGCGCCCCGACTGACTGTTGATGCGGATGACATCACCGTCGTAGGTGCGCCCAATATCCTTCGGGTCGATGTAGAGATACGGCAGGCACCAATGCTCCGGCTTCTTTTCCGCCCAGTAATGCATGCCCTTCGCGATGGCATCCTGATGCGAGCCGGAGAATGCGGCAAAGACGAGCGAACCGGAGTATGGCTGCCGCGGATTGACCTGCATCCGCGTCACCTTCTCATAGACCTCGACGAGATGCGGCAGATTGGAAAAGTCCAGCTGTGGGTCAACGCCGAGGGCAAACATATTCATCCCCACCGTGACGATATCCACGTTGCCCGTGCGTTCCCCATTGCCAAACAGCGTTCCCTCAACGCGATCCGCCCCCGCCAAGAGGCCCATCTCCGTATCCGATACGCCGCAGCCGCGGTCATTGTGTGGATGGAGAGAGAGAACAACGGCATCACGGTACTTCAGATGATCGTTCATATAGGCGATCTGCATCCCGTAGACATGCGGCATCGACATTTGCACCGTCGAGGGCAGATTGATGATCGCCTTGCGGTCGGGTGTCGGCTGCCACACGTCGAGCACAGCGTTGCAGACCTCAAGGGCATATTCCGGCTCCGTGCCCGTAAAGCTCTCGGGCGAGTACTCAAAGCGATACGTCGCACCTGCCTCCTCTGTCAGTTCCTTGAGGAGTTTTGCTCCGTCTACGGCGATCTTCAGAATCTCCTCCTTCGAGCGCGCGAAAACCTGCTCACGCTGTGCCGCCGAGGTGGGATTATAGACGTGGACGATAGCGTTCTTCACACCGCGCAGGGCATCGAACGTCTTGCGGATGATGTGCTCGCGCGCCTGTGTCAAGACCTGCACGGTCACATCGTCGGGGATGAGATCGTCCTCGACCAGGCGGCGCAGGAACTCATACTCCGTATCCGATGCCGCAGGGAAACCGACCTCGATCTCCTTGAACCCAACATGCACAAGGAGGTCAAAGAACGCAAGCTTCTCATCGAGGCTCATCGGGACGATAAGTGCCTGATTGCCGTCGCGCAAGTCAACCGAGCACCAGATTGGTGCATGATCCGGCGCATCCTTTTTCAGCCAGTCCATGCGGATCTCCGGCGGCATAAAATAGCCCTTGGTGTACTTCTCGTAGTTCATCATGATCGTTTCCCCCGCATCCATATATTTCATCCATCAGCGCAGCCGCGCATTAAACTTCTCGATCAGCTTCTCCGGCTTGTATGATTCCTTCGCCTTGCGCAGCCCCTCGATGCCCATATCCTCCTCGCGGTTGATGTAGGTGAGATGACTCCATGCGTGCTCCACAAACCCCTGATTGATGGCAGGATACGCGCCGCGCACCTCTGGATCCGCCTTTTCCACATGGATGACCGCCGTATCCGTATTGAGCTGCTCACCGAAGGTAAAGGCAACAATGCGTCCGCCCAGACGAATTGCTCCTCCCTGCAGACCGAAGTAGTCAAAGTCGTTCAGCACTTCGAGAATCGCCGTACGCTCATAATCGATGAAGGGGTCGATGGTACCGTCCTCACGGATATGCTGCTTGTACCAACTATTCAGCTCCAGCTTGCACTGTGTGACGACGTCCTCCGTGATCGGCAGGTACTCCGCCTCGGGATGCTCCTTGCGGAATGCATTCAGATGGTTCTTCTTCGAGTGCAGCCTGCGCCCCGCGAGACTGATGAGTTTGTCCGAGAGATATACATAGTCATAGTTGTCGCGGTCGGCGACCACCTCGAAATCCGCGCAGGCGCAGCCGCGCAGGAAATCCGCGTAGCCGCGTTCCATATCGTAGATGTGGAACGGCTGCTCAATCTCCTCAAAGTAGGCGAGGATCTTCTTGGTCGCCTCAGGATAGCGGGCAGGATCGCAAAACGGCTGCAGCGCCGAAATGATCCCCTTCCACTCGCTTACTACATAGAGCACATCGTCCTCCTCGGCAATATGCACGAAGAACGGCGCACGCCACATATAAAGGTTGGTAAAGTTAAAATGCGAGTTTTCATAGTAATTCGCATGAAAATAACGGTCTAACAGCGGTTTATCTTCTTTTTTTAATGTTCGGAAGTCAATCATCCGCATCCTCCTCATGAATTTATCGTGTATCCATTATAACAAAGCCGTCAAGTACAGTGAAAGCCTTCCGTGTACGGTATTCACAGCGGTCACACCTTGCTGAGGATCAGCTCCCCCGCCCCGCGCAGGGTATATCGTCCAAAGTTCGCAGGAACAAAGACGCTCTCCCCCTTGGCGGCAGAGAGTTCTCCGTCTGCCCACGTCAGTGCAAATGCCCCCGCAAGGATCGTCAGGCAGTGGAATGAGTCTGTCTCCGCCTCACAAGTACAACAATGGCCGATGCGCAGATGATAGGCGGTAAAGTACGGGCATGCAGCGAGCAGACGCACCTCTGCGCCCGTAAAGGCATCCGCCGCAGGAAGCTGCTCCGCACGTGCAGAGACGGGAATAAGCGAAGTCACATCGAGGGCCTTGTCGATATGGAGCTCGCGCGGTTTTCCATCTGCTCCGACTCGCCCGTAATCATAGACACGATACGTTGCATTGGAGCTCTGCTGTATCTCACAGATGAGCAGTCCTTTGCCGATCGCGTGGAGCGTGCCTGCGGGGATGAAGAACGCATCTCCTTTCTTGGCCGGTACGTGACGCACAACTTCAAGGAGGGTATTGTCCTTGATGCGTTGCCGAAATTCACCCTTTGAAATCTTGTGGGCAAAACCATAGAGGATCTCCGCCCCTGGTGCTGCGTCCACGACATACCACAACTCCGTCTTGCCGTACTCTCCTTCCACACGCAGGGCATATTCGTCACTCGGATGCACCTGCACAGAGAGATTGTCATGCGCATCGATCAGCTTGATGAGCAGTGGGAAATATGGGAACTGCGCCGCCCGTGTGCCGAGTACCTCCGCACCCTCGTGCGCAAGCCACGCCTCAAGCGTCTCTCCTGCTGATGCGCCGCTTGCAATCACGCTCTTTCCGTCGCGGTGACAGGCGAGCTCCCAGCTCTCGGCCACCTTTGGCAGTTCCGTGTGCTTGCCGTACTCGTCCCGCAGGCGCGTGCCGCCCCAAAGATAGTCCTTCAGCGGAGCAGTCAGTTTCATCGGCTCATGCATCGGCAATTCCTCCTTGTTTTCTAACATCTTACCGAAACCCTCTGAAATCTTTAAGGAAGCACTGATAAATTCGGCAGGACCATCTTGACGCATCTTTTTCGCCCGCTTATCGTTAGCAAATCCTCCACATAGCTCTTGCTATGCGTCCGGTTTACTGCCTCAATCGGACAAAAATCTGCGCCAATCTGAGAGACTGTTTTTCAGCGATTCCTTAAGGAAAAGATTTCGCAGTCCGTCGATTCCCTGAATTTCCCCGTAACCCCCTTACTCCTTCAAAAGTCCCGATTGTCCCTCACCTGCGTCTATGATATGATAAGAATCGCCGCCGCCCCACAGAGGGGCGATATATCTAAACGGGGTGATTTCATGTCTCAAACAAAGATCGACACCAACGAGCGCCCGCCGCTCCAACGAACCATTCCTCTCTCCCTGCAGCACCTCTTCGCCATGTTCGGCTCGACGGTGCTCGTTCCCATCCTCTTCCATGTCAATCCCGCGACCGTGCTGCTCTTCAACGGCATTGGCACACTCTTCTACCTCATTTTGTGCAAGGGAAAAATTCCTGCCTACCTTGGCTCGAGTTTTGCCTTTCTCTCCCCTGTTTTTATCGTTCTGTCCGAGTACAGCTATGAGGCGGCACTCGGCGGTTTTATCGTTGTCGGCATGGTTTTCTGTCTGGTCAGTCTGATCGTTCACACCATCGGCACAAGCTGGATTGATGTGATCTTCCCGCCCGCCTCGATGGGCGCAATCGTCTCCGTCATTGGGCTTGAGTTGATGCCGACAGCGGCAGGCATGGCAGGTCTGACGGCAGAGAACGTCGATCCTACGGTTGTCTTTGTCTCCATCGCGACACTCGCGATCACAATTTTCGCCTCCATGGCATTCCGCGGGTTCCTCTCCATCATCCCGATTCTCATCGGTGTCATCGCAGGCTATCTCATCGCCTATGCTGTCGGCATTGTCGATCTCTCGCACGTCACCGCTGCTCCGTGGCTTGCCCTCCCGACCATCTACACGCCGACCTTCGAGCTGAACGCCGTCCTCATCATCCTGCCTGCCGCCATCGTTGTTGTTGTCGAACACATTGGGCACCTCATCGTGACGGGCAACATCGTCGGACGCAACCTCGCCAAGGACCCGGGGCTTGACCGCTCCCTGCTCGGCAACGGCATCTCGACCATCTTCTCCGGCTTCTTCGGCTCCACACCGAATACCACCTACGGAGAGAACATCGGCGTCCTTGCCATCACAAAGGTCTACTCGACGTGGGTCATCGGCGGTGCAGCGATCTTCGCCATTCTGCTCTCCTGCCTCGGCAAACTCGCCGCACTCATCCAGAGCATCCCGACACCGGTCATGGGCGGTGTTTCCATGCTGCTCTTCGGCGTAATCGCTGCCTCAGGCATCCGCATCCTTGTCGAGGCAAAGGTGGACTACAACAATCCGATGAACCTTCTCCTGACCTCCATTGTCATGGGGGTCGGCGTATCGACCGCCAGCATCACCATCGGCACGGTGACCCTGCGCGGTATGTCGCTTGCCACCATTATTGCCATCATTCTATCCATCTCCTTCCGCATCATCCTCGCCCTGCGGCGCAAGGATGCCGCCGCGCAGAAATGACGGAGATACATGTTGCCCTGCCCGCCGGCGAAACATGCTCCGCAAAGGCATACCTCATGCACGTGCACGGCATCTCAGGCAGTCTGTGGAGGCGCATCAAACACCATGGTGCATTCACGCTGAACGGCATCCCTGCCGTTGCCGCACGCACAATGCTAAAGGACGGCGACTGGATCGCATACGATCTTCCTATTGTCAGCAGCGTCATCCCTGAGTCACTGCCGCTCTCGATCATCTACGAAGACGATGATCTGCTCGTCCTCGATAAGCCTGCAGGACAGCTCGTCCATCCGACAACAAAGGAAACGCACGGCACCATCGCGAACGCCGTGCGCGGATACTATGCCGCATGCGGCGTGCATCTCGACTTTCATCCCTGCCACCGTCTCGACCGCAACACGAGCGGCCTGCTCCTCATCGCAAAGCATCCCGAAGTGCAGTACCAAATTGCACAGCAAAATACACTGAGACGAGAATATCTTGCCTTGATCGCGGGTTCACTCACTCCACCCGAAGGATGTATCGATGTACCGATTGCGCGTGCCCTGCCGAGCATCATCCTACGCTGTGTCAGTACAGAAGGAAAGTCCGCATGCACCCATTACGTGACGGTGCAGACGGACGGCAGATACAGCCTCCTGCGCCTGCAGCTCGACACAGGACGCACGCATCAGATTCGCGTCCACCTCGCTCATCTGGGCCATCCGCTTCTCGGTGACGATCTCTATGGCGGCACACGCGCGGAGATCGCACGTCATGCACTCCACTCCGCCCATCTCACCCTCGTACATCCGCGCACGAAGAAAATGCTTGCGCTCTCCGCCCTACTCCCTGCAGATATGGCGCGGATTACAGCGAAGATTGACAATAATACAGCATAAAGAATGGGCTGCTGCACCGAGGGATGGTTACCTCGTGCAGCAGCCCACTTTATGCCCGATGCGATTCCTTACTTATTCGCGCCGAACCACTTCTGATAGATCTTATCGTACTCGCCGTTATCATGCAGCTTTTTGAGTGCTGCATTGATCTTCTGCTGAAGCTCGGTGTTGTCCTTCGCCATAGCGATGCCATAGTCCTCAGCAGAGAGGCGGTCTGCGAGTGTCTTCACACCGGTTGCCTGTGACTGATTGATGTAGTAGTCATTGACCGGTCGGTCGTTGATCACGGCATCTACGCCGCCTGCTTTCAGCTCCATGAAGCAGTCCGCCGGCGTATTCAGTTCGCTGACGGTGACGCCCTCCATCTCCTTTGCCATCTTGGCACCCGTCGTGCCGATCTGAGCGGCGACCTTATGCCCCTTCAGATCGCTGAACGACTTGATGTTCTCCTCATCGCTGCGCACAACCATCGTCAGGCCGGACTGATAGTAGGGATCAGAGAACGCGACCTTCTCCTTGCGCTCGTCGTTGATCGTCATACCGCTGATGATCACGTCGATGTTCTTCGCCTGCAGGGCAGGAATCAGACCGTCGAAGCCGATGTTCTGGATCTCTGCCTCGCTGCCCATCTCCTTGGCAACGGCACGGATGAGATCCATATCAAAGCCCTGATAGTCCTTCTGTCCCTCATCCTGGAACTCAAACGGGGCAAAGTCAATCGATGCGCCGACGCGGAGCTTGCTTGCCTGCTTCGCCTGATCGCCGCCTGCGCCGCATCCGAGCAGGGAAAGGCTCACGAGTGCACCCGTCAGCACGAGTGCCAATTTCTTCAGCTTCATGGGAAACCTCCTCAAAAGATAAAGGACACACAGATAAATCCAGCCGCATTATTTCCAATCCGATGGGCTGTTTTATCCGTGATTCCAAAAAACAAAGGGGGACGCCGCACCGTCTGTGCTGCTATCCCCCCATGAAATCTAAATCGTTTTAGAAACGTGCTGCGCGCTTTGCATTGAAGCAGTCGCGGCAGTAAACCGGACGATCCGTCTTCGGCTCGAACGGGACTTCCGTGTCCTTGCCGCACTCGGCGCAGACCACATGGAACATCTGACGCTCGCCATGATTCTGATCGTCACGGCTGCGGCGGCGCTTGTCGCGGCAGTCACGGCAGCGCGCCGGCTCGTTCTCAAAGCCTTTCTCTGCGTAGAACTCCTGCTCACCTGCGGTAAACACGAAGTCCTTGCCGCACTCTTTGCATACGAGGGTTTTGTCTTCAAAAGCCATTCTTCCACAATCTCCCTTGAAAAATAATTTTGACTCTCCATTCGCCGCACTCGGAAAGCGTTCACTGAGATTATGGTTCGGGCAAGCACTGCATATATAAACAGTGCTTCACTCGTTCATTGAACGACGATCAGGACTTGAGGAACGGATTTCAACGCTCTGTATTATACAGGCATTTTTCATGAAGTGCAAGCATTTTTTATTGTCGTTCAGATTGTAGGGCTGTCATGCCTTCATCTCCCTTTTACATTCCATCATTAAAGCGGTACCCTGCCCCCCAGACCGTCTGCAGCCACTGCGGATGGGCAGGATCACGTTCCATCTTTTCGCGCAGCCGATTGATATGGACGGAGACGGTCGCCGTACTGCCCATGGCATCCAGCTCCCAGACACGGTCATACAGCGTCTCCTTGCTGAAGACGACCTGCGGATGCTGCGCGAGAAAGAGCAGGAGATCAAACTCGCGTGCTGCAAGAATCACCTCGTTTCCCCCAAGAAATACGCGCCGCGTCTGCGGCTGAATCTCAAGCGCGCCAAAACGCAGGACAGCCGCATCTCCTGCACTGCCTTTGAGGCGCTCATAACGCGCAAGATGTGCCTTGACGCGTGCCGCCAGCTCACTCGGACTGAACGGTTTGATGATATAATCATCCGCCCCCAGTCCGAGTGCGCGTATTTTATCGACATCCTCAAGACGCGCCGAGACCATGAGGATGGGGATATCGTATGCTTTCCGAACATCACGGCAGATGGCAAATCCATCCGCTCCCGGCAGCATCACATCCAGCAAAAGCAGATCATAGTCCCCCGTCATGGCGAGGCGCTTCCCCGCATCGCCGTCCGCGGAAATATCGACGGCGAAGCCATCTGCTTCCAGATAGTCACGCTCCAGCTCGGCAATAGCAGCGTCATCCTCGACCAGCAGTATCTTCTTCATGCGTGTCCTCCTTTTTCTGAATTGGCAGCAGCAGGACGATGCGCAGCCCTCCCATGGGGGATTCCTCTGCCCGCACACTGCCGCCGAACGTCGTCATCATTCGGCGTACGATCGCCAGTCCCAGCCCGCTTCCGTCAGCGACATGGGTACGCGCCGCATCCGTGCGGTAAAAGAGGTCAAACAGCCGCTCCCGTTCCTCCTCGCGCACGCCAACGCCGTCGTCGTCACAGCGGATGGCGAGAAAATCTCCCTCATGAGAAAGCGACATACAGACGTGCGCTCGTTCCCCGCGGCGGTACTTCCCGCTGTTTTCCCATAGATTTTCGAGAACGCGGGCGAATGCACTGCGGTCAATGCGAATGTATGTCTGCTCCCTGTCTTCTTCCATCGACAGCTCAATGCCCCGCTCGCGAAAGTCCGCCGCATGTGCATCAATGAACGCATTGATCCATGTCTGCGCCTCAACGATCTCCCATGTAAGCGGCACCTCGCCTGTCCCTGTGCGCAAAAAAGAGCGCAGCTGTGTGGTCAGCCCCTCCATCGTCATCGCCGCACGGGCGATGCGCTCAGCATAGGCCCGCTGCTTCTCCGGCGTTGCAGCGATCCCGTCGATCAGGCCGCTCGCATATCCCTTGACGGCGGTCAGGGGCGTTGCGATGTCATGGAGTACACCGATGAGGAATTCCCGCCGCCGTGCCTCCTCCTGTTCCTCCCGCAGGCGTGCGCGCCGCAGGTCGCTGCGCATGGCATCAAAAGCGCGGCAGGTCGCCCCCACCTCATCACTGCCCATCGGAGGCAGGGCATGGTCGAAATCACCATGCTGCATCGCGCCGGCGGCATCACGTATCGCGGCAAGCGGTGCAAGAATCTGCGCCGAAAGGAGGCGGGCAAGATAACGCCCGAGCAGGAAAATCCCTGCCGAGGTGATGACGATGAAGAAAATAAACACCGCGTTGATCACCGTCTCCCGCATCGGCGGCGAAATGCGCATCTCATCGTGATGCCGCATCATAGGAACAGCGCCTGCCCCCATGAAAACAATGCCGCTGCGGTCGCCCTCATAGCGAAAAAAAAGTCCCGCATCGTTCCATGTCAGTGCGGAGCCGCGCGCCCCGCATTCACGCATGACCGCATACCGAATGTCATCGGCATCTGCCCCATCGGTCAGATAAAGGAGACCATCCTGCACGATAGAGACGCGAACGCCTGCCGACTCCAGCAGATGAACGTCACGCTCAGCATGATTCCATTTGAACTGCTTCCTCTCTGCGGCAGCACGCAGCGAACTCAGTGCAAAGGGTACAGAGAGATTTGTCCCCTTCTCCGGCCAGAGCAGTTCAAGTGCCTGCTGCTGCAGCGTTCCTGCATGGCGCAGTCCGCCAAGAAGCGCCGCACTGATGGCGACAAGGACGCAGATCGGTATGACGACCATCAGCGCATTGGTCAGCAGGAGCTTTGTTTTCAGCGACAAATCACGCAGGTGCATATCGACACCTCACTTTCATGATGCCATTATAATGGATTCAGAGGAAAAAATCCGCGCTGTCCGTCGATTTTTGAAAAAGTTTTACGCGTGTTTACACTTTGTTTAACTTTCTCCGATAGGATATACCTGTCAGCAAAAATGTGACGAACAAAAGGAGGATTTCATCATGGAAGCACAGAAAATCAAAGAACAGGTCAAGAGCGTATTCAGTCCCGCACATCTGAAGAAGGCAGCAGCTCTCGCTGTTCTCGTCGGCGTCGCCACCGCCGGCACAGCCTACTTCCACTATCAGCAGGCCGAGGCACAATCCCTCATGAAGCGGCAGGCTCGCTCGGAAATGATCGCTGCTCAGGCAGCACAGCGAAACATTGTTCTGCTCGATGAGGACAAAGTGCGGTCGATTGCCGCCGACTCCATCGGAAAATCCGAGGCAGAGCTGACCTTCCGCCCACTCGAACTGAAGCTGAACGATCACGACGGCGATCGTGACCACGACCGCAAAGGGCACAAGAAGGGGAAGCACGGAAATCGAGACCACAGAGGACAATATGCACAGTCCGCACCTGCTGCAGCGGCGCAGGATGCAGCGGCACCTGCTGTGCCTTCTGATCCTGCCGCACAGACAGACTTCCGCCCATTCTACAAGGTGAAATGCACGGCAAACAACATCACCTACAAGCTCCGCATCGACGCCGTGACCGGCGCACTCCTCGCGAGTGACGCTGATACAGACGACCATATTTTCTAAACAATAGAGGAATCGCATCAACGGGAGAGTCATGCACAGACCCATCGTCTCGCATGGCTCTCCCGTTTTTATATCCGCTAAAATAAATTCTCCTGCCGTTCGAGCCAGCTTTCCTGCCGCGCCTCATGGATACGGTCACCCTCCTCCGCATGGCCGATGAGAAAGGGGGATGCGGGATCGTGAGCGAGACGGCTGCGGCGCACACGCGCAGGATGCGTATTGGCGTAACAGTAGCGGCAGAGATGCGGGCAGCTGTCGTATGCACCGATGTCCGCACCGAGATAGCAGCGGCACTCCCTGCGCTGCGGCTGATAGTGCGGGAAGTGAATGCGCCGCCCAAGTGCCCGCTCATAGATGTGCGGGGTCATGCAGCCGCCCGTATTCGCCCCGTATAGAGCGAGTGCATCACCTCCGCCGCACGGATAGACGGTCATACCGCACCGCCGTGCCGTCTCAATGATAAATGCACCGAGCTCCATGCGCTCTGCGTGCGTGACATCACGTCCCTCGGAAAAGTTGCGGCGCGTCTTGGCATAGCGCGTGAGAAAGCTGATGACGACCACTTCCGTCTGCCCCGCCAGCTGCTCTGCCATCGCGGCAAACATTGTTCTGTGCCACGCCAGCGTATGATGTGCGTCAAGGATGATCGGATCGTAGCGCCACCCGACGGAGTGCGTTCCGAGAGCAGCCGAGAGCTGATGAAATGAACGCACAACTTCCTCCCATGGCGGAACATGGGGCTCAACATCCCTGCCATAGGGCGTGATGGTGACGTACCAGAACTGCCCGAACGGTGCGAGGAGATCCATATAGGGGAGCATCGGTGCGGGATTCTTCGTACAGAAGCCGATGAGGTCAACCACGCGCGGATCAAGGCGATAGCGCGTCACCTGCTGTGTGTCGTAGGGATTACGGACACAGACCTCGCCCGCACGCAGCCGATTCACCAGCCACGGCGCATAGAACGCCGGAATATCCGTACGCATGCCCGTGTTGAGTATCATCGTTCATCTCCCCCCTTTTTCACAGAATAACACGAATGGAAGGAAAAGGAAAATCCCCGGCTGCAGAAGCAGTCGGGGACAGTATTCTACATACTCTTAAAGATACCGAATATAAACGTAGATGTTCGAGACGATGATCGTGAACACCATGACCGGGAACGCGACCTTCATGAAGCCAAGGAAGGAGATCGGACGGCCGCGCTGTGCCGACATCGACGCGACGACGACGTTCGCACTTGCACCGATCAGCGTTCCGTTGCCGCCGAGACACGCGCCGAGAGCAAGCGACCACCACATCGGATCGAGGTTGCTGAGTCCCATCTGTCCCATATCCTGAATCAGCGGAATCAGCGTGGCGACAAACGGGATGTTGTCGATAAAGGCAGAGGCAAAGGCACTCATCCACAGAATGAGAATGGCGGTTGCCTCGACATTGCCGCCCGTCGCCTTGATCGCCTCAGCCGCAAGCATACGGATGACGCCCGTCTCTACGAGTGCACCGACAAGGATGAAGAGCCCGCCGAAGAAGAAGATCGCGGGCCACTCAATCTTTGAGAGCACCTTGACGATCGCGCCCTCATCGCGCGTCGCCGTGAGAAGGAGGAGGAGACCTGCGCCCGAGAGTGCGACCGTCGCGGACTCAAGGCCGAGACTGCCGTGCAGGACAAAGAGCGTAATCGTGAGGAAGATAACGGCAAGGCACTTGCGCAGAAGAGCATGATCGGTGATCTGTGCGCCCGCAGGGAGACGCATGATCTTATCCTGCAGCTCCGGCTGAGTATGCAGGCCTTTATGGTAGAGGCCAATAAGAATGAATTGTACCAAGATAAAGATAATTATCGAGATCAATGTAAGGTTCTCAACGAAGGCCATGAAGTCGAGCCCGACCGCGCTGCCGATCATAATGTTCGGCGGGTCGCCGATGAGCGTTGCCGTTCCGCCGATGTTCGATGCCAAAATCTGCGAAATGAGATACGGCATGACGTCGACCTTGAGCTGTGACGTGATGCTGAACGTGATTGGTACGGTAAGCAGAACCGTCGTAACGTTGTCCAGAAGAGCCGAGCAGACCATCGTAATGGTCGAGAGAACGACGAGGAGCGCAATGGGCTGCGCCTTGACCTTCTGCGCCGCCCAGATGGCGAGGAAGTTGAATAGTCCCGTCTCACTCGTAATATTGACGATGATCATCATGCCCATGAGCAGTCCGAGCGTATTGAAATCGATATGGTGAACTGCGACCTCCTGATCGATGATCCCGAAGAGTATCATGAGCATGGCGCCAAAAAGTCCCACGATGGTGCGGTGCACCTTCTCGGAGATGATGAGCGCGTATGCGACGACAAATATGACAATCGCCACAATCGTTGCTGTTTCCATCATTACACATCCTTACTTCTCGTTATGAGAAATCCATCACGTCGCCGTGATAATCACCTGTCGGCCGCTGCGGCGGATCTTCAGCTTGACATTCGTCTCACCCTCCTGCGCGAGTGCCAGCTTCAGCTCCAGCAGAGCCTTGCCGAGTTCTTCTGCCTGCGCGGCGCTGAGTCCCGCACGCGCGAGATCGGCGGGCGGTTCCTTTGCCGCTGTCGCCTGGGCGCGTTCCTCTGCCTGCCGCTCCTGACGCAGCATGGTCTCGGCGAGAGTTTCCTCTGCCTCGTGCCCCTGCATCATATCCTTGTCGGACAAATCTTTTGGTATCTTTGCCACAGCAAACCTCCTCCTGCCGTCCGTGGCACATAACACATCGAGAAAAAGAATGCGCTACTTGATTTTGCTCCACGTATCCTTCAGCCCGACGATGCGGTTGAACACTATATGATCCGGCGTAGTGTCCGGGTCAACAACAAAGTAACCGACGCGCAGGAACTGATAGCGCGTCCCTGCCGCTGTGAGACGGACGCTCGGCTCCACCTTCGCGTCTGTCAGCACCTCAAGTGAGTGCGGGTTGAGCGCCGCAATGAAGTCTGCCGGCTCCTCCTCGCCCTCCTCTGCCGTACGCAGTAGGCTGTCATAGAGGCGCACCTCCGCTGTGAGTGCATGCTCTGCCGCGACCCACTGGATCGTCCCCTTCACCTTGCGGTTCGCCGCCGTACCGCCGCTCCGCGTCTCTGGATCATAGGTACAGCGCAGCTCCGTGATCTCGCCCGCCGCATCCTTTACGACTTCCTCACAGCGGATAATATAGGCGTGCTTGAGGCGCACCTCGCCGCCCGGCTTCAGGCGGAAGAATTTCTTCGGCGCATCCTCCATAAAGTCTTCGCGGTCGATGTAGAGTTCGCGCCCAAAGGGCACATATCGCCGTCCTCCGTGCGTCGGGCTGTTCTCGGCGAGCAGATACTCCGTCTCGCCCTCAAGATAGTTCGTGATGACAAGTTTCAAGGGACGCAGCACCGCCATAATGCGCGGCGCGTTGTGGTTCAGCTCATCGCGTACACAGTGCTCAAGCATGGCGCTGTCCACCGTGCTGTTGCTCTTGGCGACGCCGATCTCCTCGCAAAAGGCACGGATGGCTGCGGGCGGATAGCCGCGCCGCCGCATCCCCGAGATGGTCGGCATACGCGGATCGTCCCACCCGCGCACATGCCCCTCCTCAACGAGCTGGCGCAGCTTGCGCTTGCTCGTGATCGCGCCCGAGAGATTCAGACGTGCGAACTCAATCTGACGCGGCCGCTCCCCCGCAGGGAAGCCCAGTGACGTGAGCAGCCAGTCGTAGAACGGGCGATGCTCCTCGAACTCCAGCGTGCAGAGCGAGTGCGTAATGCCCTCAATCGCATCCGAGAGCGGGTGGGCAAAGTCATACATCGGATAGATACACCACGCATCGCCCGTCCGATGATGAGACACATGGGCAATACGGTAGATCACGGGGTCGCGCATGACGAGATTCGGCGACGCCATGTCGATCTTGGCGCGCAAAACGCGTGCTCCGTCCGGAAACTCACCCGCACGCATACGCGTGAAGAGATCCAGATTCTCCTCGATCGAGCGCCCGCGGCACGAACTTTCCTTGCCCGGCTCGGTCAGCGTACCGCGATAGGCCCGGATCTCCTCCGCCGTGAGATCATCCACATAGGCAAGCCCCTTCTTAATCAGCTCGACTGCATATTCATACAGCCGCTCGAAATAGTCCGAGGCATAGAACCGCCGATCGCCCCACGAGAAGCCAAGCCAGCGGATGTCCTCCTGAATGGAGTCCACATACTCGACGTCCTCCTTCGTCGGGTTCGTATCGTCAAAGCGCAGATTGCAGAGACCATTGTAATCCTCAGCAACACCAAAGTTAAGGCAGATGGACTTTGCGTGTCCGATGTGCAGATAGCCGTTCGGCTCGGGCGGAAACCGCGTATGGATCCCCTCCGCATGTCGTCCCGCACGCAGATCTTCGTCGATGATATTTCGGATAAAATTTGATGTCTTTACATCCGCCATGTTCCTATCCCTCTGTCCGTATAATTCCACATCAATCGTTCTGTGCGCAGTACCGATCGATGTAAGCGCGCAGCTTCGCTACGCCCTCGGCAATCCCCGCCTGCGCAGGAAGGCTCGCAATAAAAGTGTCCACATAGCCACGTTCTACAATGCGGCGCAGCGTCCACATAAAGTTGATATCGTAAATCCACATGAGACGTACGATCTTGCGGTCTCCATTCGTACGCAGACGGTAGTAGTCCGCCTGTCGTCCTGCGGCAAAGTCCGCCACGAAATCGGGGCTGACCTCCTGCGCTGCGTCCGACGGGACGAAGTTCGGTGCCTTCTCCGCGCCCTCCGGCGTGAGGAACGGGAGGAGAACGCGATAGATGTCAAGCTTGTCCGCATCACGGATCACCTTGGCAAAAAACAGCTTGCGCTCATCTCTGGTCGGAGCAATTTCCTTTTTGTTGTGATATTTGATCGCAAAACGCACCGCCTCTGCATCCACATCGCTAAGCGGCGCGAGGATATTCTCCTCTGCGAGTACCTTCAGTCCGAGTTCCGCATGATCCTCCGACGCAGCATCGTTGAACGTCCGATAGCGGGCATACTGCCGAAACCGTCCAACATCGTGAAAGAGTCCGATGATCTCAGCAATAGCCATATCGTGCGCATGGCATCCAAGATGCTTGGCAAGTGCGCGGGCATGTGCCGTCACATAGCCGGTATGAATCTCCTTGAGCTGAATGCCGCGCATGACCTCGGGGTCATTCGTTCGGAAGGAACGCATATAGGAGACCATCCAGCGGTGCATCTCCGTCAGCATATCCTGCATCTGCGTTCTTCCTTTCACGTACACACCCCCAATCAGCCCTTTGCCGGTGCAGTATAGGCATCGTCAAAATCCGTTGCGACAAGCGTCGCCTGCACCTTTTCCTCCATATCATCCTGCACAACCAATCCTGCAATGATATTCACGGCAGGATGCGTCTGCGTATGGACATAGTGCACAGCCTCGTCCACATCGCACAGACTCATCTTTGGTCCTCCCGTAAGGTTGAGCACAACACCGCGTGCTCCTGTGATATCACGGTCAATCAAAGGGCTTTCAATGGCACGCTGCACTGCCTTTTGGGGTGTCTCATCCGTGCCGATGGCGAGCAGCGTGTCGCTGGATGCCCCCTGGCGGAATATCGTCATTACATCAGCAAAATCGACATTGATGACGCCTGTCGTCAGAATCAGCTCCGCCACGCAGCCAACGGTCTGGCGCAGGACCTCATCGGCAAGAGCAAAGGCGTCGATAAAAGACATCTTGCGATTCGGTGCGATTTTCAAAAGATTGTCATTGCGGATCGTAATGAACGCATCGGTCAGCTCCTGCATACAGGCAATTCCTGCCTGTGCCGTCTGCATCTTGCGCGGCATTTCAAAGTGAAACGGCGTCGTCACCACGCCGATGGAGAGGATCCCCATATCGTGTGCGATCTCCGCCACGACAGGTGCCGCCCCTGTTCCGAGTCCGCCGCCCATCGTCGCCGTAATAATGACAAGATCCGTTCCATCCAGCATCTTTCGGATGGCTCTTTCCTCATTGCGCGCCGCCTGCTCACCGATCTCAACGCGGCCGCCTGTGCCGCGTCCCTGTGTCAGTCTCTCCCCGATAGGCAGCACCGTAATCCCCTGCTTGCTCAGTGTGTTGAGCTGACGCAAATCGGAATTGATGCTGATGAGCATCATGTCAAGATCATAGTTCTCGCGCACGTTGGACAGGATGTTGCCCCCGCCGCCGCCCACACCAACGACCTTGATCGAAATTTTGGGTTTGATGATTCCCTCGGTCGGCATATCACACCTCCTTATTGATCGCACTCTTTCGGTGTTGTCTGTGCCATAAAAGCACCGCACAGCAGCAGCATACAGCCAAGCAGCTGTGCCATGCTCATCGCTTCATCGAGCACCGCCCATCCTGCCGCAGCGGCAAAGACAGCCTCCATCGACATGAGAATTGCCGCCTGTGTCGGTTCGACATACGACTGTCCCAGAATCTGACACGTATAGGCGACACCACAGGAAAGAATCCCCGCATAGGCAATCGGGAGTACCGCAGCAAAAAGTGCCTCCCATGTACAGGACTCAAAGAGTACGGCAAGCAGCGCACTGCCAAGCGTACAGATCAGCATCTCCATAAAGCACAGCTCAATGGCATCCACCATCTGCGCAAAACGGTCAATGAGCAGAATCTGCGCCATCCAGAAGAACGCACAGATAAAGACAAGCACATCGCCTTGGTTCAGCGTCGTTTCCCCGTAGGCGGAAAGAAAGTACACCCCGAGAAAAGCAAGCAATGCCCCGCCCCACTGCAGCCGTCCGATACGACGTCCGAGAAGAACGGCAGCAAGCGGCACGAGTACGATGTAGAGCGTCGTGATAAACGCCGTCTTACCCGCTGTCGTCGAGAGGAGCGCCACCTGCTGCAGCGTCACGCCGACAAACATCGCCAGCCCGACGGGAATCCCGGCGCGAAAGCCCGAATGGAACGTGCCCGCGCGCCGCTGCGCCTTACGCTGTCCGCGATAGAGCAGCCAGAGCGCCGTCATGAACAGGGTCCCGAGGGCAAAGCGCGCTGCTGCATAGGTATAGGGACCAAGCCCCTCCATCCCGAGAATCTGTGCGACGAACGTCGTCCCCCAGAAGAAAGCCGCCGCCAGCAGCATCAAACTCCCGCGCAGGCGCATCCTAGAGCACCTTTGACAGGAAGCTGCGCGTACGCTCCTCCTGCGGATGCTCGAACACCTCGCGCGGTGCCCCCGACTCAATGATGCGTCCCTCGTCCACGAAGAGCAGGCGGTCGCCTACCTCACGGGCAAAGCCCATCTCATGCGTCACAATAACCATCGTCATGCCCTCGTTAGCGAGGGCACGCATGACATCGAGCACCTCGCCGACCATCTCGGGATCGAGTGCCGACGTCGGCTCATCGAAGAGCATCACCTTCGGGTGCATCGCGAGAGCACGCGCGATGGCAACACGCTGCTGCTGACCGCCCGAGAGATTGTCGGGATAGGCATCCGCCTTCTCCGCCAGCCCCACGCGTGCCAGCAGCTCACGCGCCGTTTTCTCAGCATCGGCGCGTGCGATATGCTTTACCTTCATCGGGGCGAGCATGATGTTGTCGAGCACCGTCATGTGCGGGAACAGGTTGAACCGCTGGAACACCATGCCGACCTCTTCACGCACTTTATTGATGTTTGCCTCGCCCGAAAGTGTGATGCCGTCGATGGTGACCTCGCCCGCCGTCGGCTCCTCGAGATGATTCATGCAGCGTAAAAGCGTGCTCTTGCCGGAGCCGGACGGACCAATGATGACAACGACCTCCTTCTCCGCAATGGAGAGATCAATGCCCTTCAGCACCTCATCCGTGCCGAACGACTTACGCAGTTCTTTAATCTCAATCATGGACGCGGCACCTCCGTTCCAGATACGCGACAAAGCGCGAGATCGTCAGCGTCATCACGAGGTAGATCACGGCGACGCTCATCCAGATTTCAAACGACCCGTAAGTCTTCGCGATGATGAGCTGACCGCGCCGCGTCAGCTCCTCAAAGCCGATGACGGAGACAAGGGACGAATCCTTCAGCATCGCAATAAACTCGTTGCCGAGCGGCGGAATGACGCGCTTGAACGCCTGCGGCACAATGATGTAGCGCATGGTCTGCAGCCACGTCATACCAAGCGAGCGCCCAGCCTCCATCTGCCCCTCATCGACCGACTGTATCCCCGCACGAAAAATCTCCGCCACGTACGCGCCGGAGTTGATGCCGCAGGCGGAGATCGCTGCGATGAACGGATCGATGCGCTGCCCCGTGATCACAGGAAGGGCAAAGTAAAAGAGGAAAATCTGCACGAGCAGCGGCGTGCCGCGGAAGAACTCCACATAGACCTCCGCCAGCATCCGCAGCGGGCGCAGATGCGAGATGCGCGCCACGCCCACGATCAGACCGATCACAAAACCGATCGCTGTCGAGAGCACCGTGATCTGAATCGTCACTCCAGCACCGACAAGCAGGAGCGGGAACGAATTAACCACGAGATTCATATCGAAATTCATAAACTCATCCATTCCGTCAATAGTACGACGGCATAAACAGCCGTCTTAAGGAAGCATTGATCAATTCAGCGCCATCATCTTGACGCATCTTTTTTGCCCGCACGTCGGCGAAATATCCTCCACAGAGCACCATTCTGCCTCCGTTTTTCCACCGCGTTCGGACGAAAAACCTGCGCCAATCTGACGGCCTTCATTTTATCAGTGATTCCTTAAATATTATATTTCAATCCCCCTGCGCTGTCAATAAATTCACGCTCTTTACAGCTGTTGTATTACGTTAATTCACATTCCCAAATCTCACGGCACATTTCTCTGTTTTTGTCCCATTCATTGTAAGGTTCACTCTTCGTTCGATGAAATCCAAATTTATCATAAAGATGGCGTGCAGGCTTTAAGAGATCGAGTGTCCCCAGAAAGAGCTGGCGGTAGCCTTTTCCGCGGCAAAAAGAAATCGCCTCCGCCAGCAGACGATTTCCAAGCCCATGTCCCTGCACATCCATATCTACGCCGAGCCAACGCAGCTGTGCCCGATTCGCTCCCTTTTTGATGACTGCGATATCACCGACCATCTTCCCATCCAGTTCGGCAATCCACATCTGACTGCCCTCCACGTCATCGTAGAGCTCCGCCATCCCGCGCAGCATCTCCTGTTCATAAAATCCGTTAAAGCCATACTGACGCTTATAGAGCTCGTATTGAAAATAACAGACCTTGCTTGGATCTCCCGGCTGATAGGTACGAAGTATGATGTCACTTGCCATCTTCTCATCCCCTTTTTATTTGAATAGATAAACTAAATTTCCCCCATAAGCACACGAAAGATGCTGCTTATGGGGGACTGCGGTCGTTTACAAGTCAATATTGACCCATGGATATATGGTTACAGCTTCTTGGACAATGCCTCGATGTTGTCCGACATTGCCTTTGCCTCCTCAACCGAGGCACTGATCTCCTTCATGTTCGCCGCCTGATTCTCAATCAGTCCGTTGATGGACTTAATGCGCTCGGCGATATGACTTGCCGCCTTCTCCATGGATTCGAGTGCATCGAAGATCTTGCTTGCAGCATCGCGGCTGCTGTCGGCAAGTTTTCTGACCTCCTCCGCCACAACGGAGAAGCCGCGCCCTGCCTCGCCCGCGCGTGCCGCCTCGATAGAGGCATTCAGTGAGAGAAGGTTCGTCTGCTTTGAGATCGTCATAACGAGCTCGGACATCTTGAGCGTGTTCTCCGTCTGTCCGCGCGTATCCTCTGCAGCCTTCGTGATCTCCTCCTGTACGTTTGAGATCTCCATCGTGCGCTCCATCGTCCGGCTCACGCTCTCCGTGATCGTATCAATCGACGCATACAGGCTGCTGAGCATCGTCTCAAGCTCGCCGTAGAACTTTTCCTTCTTCTGTGCGGTCTGATCCAGCACCTCCGATTTCCGCTTTTCCTCGTCGATATCGACAAAGACACCGATGATCTCCTCCGGATGCCCGCTCTTGTCGCGTACAACATTGCCGGACGCATGGTACCAACGATAGCTGCCGTCATGGACTTTGAGACGATAGTCTGCATTGTACTGCGTATGACCCGTGAGATCCCGAATGCAGGCGTTGAAGGAGGAAAACGTTCCCTCCACATCGTCCGGATGCAGACGCGAGCTCCACGACTCGATTGTGTTTGGGAAGTCCGATGCGTCACGGAAGCCGATCATACGGCGGAACTCATCCGACCAGATTGCATAGGCAATGCTGAAATCCGGATTGATCTTCATGTACCACATACCGGATTTGATTGCCTCGTTGACCGTACGCAGACGAAAGCGCTGATACTCAAGCTCCTCGTTCACACAGTCGATCAGTGCATTCAGCTCTGCGGCGTATGGTTCGCTGTCATGCAGCTTTGAGAACAGCTCATTCTTCTCATGCCCCGCAATAATCCCCTGAATCTTCCCTGCAAAATCCTGTGTATCACCGGCAGCGGCACTGTTCTTATCCAACATTGCATTCCCTCCCAAAAGCATTACGCCCCATATTAGTTTTATTGTACCATACCCCTCCATATATGCAAGCCCTAATGCGTACACATATAAAAATTCCCTCGGACATTTTTTGCCCGAGGGAATTTTCACCAATCATATGCTGTCAGAACTGATAGCGCACGCCGATTTCGGCATAGCGTGCCGGCTGAGGATAACGAGTCCCGCTGTAGGAGGAGTATGCCTGATTCGTTGCATTGCGCAGACGCGCATAGATCGTCCCACCATCTGCGAAGTCATACCCCGCGTTTAACTCAAATGCTGCATAGCGGCTGCGCCCGTAATACTGTTTGGACAGGCCACTTGCCATCGTGCCGAGGACATTCACGTGCCAGCGGCTATTGTTGTAGTGCACGCCGATGCGCCCGCCATTCGGCTGATTGTTGTTGTTAAGATAGCGTGATGCAGCATCATTGCTGCCTCGGGCTTCAATTCCTGTATAAGAATAACCGAGATCGTAACTCCAGTTCGCATTGACCCTCTTCTTAAAGAGAATCTCCATGCCGCGCTTCTTCTCATGCGCAATATTAGCGACATGACTTGTAAGAGTCAGGGAATCATAGTACCAATGAATCGCATCACTGAGCTTCGACTGGAAGAAGTCCACACTAAGA
>ERZ773022.375-NODE-375-length-38321-cov-24.732269_pt1 | contig 38321 bp, 29 predicted proteins | sample MGYA00580839_ERZ773022 | MGnify/ENA primary metagenome ERZ773022 (study PRJEB29015, sample SAMEA2738020) | human oral metagenome | biome: human oral; feature: human-associated habitat; material: dental | place: China | collected 2044 ... | reverse complement strand
CGTCATCTCGACTGTAACGAAGCGAAGCTGAGTGCAATGGAGAGATCTCATACTTTTGCCATAGCAAAAGTAAATGTATCGTAGATACATAATATGTTTAGATTTCTTTCAGAAATACTATTGCTTGTAAACAAGCAATAGTTGAGATCTTTCGACTACACTACGTTTCGCTCAAGATGACGTGTTGAGGACATTTCTTTGTTGGGGTTTTATGACGTGAAACATTTTGTTTTTATACAAAATATTTAAATATTTTGTAAATTTTATTTACTTTTAACGTCTAGCTATAAAACGAAGTATTCTCCTTACACGTCATTTCGACCGAAAAGGAACGTAGTGAGGGGGAATGAATCTAGCCCTAACTTTGTTTTTTTTACTCTAAACAAACAAAAGTAGGTCTGACGGGGTAATTGTATCGTTAGATACAATTGCTCTGGAAATCTCATACTTTTGCTTTAGCAAAAGTAAATGTATCTACGATACATCCCATTGGTATCTAAACACTACAACTCTCTAATATCTAGCTCATTTTCTATAAACTTAACTTTAAGTTTTTTCTTTGCTATTTTATAATACTCCTTAACTGTATCTTCCTTTATTTTCATTCTCTCAGCAATTTCTTTATTTTTTAAATTTTCATAAAATTTGAATTCTATAACCTCTCTTTGCTTTTTGGGGAGAGTGGACACAATTTCTCTTATCTTTTTATTCAACTCATTTGTTTCAATCTCTTTTTGCGTATCCGCATTTTCATCAACAATAAGCTCCAAAACTTCAATTGTCTCATCATCTTTTGTCTGATATATTTTAGTATATGTCTTTTCAGTTTCTTTTTTTCTTTTAAAAAATTTTTGCATATAAAAAAATTTTAATTGATATTTTAAATAACATTCAAGTGAAACTTTTCCACCACCTTTATAACTCTCCAAAAGCTCCAAAATTTTTACAACTCCGTCTTGATATGCATCTTCATAACTTATGTAATTTGCAAAATACTTTTTTATACTCGCTTTAATCAAAGGACTAAAATCTTCTATAATTTTCTCTCTGTCGTACATCTTTCCTCCTGATTTTAAGACATGACGGTATTTTAAGTTGTTGGGTTAAGTTTGCTAATTCTTGGTATTATTATATCACTTTTTTAACTTTGGGTCAATTATAAAGTTACTAAAATTTATATTATTTACTATATAGTATCTTTACAAGTTACTTAAATACTTGACTATACTTAAGAAATATATTATTATTAGTTATATTAAATAGCAATTAAGGAGAGTTGTATGAAGATAATAATTGGTAATGATCATTCAGCAGTTGAAATGAAAAATGAATTAGTAAAATTTTTAGAAGAATTGGGATATGAAGTTATAAATGTAGGAACAGATGAAACTAAAAGCGTGGATTATCCACTTTTTGGGCAAGCTGTTTGTAAAAAAGTTTTAGAAAATAAAAATTCTTTAGGAATTGCAATCTGTGGAACAGGAATCGGAATTTCAATAGCTTGTAACAAGGTTAAAGGAATTCGTGCAGGTCTTTGTAGTGAAAGTTTTTCAGCTAGAATGACAAGAAAACATAATAATGCAAATGTCCTTTGCTTAGGAGCAAGAGTTACTGGAATTGAACTTGCAAAAGATATTGTAAAAACTTTTATTGAAGAGGACTTCGAGGGTGGGCGTCATCAAAAAAGAATAGACATGTTAGAAGAAAAATAGGAGATTTTATGAAAATTGCTGTTATAGGCTGTGGAAGATGGGGAAGTTTCATAGCTTGGTATTTAGATAAAATAGGAAATGAAGTTACTTTATACGGAAGAGAAACTTCAGAAAAGATGAAAAACTTTTTAGAGAATAGGAAAAATAATTTTCTTGAACTTCCAAAGTCCATTTCTTTAACAACAAATATAAATGATGTTTTCGATAAAGATTTAATTATCATTTCTGTTGGAACACAGGGTTTAAGGGATTTATTAAATGAGAACAAATCCCTTTTTAAAGAGAAAAATATTCCAATTATTCTCTGTATGAAGGGAATTGAAATAAAAACAGGTTTTACTCCTACAAAAATTGTAAAAGATATTCTAGGAGAAAATTACTCTTGTGGTGCTTGGATTGGACCGGGACATGTTCAGGACTTTACAAATGGAATTCCAAATTGTATGGTAATTGATTCGGACGATAGGGAATTAGTTAAAAAATTAGTTGATTCTTTTTCAAGTAATTTAATCAGATTTTACTATGGGACTAATCTTTTGGGAAATGAAATCGGAGCAGCTTCAAAAAATGTAATAGGTATCGCTGCGGGAATGCTTGACGGATTTAATTTAAGCTCATTAAAAGGAGCGTTGATGTCAAGAGGAACGAGAGAAATTGCAAGACTTATTGAAAAAATGGGCGGAGATAAAAGCTGTGCATACGGACTTTGTCATCTTGGAGATTATGAAGCTACTGTTTTTTCCGAATTTAGTAATAATAGAAAATTTGGCGAAAAATTTGTAAAGGGCGAAAGTTTTGAAAAACTTGCAGAGGGATATTTCACAACAAAGGCATTAATGGATTTATCCGAAAAATACGATGTTGAATTGCCTATAACAAATGCAGTTTATGAAATAATATATAATAAAAAAGACCCAAAAGAAATTTTGGACAATCTTTTTAAAAGAAGTATAAAAATGGAATTTTAAGGAGAAACTATGTTACCATTAATTTTAATTCCTTTACTTTTATGTCTTTTTAACATCTATCGGAGACTAACTTGTATCATAAAAGTAAAGTTTACAAAATTTACATTAATGACTCTTATAATCGCATTAGCTCTTATGCTATTTGCAGGATATAAATTAAAAAATGACTTAGTGGGCTATATAATTGTTTTATCTTGGTGGCTAGCTTTCTTTACAAGCATTGTAAGTGCTGGAATAAGTGAAAGAGGGGTTATTCACCCATGGCAATTAGTTGCAAAGCTATACAGATGGGATAGAATAAGAAGTTTTTCTATTGAAAAAAAAGAAAAAACCATAATGGTAAACTTTAAAATCTTTAGAGACTTAAGACAAGAATACGACAAAAGCGACCTCGATAAAATCAAAAAAATCGCTAAAAAGAATAAATTGATATAGAAAAATCACAAAAAATACATTTTTTTGTGATTTTTTTACATATTAGTGGGTATATGTGACAGGTATCGCTTGAGATTGATAGGCGAATACATTATTATATTATAGGAAGTGTAGAAAATTTGAGCTTTTGTTTATAATTAATTATTTATTACGAAATAAACCTTTAATTGTTTTTAAGCTCATTTTTTATATAAAAAATTTTTTAAGGAGTACAGCTACAATTTATGAAAAAATCAAAATTATTAGTCTTTATTTTACTGTTTAGTTTTGTAATCAATTTTTTACCTAAACAAGCTCTGGCAAACGAAGATAAACCGCCGGAAAATAAAAATAAGGTAGTAGAAGAAAAAAAGGAACTTGTAGTAAAAAAAGAGGGAACCGACAAAGAAATATCGGATAATGGAAAAAGTGTAAAAAGAAGAGATGTTGAACAAACAAAATTATTTGATATTATGAAATCAGCTGTTGTCGAAAAAGATAAGTCAATAACTGTTACAACAACAATTAAACCAAAGCAAATTTACAATGGTGCAGATGTTATTATTCTTTTGGATACATCTAAAAAAATGACAGAAGAATCTAAAAAAAATGCAAAAGAAAGTATTAAAAAAATAGTTAAGACTCTTTTAGAAGACGATATGCACAAAAATCTTAATTCAGTACGTTTAATCAGTTTTTATCGTCAAGTTAAAGATTCAGTTGAGTTAAAACCTTCAAATGTTGAACAAATGGTAGAAAAAGCATTTGAAGAAGCTAAGAAAAACACTAACTATGGTGTAAGTATGCAAGCGGCTATACATAAAGCTGAAAGCATTTTTGATAAAGAGAAAAATAACGGTAAACGTCAACATATCGTACTTATGTCTCAAGGAGAAGCAACTTTCAGTTATGATATAAAAGACAAGGAAAAAGCTAGAACTACAACAGTCAAAGGGGATACTGTTGTGGGTGAAAGTCCGTTTTTTCCATGGCCATTTTATGTTGAAAAAACATTTAAAAAAGCCAATATGATTAAAGATTTTAAAGCTTTTATAAAATTGTTGAACAGACTTGGAATTCATAATTTTGATAATATAAAAGATAACCTTGGTCTAGCTGATTATTTAAAACTTTTTGGATTGGATTCCGCTTTTGACTATATAAAACTAAAAGAATTTGAAAGCAATAATTTTGATTCTTCAAACTTTGATTACTCCAAGACTGTTGGAGAGGGATACCATAATCACAGTTATCAAAGAATTAATGTTGTAAGTAAGGAATTTCCGTTTAAAAAGACTATTATGGCTGCTTTGAGAAGCAAAATAGAAAAAGAAAATGCCGGAGAAGTTGAAAAAATACTTAATAAAGCAACTGTAAAAGTGATTGAAACTGCGTTAGATACTATTTTCTACCAAAGAGAATATGTATTCTATAATCACAATTTATCAGCACAAGGCGAAGCGAAAATAGCTAAAAATAAAAAAATAAGTTTTTATTCCGTAAATGTTACTGATAAAAGTGATAAGAAAAAAGCGGAATTGGAAAAATATTTAAAAGATATGTCTGAAAATAGAAACTTTTTAAATACCAATGATAGTAAATTAGCTGATAAATTTAAGGACGTATTAAAAGAAATTTCCATAGAAGATAGACTTCATAAGGATTATGAAGCTGAAATCCTTGAAAAAGACGGTAATGCTACATTCAGTAAAGGTGGAGGTATTATATTTTCATATCCTCCTAAAGTTAATTGGACTTTAAATGCAGAAGATATAAAAAATGCTTTTGAAAAAGATATACCTTTAAAATTAGTTTATAAACTAAAACCTAAAAAAGATGTAGGCACAGCTGACATCACATTAGCAGAATCTACTGCAAAATACAAGATAAACGATGATAGACAAAAAAGTGAAAATGCAGGAAAATTATTATTAAAACTTCAAGATGTCATTATTGAATCAAATGTAGTTGATGAAACAGAAGATACTCAAAGCGGATCAAGCGGCTCTTATCCTAACGGAAAGGACTTAACAACTGTTGAAGATACTAAACCGGAAGGAAATAAAAAAGAAAATAATAATAAAGAAGATAACAAACAAAAACCTAATGATGTAAATAAAAATCAAAAGGCTAAAGTTCATAAAGAAAAATCATCTAAAATACCTAAAACTGCAATTGCAGGATCTTCTACATTGCTATTGACAGTTGGGCTTCTAGGAATGTATATTTCTAAAAGAAAAAATGACAGATAGGGTAAAGTAAATAATAAGAAATAAATAAAGGAGTGAAATTCACTCCTTTATTTGTTTATATTTTCCTTTTTTAATTCGTCCAAAGCCATTTTTAACGCTTTGGTATATATTTCATTCATCATAAAATTATATTTATTTTCTACAGCATTTTCTAAAGCCTCAATCATTTTTTTTGCTATTATAGAATCTTCAGATTTTATATCTTGTAAGAAGTTTTTTATAGTATTAGAGCAATAATACATATCTTGTTCAGTTATTTCTTCTTCTTCACGAAGAAGTTCTCTATTTAAACCGAATAAAGAATCTAAAATACCTACAACAATAACATATAGAATAAAATCCTTTTTTTGATAAAATAATATTTTATCTATAAAATAATAAAATAAATTCATTTTTAATTTTTTATTTTTATCTTTTTTGTTTGTTATTAAGACTAAAAATTTGTTTAAAGAGTCAAGATATTTTATTTCTAAATATCTATTATTAGTATCAAAGAATTCTTTAATATGAGAAAATTCTATATTATTTTCAATCTTAAATGATTTAGTTATCTCCTTAAGTTCTTTTGAATATATACTATGAGAAAAATAATCATCAAAACGGGCTCTATTAAAAATTGAAAAATTTAAAGCATCTGAATTAGGATCACAAATTGGATATAATTCTTTTGGATCGGTTAAGTCTAAATTATAAAAAATTGTTGAATTTAATGATAAAAATTTTAATAAATCAAAAAAATTACTTTTTTTAATTTCGTAAAAAAATTCTTTATATTCTTCTTTAAATGCTTCAATTAATTTTAAATTTCTATCTGGAAATTGTCCTCTGTAGTCCATATATTTTTCTAAATCTTTTTTAGTTATATTCCTAGTAATAAATCTTTTGTTTTTAGATAATTTATTATAAAGTCCATGGTCTAAAAATTCTATAGTTTTTATAATTAAAAAATCCCATCTATCTAGGAATGTATCATTAATATCATATATTATAAAATTTAAAAATCTAATAAATTCTCTAATATTATTAAATTTAGAAGCAATTTCATTTAAAATTTCTTGGTGAATAGCCTCAATATCATCTTTTTTTTCGGTTATTAATGATAATTGGTAAGATGATTTAAAATTTATACAATTTTGTAGGCATTGAGTATATTTTGCTTCTTTTAATGAATTCGGTATTTTAGGAATGATTATTTCTTTAGTTACAATTTTTTCGATGTACTGCGGATCAATCTTATCGGTTCTAAATATTTTATTTAATCTCTTTTTATCATATGCGACAATATAAGTTATATTTGGCAGCTTAAATAATGTTCCAATAAGAGTAAGTAAAAATAATACATTATCAGAATTCATTCTATCTAAATTATCTATAATAAAAATTAAACGTTTATTAGAATTTTCCAGTTTCTCTTTTAAATCAGCTTTAATTTTTTTATATTCTGCGTAATCATCAATTCTATTTTCAAAAAAGCTTCCAATTCCTTTACCGATATATGGAATATTCGTTGTTATATTAATAAGAGCATTCTGTACTTTTTTTCTTTTAAAATAGGAAATATTTTCTCCTAAAGCATCCATTATTGTATTATACATTGCTAATATTAAAGCATCTTGTGATTTAATAGCCCATGGATCAAAATCGTCAATTATAATATAGTTATTTATGTTTTCTTTAATTAATTCTTTAATTGTTAGGTAAATAATACTACTTTTTCCACTTCCCCATTCTCCAACAACTCCAATCGAAAAGCTATCAGAATAGTTTGATGTACTAGTGATAGAATAGTGTAAGTTATCAACAAATTGTGTTCTTATAAATAAATCACTATCAATTTTATCATTATCTATTATTTGTATATTTTTCAAATTAGAATCGTTTAAATAATATTCACTATAATCAGTAATTTCTTCGTTGTTGGGATTAGGTGAATAAAGAATCTCCGATAAAGTATAAACTTCTTTATTTTTTTCTTGTGATTTATCTTGTATGTCGTATTTAATTGGAGTATTTAATTTATTATATAAATTTATTCTGTATACTAATAAAATGAAATCTAATATAATAGATATAATTAATAAAATGTCAAAAAAAATATCTTGTAATAAAAGATTATTCTTGTTTAAGTCTATAAATAAAAATGTGAAAATTAATAGGATTGAAAAAATATTTGTTGGGAATAGTATTATATCAAATTCAGTAATTTTTTTAGAATTGCTATCGTTTCTAATACTAAAAAGGTATATAAATAAACATATATAAATTATTAAAATAATTAAATTTTTTTTAATATTATTATCAAGGATATAAATTGATAATGATGATAGGATTAAAATAATAAGTAAAAAATATAAATCAACCTTTATTGATAGTTCTTTAATGTAGTTTTTTAAATGTTGTTCATATTTTTTAAGTATAAATTTTTTTAACTTATTCCATATTTTACTTATAAAAATTTTTTTATTATCTTTATCTTTTTCCTCTTTCAAAATTTTTTCCTTATCCATAATTCGCTCCATTTACAATAATTTTTAACATTTAAATATATGATTATTATATCATAAAGCTAAATTAAATAAAATAGGAATTAAAGCATAAAAAAGGTAGCATTTGAAATGCTACCAAAATTTGTGTTTTTTAGAATAAATGGAATAACATATATAGAATATGTGCTGCAACTCCGGCAACTAATCCACCGATTGTATGGCTGATTAAGGCTTTTCCTGTTGCTTCTTTTGTTCCAAGTGCATCCATCATTGCGATGTGAGTTGAGATATATCCACTCCAGCACATGCAGATTGCAGTGAATACTGCTATGTCGTTTCCGGAAACTTTTCCTACTGCTGCCATTTTTGCAACTGTTCCAATTGCTGCTCCTGTTGAGCCTAATGCAGTTATTGGGACTGCTATTGCTTCTGGAGAACTGAAACCGAATAATGGACTAAGTATGAAAGATAACTTTGACCCAATCCAAGGAAGAATACCAACACCTTCGTTGGCTGCTCCGGTATAAACCCCTTCAGCTCCCGGACCATTTGTAAGTATAATAACTAATGTACAGATTATTACAACTCCCGGAATAATTGAAAGTCCCATATCAACTCCAACTTTTCCTCCATCAAGGATAGCTTGAATAAATCTTGAACCGGCACTTCCTTCTCTAACTACTCTTGAATTTTCCGGAATTTTAACACTTGATTTTACTTCAACAAATTCAGTGGTTCCGTACATTTTTTTAGTAGCGTGCATCATAAGTCTAACAGATACGATACTACCTATAACTGCTCCCAAGTTACCGATTAAAGCACTTGTAACGGCACCTTCGACATTAAGTCCCATCATTGTAGTTGTAGTGATAAGTCCCATACCGAATGCTGTTCCAAGGTTTGTAAGAGCCGGCATTTGATATTTTTTGAAATAACGTCTAAAGTTATCATCGTGAGCTAATGTTAAGATAGCCGGATTATCTGAAAGATAGCAATTTAACATACCTAAAGAGGATGCTCCCGGCAAGTCATAAATAGGTTTCATAATTTTTGACAGTAGCTTATTTACAAGAGCTATTACTCCGAATTCTGAGAATAGACCTGAAATTGCTCCAGCCAATACGGCAATTGCCATTAAATAAAGACATACATTCATAAGTAAATCAAAACCTGTATTCATCATGGTTTTAATCATATTTATTCCGCCCATTTTTCTACCGATCAAAATAAAAAATGTTAGAAATAAACCGAGACATAGGAAGTTTTCTAATCCAATATCTTTTTTGAATCTTCCAATATTCTTTTCTTCCAATTCAATATACCTCCGATAAATAAATACTGAAGTTATTTTAACATAAAAGGTATAAAAAAACAATGGAAAAAACAGTTTTCTAAAAATTTTTTAACTAAATGTTTTTTGATATATTTATTGATTATTTTTACTGATATATAAGGTGGATTACTCATATTAGTGATTTGTTTTTTAAAGTGCCATAACGTGAGTTATTTTTTTATAATATACAATTTTTAAATTCCATTGAAGTTTATTTACTGTTAACGTCTGACTATTGGACGAGAGTTATTCTCTTATACGTCATTTCGACCGTAACGGAACGAAGCATCGCGAAGTAGAGTGTAGTGGAGAAATCTCATATTTTTGCTTTAGCAAAAGTAAATGTATCGAAGATACATCGATATGAAATTTTCATACTAAATGGAGCTTTAGAAAATTTACATAGTGATTATATTTAATATTTTTATTTTTTTAAGTCCTTTGCAGGACTTACTATTATTTGCAAGCAAATAATAGTGTGAGATCTCTCCACTCCGTTTCACTTCGGTCGAGATGACGTATTGAGAGTATCTCTTTGCAAAGCACTATGACGTGAGGTATTTTGTTTTTTATATAATTTTAAAATACTATGATGTAGATTTTTATTTTTTCTACCATATTTATAAAGATAATTTGAAGTTAATTTACTATTAACGACAAGCTATTAATCGGAGATTTCTCTTTATACGTCATTTCGACCGGAACGAAGCGAAGCTGAGTGTAGTGGAGAAATCTCATATTTTTACTTTTTAACAAATAGTTTTTTGCTATTTTTGTATAAAAATTTAAAATTTTTAATAGTAAAATTACCATTTTCAGATAAATTGAATAACAACATAATTTTTAGTTGCATATTTATTCGAATTATGATATAATAAGACTACAATATAATGCGGCGCAATGATGTTGTATTATGTTTTAAATAAAATATTAATAAATTTATTTGGTTTTGAGGAGGTATTAAAAATGAAAAAATTTATTTCCGGAGTTTTGACTTTTGCAATGTTAATTTCCGTTTTGCCGAAAGTAAGTTTTGCAGAGGAAGAAAAAGCAAAGTCAGAAACTGTTAGCAAAAAAGAAGTTGCTAAGACTGAAAAAGATTCAGAAAAAGTAGAGAAAAAAGTAGAAAAACAAGAAGTTAAGATTGAGAAAAAAGTAGAAGAAGGAGCTAAAAAATCTGAAAAAGTTGTTCCTGTTAAGGTTAAAAAAGAAGAAAAAATCAATAAAATACGTTTAACTGACGGTTATAAGGTTACTTATGTATTCAGGTCAATAACTAATAATAGGGAATTACCGGATGAAGTAAAGGCATTAAAACCTGTAGATAAAACGGATGTTGGTAATGGAGAAAAGATTGCTCTTCCAAAATTCGCTGATGTAAAAGTAGCAGACGGAACTTGGAAATTTGTAAATTGGAAGACACCAAAAGGTAATGGTTTGGTAGTTGTAGAAAATGAAGTTACAGTTAATAGTGAAGATTTGAGATTAGAAGGCGAATGGATATTTGAAAAAAATAAACCTGTACCTGAAAAATATAATGTAACATTTGAATTTAAATCAGTAACTGATGGCAAAAAATTACCTCAAGAAGTTTTAGACAAAAAACCTGCAAACAAATCAGATGTAGTTGCCGGAACAGATATAGTACTTCCAGAATTTGCTGATGTAAAAGTGACAGATGGAACTTGGAAATTTGTAGGTTGGCAGTTAGCAAAAAAAGATAAAAATTTTGATGTGATAGGTAAGGTACAAGTTGATAATGAAGATTTACGTTTAGTAGGTAAATGGAAATTTGAAGAAGATAAAAATGTGAAACCACAAAAACCAAATCCAAAGCCACAACAAAAACCGTTAAAGCCATTAAAACCACAAAAACCTAAAGTAAAAGTACAAAAAGGTAGAATGTTACCGAAGACAAATGTAGAGAGTGCATTTTCTTATGTATTACTTGCATTAGCGGGAATAGGTGGAGCATATATTGCAAAGAAAAAAGATAATGAATAAAAAAGGATAAAAAAATAGAGAGTTTTTTAGCTCTCTATTTTTGTGTTTAAGTAAAAAATTCGGTATTTCCAAACTTTTTTAATTCGTTTTAAAATTACTTGATTTTAATTTTTCCAATGTATTTCTCACAAGAGGAATTAAAAGCAATAATATAGTTATAAAGCCCTCTGTTCCGATATATGAAAAATTATACCAAATTGAGTAAAACAACGGATTCCAACCTTTGGGAGCGTAAGAACCGAAGAACACATATCCGGAGAACACTGCAAAGATAAATCTTCCTGTAATTGCTATAAGGTAAGCAGGTATTAATTTATCTTTTTTATTTGCAAACAATCCGCTAAGTCCAAGAGATCCAAATGCTAGGATATAGTCGATAATTGCTTGAAATGGTGTATAAACTTCAGGCTTAATCAATAAATTTAAAAGTCCAAAAGTTATACCTGCTATAAGTCCAACTCTAAGTCCGAACATATAACCAATGAAAACAATAAAAATCATTGAAAATAAAGTAATACTTCCACCTTGTGGCAAGCTAAAAAACTTTATTTGATTTGCACTAATTCCAAGAGCTAATAAAATAGCAGAGTAAGTTAGTGCTTTTGTAGAAAATATTTTTTCATCTCTTCTAAAATAAAAGACAAAAAATAAAAAAGCAAAGGAAATCAACAATATAATAGTTGTTTTTCCAGCAGCACTTGAGAAAAATTTTCCAAAATTTTCCATAAAAAAAACCTCCTAAGATATTCACTAGAAAGTCCATATTAAAAAGACTATTCAACTTCCCTACGTCAGTATTATCTGAATCAGGTACAAAGGGTATTTCTCAGCTTAACAGCACCCCTAGCGAATAAAAATATTTTGTATTTACATACCCTAATTTCCTACCCGTTTTTTTATTTATTAAACATAGTGTATTATTGAGTAAATTGTATAAAAGTGATATACTTTAATCATAAAAGTTTTTAAATTAAGGAGATATTATGAAAAAAATATTAAATTTAGCACATAGAGGTTTTTCAGGAAAATATCCTGAAAATACTAAAATTGCTTTTTTAAAGGCGATAGAACATTGTGATTGTGATGGATTTGAAACTGATGTTCATATGACAAAGGATAAAAAACTTGTAATAATTCATGATGATACTGTTGATAGAACTTGCTCAAATGGAAGTGGCTTTATCAAGGATTTGACTTCAAAAGAGCTTTTACAAATGGAATTCGGTTCACATAAAGGAAGTGAATTTTTAGGAGAAAAAATTATATTTTTAGATGAGCTTTTACAAATTGTAAAGGACAATAAACTTTTTGTAAATTTAGAGCTTAAAAATAACTATGTTTTCTACTATGGACTTGAAGAAGCTGTTATCAAAATGGTAAAAGAGTTTGGACTTAAGGATGATGTAATTTTATCCTCATTTAATCATGAGTCAATGGAACTTTGCAAACAAATTGATCCTACTTTTAAGACAGGACTTCTCTTTGACAGTCCACTGATGAATACAGTTGAATATATGAGAGGGATTAAACATGAGGCTGTTCATCCCGGATATTATATGCTTTTACAAAAGCCATCTTGGGTAGAAGAATTCAAAAAGATGGGTCTTGAAATAAATACCTGGACAGTAAATGATGAAAAAGCAATGAAGTATCTAGTTGAAATGGGAGTAGATGCTTTAATTGGGAATTATCCTGACTTAACTTCAAAAGTTTTAAGAGATATGCAAAAAAATTAATAAAAGTATTGTATTTTCTGTATATATATGATATAATACTCAAGTATCACTTTTGGATACTTTGATATTTAAAAAGCCTTGTCTTTTTACAATATCGATCGCATAGCAGTCGAGGTTGCGATTAATAAGTCCTCGCCTACAAAATCGCTGGGTAGCGATGTCTAAATAACCCAATATTGTAAAAAGAATTAAGGAGGAATGAAATGAAAAGTTACGTAGCAAAGCCTTGCGATGTTAATCGTAAATGGTATGTAGTTGATGCAAAAGACGTTGTTTTAGGAAGACTTGCAACTGAAGTTGCTTCAATTTTAAGAGGAAAGAAAAATGTTAGATTCCAACCATCATTCGATATGGGAGATTATGTTATTGTTGTTAATGCTGAAAAAGTTAAATTAACCGGAAACAAATTACAACAAAAAGAACATAGATACTATACTGGATATTCAAATGGTTTAAAAGCTATTTCTTATGAAAAAATGTTACAAACTAAACCTGAAAAAGTTATTGAATTAGCTGTTAAAGGAATGCTTCCAAAGAATACTTTAGGAAGACAAATGTTCAAAAAATTAAAGGTTTATGCAGGTCCGGAACATAACCATGAAGCACAACAACCTGAAGTTTTAACATTAAGTAAATAGGAATAGAAAGGAGATTAACATAATATGGCAACTCAATATATGGGAACAGGAAGAAGAAAAACTTCTGTAGCTAGAGTTTTCTTAACACCTGGAAATGGAAAATTTATTATTAATAAGAAAGATATAGAAGAATATTTTGATTATGATACTCTAAAGGTTACTGCAAAATCACCTTTAGAAGTAACAGAAAGTCTTGGTAAATTCGACGTTTATGTAACTGTAAAAGGTGGCGGATTTACAGGACAAGCCGGTGCAATTAGACATGGTATTGCAAGAGCTTTATTGGAAGTTTCTGCTGAATTAAGACCTGTATTAAAAAGAGCCGGTTACTTAACAAGAGACCCTCGTAAGAAAGAAAGAAAGAAATATGGTCTTAAAAAGGCAAGAAGAAGCCCACAATTCTCAAAGAGATAGTAAATATGAATTTAAAACGTTGGATTTTTCCAACGTTTTTTTATTGTGAAACAACAAGGTTCTCGGGAACCCACCGATGCGAAGCATTGTGGAAGGGTGGGGTTAAATTATTTTAAAAAGCTAAAAAATGTATAAAAACTTATTAATAGCATACAAGTAGCATACAGATAGCATACAAAAATATAATAAAAAATAGAGTGATAATTCACTCTATCAAGAAAAATATTATTCAAACAATTAAATCTTTGATTTTTTATAATCTAGAAATTTCTAATTATCATACTTTAACTTTGTTAAAAATCTTCTACTAAAGAATAGCTTTGTTCTGTTAAATCTAGATGCTCTCAATTAATTCATTATTTTTAAATGTAATAAATTTTAATTAACGATTTATATTTCATAAATTAAAAAATTAAAGAATTTTTTCTAATATAGGATTAACAAAATAAGTTCTATTTCTTATTACATCATCACAACTTAATATACCTAAATCTATTAGTTGTTGAGTTAATGTATATGCTCGATCTTTGCTCATATTTAAATTTCTTACTAATTGAGAAATTTTAAAAATTGGAGATTTGAACATGAAATCTATCATTGGAATAAGAAATTGAGAAGTTATTTCCTTTGATGTTATATTTTTTATATTAGAATAAATTTCCATTAGTTCTTTTGCTTTTTCGGTATTCTTTTCAGATTGTTCTATTATACCTATTAAAAAATATTCTATCCAAGATTTATAATCATTGTTCTTGGATATATTTGATAAGTTTTTTATATACAAATTTTTATCTGATTCAAAGTATTGGCTCATATAAAATGTAGGTAGAATAAGAACTTCTCTATAGTATAAAAATAATGGAATCAATAACCTACCAATTCTACCATTACCATCTTGAAATGGATGAATCATTTCAAACTGCGCATGAATTAGCGCTGTTTGAACTAAAACATCAATTCTTTCATCATGAATATAAGTTTCTAAATTATACATATATTCAGGTGTTAATTCTGGAGATAGAGGAGTAAAATCTATTTTATGTTTTGAACCAATATAATTTTGAAATTTTTTAAATTCTCCCGGATTTTTAGATGAACCGCGTACATTATTTAATAATATTTTATGAATATTTTTTATAAGATTTGAAGTTAATGGAAGTTTTCCATTCTTTTCTAAATCGCTAATGGTTGACATTTTTTCTAATGCATAATATAAAGCTTCTCTATAGTTAATTACTTCGTGCATCTCGTCTTTTTCTATATTTACACTCAGACCGGCATCAAAGTTTAAAATATCTTCTAAAGTAGCATGCGTACCTTCCATTTTAGAAGACAAAGATGCTTCTTGAGCGATTAATGGAGAAATTAATAAATTTGGGTTAGGAGAATTATATAATAAGCCATTATACATTCCTATACTTCTATTAGCTTTGGATATTAATTTTATAATATTTTCATCAATTAATATTTCTGTTATATTAATTGGAAGTTTTTCTGGGATAAATGGATTTGGCAAATTTTTTAATTCCATGAACAACTCCTTTAGTACGGTTTTTGTGATAATACCGTACTTAATTTATTTTTAGTACGGTTTTTGCGATAATACCGTACTTAATTTACTGTTAGTATGCTATTCTTAAAAATACCATGCTAACAAAGACTTTATTTTTACTTTAAAACATCTAAATTAAATTAATTTAGGTGTTTTATATCTTTAGTTTATTATAGCACACTTCGATAAGAATTACAAAAAAAGTATATTAAAAAAGGGTATAAAAATATTAGTATATTTTAGTATAAAGGAGGAATTATGTTTAAATTATTTAAAGCATTTTTTATTATGTTAAGGGCACATATTAAGCAAAAAGACAAAGCAGGGAAATGTTATATTTTTCATCCGATAAATGTTGCATTGGGAGTTAATGGAGTTAGAGCAAAAACTGTAGCTTTATTACATGATGTACTTGAAGATAGTGAATTGTATAGCATTAAAGATTTCAATTTTTTAGATAAAGAACAAATGGACGCCATTTTACTTTTAACACATAATACTGATGAGGAGTATTTTGACTATATAAATAGAGTAAAGACCAATAAAATAGCTTTGGCTGTAAAATTGTCAGATTTAAGGCATAATTCAAACTTAAAAAGATTAAAAACAATAACAGAAAAAGATATTAACAGAAGAAATAAATATTTAAAGGCAATGGAAATTTTAGAAAATTAAAAGCAATTATAAAGTCAATTTATAGTTGCTTTTGTATTGTCGTCAATTTTGGTTATAAGACTGTTTATTAATTATAATAAAAGTTTTTTAAAATGTGGAATATTTATAAATTATAAATAATTTTTGAAGCTAATTTGACTATTAACGTCTAGCTCTTAAACAAAGGGATTTCTCTTACATGTCATTTCGACTGTAGCGAAGCGAAATGAATCTAGCCCTAACTTTGTTTACTTGTAAACAAAAGTAGGTCTGACGCAAAGATTGTTCAAATCTTTGATTTGAGCACAATCGACTGTGAAAATCTCAACTATTGCTTGTTCACAAGCAATAGTATTTCTGAAAGAAATAAAATAAATTTAATTATGTATCTACGATACATTTACTTTTGCTAAAGCAAAAGTATGAGATCTCTCCATTCCACTACGTTCCAGTCGAGATGACGTGTTGGGGGACATTTCTATGCACAATTCTGTGACGTGAATTATTCACTATGAAATAATAGGGTTATTACTTTTTTACTAAGAAGTAAGTTTAAAGAATTGTATATTAATTTGGGTATATGAATATGAAGCAGTTGTAAACTATAACAATAAATTGTTATTTAATAAATAACTAACAAAAAATGAACAAAATGTTAAACATTTTGTTTTTTTTGTGTTATAATTAATATAGTTTTACGCCTGATGGTAAAACTATATTAATTTCACCATAATTACCATAAAAAAATAATCAAAAGGGAATTATGGTATAATTGTCTTTACCATAAGGCGTAAAGACATATTTATTGTATCATAATCTTCAAAAAAAAATAATCAAAAAGAAGATTATGATATATCATACTTTTCAGTTAGGATAGAAAGTTTAGGGAGAAGTATGATGAAATTAGGTTTCCAATTTAGATAAGTTTATTGTGAACCTAATTATAATTAATAGAATAGTGAAGAAAACTTTTTGTAAAGACTATTAATTTCACCATAATTACCACAAGGAATAATCAAAAAGGAATTATGGTATAATAGTCTTTACCACAAGGCGTAAAGACATATTTATTGCACTATAATCTTCATTAAAAAAATAATCAAAAAGGAATTATGATATATCATACTTACTATTTAGAATAGAAAGTTTAGGGAAAAGTATGATTAAATAGGTTTTAAAATTATATATTTTTAAAAAACTAATTTTTATTAAAGGGATTAATTTTTTTTGTCCATTTTTAATAAATATTTAATAAAAATAAATTAACTTTATTTTCAAAAGATAAAAATTGATTAAATATAGGAGGGTTCTAATGAGTTATAAGATTTACAAAGACTCTATTGGAGAAATAAAGGTAGAAAGTGATAAGCTTTGGGGAGCTACTACACAGAGAAGTTTTGAAAATTTCAAAATTGGAAATTACAAAATGCCAACTGAAGTTATAAAAGCGATGGCTACTGTTAAGTACGCTTGTGCTATGGCTAATTATGAACTTGGGGATTTAAACAAGGAAAAATTTTCTGCAATAGAAAATGCTGTTCAGGAAATTTACAGTGGAAATCTTGATGAACATTTTCCACTTGTTGTTTTTCAAACGGGAAGTGGTACTCAAACTAATATGAATTTGAACGAAGTAATCGCAAATTATGCAAATCAAAAGGTAGGTAAAACTTTAATTCACCCGAATGATGATGTAAATAAATCTCAAAGTTCAAATGATACTTTTCCAACAGCTTTGCATATAGCTTGTTTAGATGTTATTGACAGAAAGCTTATTCCGTCAATGAAAACTTTGATTTCAGCTTTCAAAGCTTTTGAAGATGCAAATAGCAATATTATCAAAATTGGTAGAACTCATCTACAAGATGCTGTACCTATTAAGATTTCTCAAGAGTTTAGCGGTTATAGAAATTCTATTGAAAAATGTCTGGAATATATTGAATTTACTAGAAAAGGTCTTTTAGAAATTTCACTTGGAGCAACTGCGGTTGGTACAGGAATTAATACCAAAGAAAACTTTAAGAATATTGTTGCAAAATATGTTTCAAAAATTACAGGCAAAGACTTTAAACCTGCTGAAAATTTCTTCCATTCATTGACAATGAAAGATGCTGTTGTAGTTTCTCACGGAGCGATCAAGGCACTTGCAATGGATTTAATCAAGATTGGAAATGATATAAGATTTTTAGCTTGTGGACCACGTTGCGGTTTTTCAGAAATTGAAATTCCTGCAAATGAACCTGGAAGTTCAATTATGCCTGGTAAGGTAAATCCTACTCAAATAGAAGCTTTGACAATGGTTTGTGCAAGAGTTTTAGGAAATGATACTACAATAAGTTTTTCTGCATCTCAAGGAAACTTTGAGCTTAATGTATATATGCCTATTATTATTCACAGTTTTGTTGAATCTGTAAATTTACTTTCAGATGCTATGGAATCTTTTGTGAAAAACTGTGTAAGAGGAATAAAAGTAAATAAAGAAGTTGTAAATAAATATTTGAATGAATCTTTAATGCTCGTAACTTCACTTAATCCATATATTGGATACGATAAGGCGAGTCAATGTGCAAAATATGCTTTTAAGGAAAATACGACATTGAAAGAGGCGGTTTTACATTTCGGTTATTTAACAGAGTCAGAATTTGATGAAATTGTTGACCCTAAAAAAATGGTTTAAATTATATTTTATATAAAGGAGAGTAAAAAAATATTATGGAAGCAAAACAAGGATACAGAGTCGAACACGATTGTGTCGGAGAAAGTTTAATTCCGGAGAATGTTTATTATGGAATTCACACTCAAAGAGCAACAGAAAATTTCAAGATTACAAGAAGAAGAACAAATCCTGAAATGATTAAATCAGTTGCTGAAATTAAGAAGGCTTGTGCTATTACGAACTTTGAAGCCGGAGTTTTGAGCGAAAAGAAAAAAGATGCAATAGTTTATGCTTGTGATGAAATTATCTGGGGAAGATATTTAGATCAATTCATTGTTGACCCAATTCAAGGGGGAGCAGGAACAAGTCATAATATGAATGCAAATGAAGTAATTGCAAATATTGCTATTGAACATTTAGGCGGAAAACTTGGAGATTATTCAATTATTCATCCTAATGATGATGTAAATATGGGACAATCTACAAATGACGTTTATCCAACAAGCGGTAAAATTGCTCTTATCAGACTTTTAGGGGAAACTATTGAAAGTTTAAAAGAATTGGAAAGTGCTTTAATTTCAAAAGCTGAAGAGTTTGATGATGTTATAAAAATGGGAAGAACTCAAATGCAAGATGCTATTCCTATCAGACTTGGACAAGAATTTAGAGCTTATTCAACAGTTATTTCCAGAAATATTAGATTATTCAAAACTGCATGTACAGTTTTAAAAACTGTAAACATGGGAGCAACTGCAATAGGAACAGGACTTAATGCCGATGTAAGCTATATGGATAAGATTGTAAAAAATCTTGCACAAGTTACAGATTTGGAACTAGTACAAGCAGAAGACTTGATTGACGGAACACAAAATATTGACGTTTTCGTTCACGTTTCTGGTCTTGTAAAGAGTTGTGCAATCAGTATGTCTAAAATAGCTAATGATTTAAGACTTATGTCTTCAGGTCCAACTTGCGGTTTTGCAGAAATCAATTTACCTGCAAGACAAGCCGGAAGTTCAATTATGCCGGGAAAAGTAAATCCTGTAATTCCTGAAGTTGTATCTCAAGTTGCTTTTAACTGTGTAGGTAATGACGTTGCTGTTACAATGGCTGCAGAAGCAGGACAACTTGAACTTAATGCTTTTGAGCCGGTTATTTTTTACAACTTATTTGAATCAGTTGAAACAATAGGTAGAGCAGCAAGTACATTTGTTCATAACTGTATCTTAGGCATTACTGCAAATGCAGAGAGAACTAAGAATATGGTTCACAATAGCTATGGAATAGTAACTGCTTTTGCTCCACATATTGGATACGAAAAATCAGTTGAAGTAATTCATAAGGCTATAGAGCAAAACTTACCTGTAAAAGCAGTTTTAATTTCAGAAAAAATTATGACTGAAGAAGAAATTGACAATATCTTGGATGTATTCTCAATGACTACACCGGGAATCGCAAAGAAAAACTAAAAAATAAAGTTCAGTAACTAAGGTTGGGGAGTAAAAATCCTCAACCTTTTAATTGTGAAACAACAAGGTTCCCGGGCACCTACCCGATGCGAAGCATCGTGGAAGGGTGGGGTTGTTATTGTGGAACAACAAGGTTCCCGGGTACCCACCCGATGCGAAGCATCGTGGAAGGGTGGGGTTCTTATTTCTAAAGAACAGATAAAAAATTATACTTATTAAAAAATATCCTAAAATAGTAATAAATAATAATCAGAAAAGGCGGATTTAATAAGTGCAATGTAATATTATATTTTTGATTATTTACAAGTAAATAACCAGATGAGATTTCCACTGCGGATGTATCTACGATACATTTCAGAGCACAGACAAAGTATAATTTTTGTCTGTGCTTTTTTTGTATATTTTTGTTTTTATTAAATTATTTGACTATAGTCTAATTATTACACTACTTATTCTCTTTTTCTCCGTTAAAAAAGTATCAACAATTGTTCATTGACACTTTGTCATAAGTCTGAGATGTATCTACTATACATTTACTTTTGCTAAAGCAAAAGTATGAGATTTCCACAGTCGATTGTACTCAAATCAAAGATTTGAACAATCTTTGCGTCAGACCTACTTTTTGTTGTTTATGAATAAACAACAAAAGTTAGGTCTAGATTCACTTCATTCACTTTATTCATTCCGCTCGAGATGACGTGTTAAGAGATATTTTTTTGCATAGCTCTATGACGCGAATTATTTCGTTTTTTATATAATTTTAATTTATTTCGTAAGTTTATCTTCAATTAACGTTTAGCTCTTAAACGAAGAATTTTCCTTTTTACGTCATCTCGAGCGTAGTCAATTTAGCCCTAACTTTGTTTACTTGTAAACAAAAGTAGGTCTGACGGGGTAATTGTATCTTTAGATACAATTGCTCTGGAGATCTCATAAAGCTCTATGATAATGAATTTACTACTCATAGTTGATATGCTTAAGATAAAAACTTGAATAGTATAGATTAGAACTTCTTTTATTTGTATATAAAATCGCGAGATTAATATAACTTATATCTATGATATATAAGTTATGTAAGATTTACTTTTGTTTACTTATAAACAAAAGTAAATCTTACGAAGTAATTGTATTACTATCGAATAACATAGGTGGCAAAAAGTTTAATTTTATGTTAAAATGTTTTTGATTGCATTGAATATTATATAACAATTATTTGGGGGTAATATGAGTTATATGATTTATGCTATTGTTATAGCTGTTTTTATAATTAGATTATTTTTTCTTAAGATTTCAATTAGAAATGAGAAAAAAATACTAAAAGACGGCGGGAGAGAATATGGAGTAGAAAATTCGAAGAGAATTACTATCTTACATATATTATTTTATTTATTTTGTCTTATCGAGGCGATTATTAGAAAACCAAAATTTGATAAAATCAGTTTTCTTGGTTTGCTTTTAATAGTTTTTTCAATCTTTATGCTCTATACAGTTACAAGATTGTTAAAGGATATTTGGACAGTTAAACTTATGATTTTAAAGGATCATAAGTTTGTAAATCACTGGTTGTTTATAAATGTAAAACATCCTAATTATTTTTTAAATATTTTACCCGAATTGACAGGACTTGCATTACTTTGTCACGCTTTATATACGGCTTTAGTAATTTCTCCTCTATACATTTTTGTAATGTATGTTAGAATAAAAGAAGAGGAAAAATTACTAAAAGAAATTATAATTCCGAACGGGTTAAGAGAAAATTAAAAAAATATAATATTCAGTGCAATTTAAAGGGCATTTCGTTTGAAATGCCCTTTGTTTTTTCTATTGAGTAATATTTTTACATAATAAATTTTAATCGTTTTTAAAAAATACTTTACTTTTTCTTGGATACTTCATAATATAAAATTAATATCGTAATTAACATTGAAAGATATATTGCACTTCCGTGATACACCTCATTCAAATAATGTGAAAGAATATCTAACTTCATTATCATATTTGTTATATACGGTATTAATAATAACCAAATTAAAAGAAGTACCTTTATTATTTTTTTATTCATAAGCCCTCCGATTAATATCACTCTACAATCATAATAACATAATAAAGTAACAAAGTCAAATTTTATTTTGATTTAAGTTTAATTATATGAAGTTCTGCTTCTTTTGATTCTAAATTATCGCTAAATAAATAAGAAATAATATCGTTCGTAACTGCCATTTTAGATATAATTTTTTCTTTGTATTGATAATTTATTTGAAGTAACAATTTTGCATCGCTATTATAAGCATATATACTCCTATTGTTGTTTAATATATATAAATCTTTTATTCTATAGATATCAGTAATATCATATGGACTTTCGATATTTGGAATTTCTGTACTTGACATAGTTTCTAAATTGAAAACTTTACCGGTATTGTAAGTAGATTCAACCATTAAAAATTCACTTATAAATAATAACTTATTATCTCCTGAAACGAAAGCAGCTTTTCTGTTTTTTACTTCTGTTGGAGCATTTATCTTATTCAATTCTAAAATTTTTTTAGATTCTTCTATAGATATATATTTGAAAATATCTGAAGATCCTTCTGCAAGGCTATCTTCGTTATTATAAGTTACCACTTGGTAATACAGATTGTTTTCAAAACTACCGGCAAACATAATATACTTACCATTATACTTATCATTTTTGATACTTAATTCTTCTTCTTTAAGTAAAGTTAATTGTCCATCGTCAATATTGAATTTTAGTAGATAGCTTTTTAGTATATCTTTATTAATCATATTTTCACAAGTTAAAATTAAATTATGACCATCAACACTAACTGATGGGATTATTGCATATGTTTGATTATCACCTGACATTAAATCTTCATCTTCATTAAAATATTTCTGGATATTTTTGTTTTTGTCTACAACGATAAAATTGTATTCAAAAAGAGTCTCTTCATTATCTTTCTCTTTATTTTCAATATTTTTGTGATTGACCTTTACTATGAATAATTTTTCATCAATAATACCATCTATTGCAATGTCGAACATATTTTCTTTTTCTTTACCTTTAATTTCATAAATTATATCAATAGTTCCATCTTTTAAATTTTTAGATGCATAAACTAACTTATTTTCAATTGTATAATTAAAATATAATTTATTATTTTCCGGATTGTAATTTAAAAAACGCAAATCAGAAATTTTTTGTGGAAGTTCTACTTTTTTTATCTCTTTTTCAAAAGATATTTTATCTACAGTTTCCTTTTCAACTCCTTCTTTATTTTTAACTTCTTCCTTATTTTCAACATTGGATTTATCCTTTGGTGTAGGTGAGCAGGAAGTTAGAAAAAGAGAAAATGAAAATAAACAAATAAACAATTTTTTAAATTTCATAAAGCACCTCCTTTATTTATTTAAAACATTTTTTAACTAAAATATTTTATCACTTATAGCTTATCACAATAAAATAATGAAGTCAATACTTTATTTAAAAAAGGATATAGATATAATAAAAAATTAAATAAGAACCCCACCCTTCCACGATGCTTCGCATCGGGTGGGTGCCCGGGAACCATGTTGTTTCGCAATAAAAACCCCACCATTCCGTGATGCTTCGCATCGGGTGGGTGCCCGGGAACCATGTTGCTTCGCAATAAAAACCCCACCATTCCGTGATGCTTTGCATCGGGTGTGTACCCGGGAACCATGTTGCTTCGCAATAAAAACCCCACCCTTCCACGATGCTTTGCATCGGGTGGGTACCCGGGAACCTTGTTGTTTCACAATAAAAAATGGCAATTAAAAAATCGCCATTAATATTTTAACTATTTACTTGTCAATTCTATAAATTCATCAATTTCTTCTTTTATGCTTTCAAGAGATTTTAACCAGAAATCTTTTTTAGTTAAATCAATATTCATAACTTTTGCAACATCTTCACAAGTATTGATTGTAGTTGCTTCTAAAAGTTCTTGATATTTTTCTACAAAGCCATTTGGATTTTCTCTGTAAATTGCATAAAGACCTCTTGAGAAAAGACCGCCGAAAGCATAAGGATAGTTATAGTATGAGAAACCGGCAGAATAGTAATGAGGCTTACATGTCCACATGAATGGATGGTAAGTTTCAGCATCAAGTCCATCTCCATAAGTATCTTTTTGAGCATTTCTCATAATTTCTTCTAATTCTTCACTCATCATAAAGTGATCAAGTTTTCTCTCAAAAACTTCTTTTTCAAATAAAAATCTTGAATAGATATCAACAGTTATTTGAGCACAGTCAGAAATTTGTGATTCCATCAAAGTAATTTTATCTTTATCTGATGCTTCATTTAATGCTGCGGACATAATTAAATTTTCATTGAAAATTGATGCTGTTTCAGCAACCGGCATTGGATAATCCCAATTTAAAGGTAGATGATTTTCAACATGAAGTCCATGATATGCATGACCTAACTCATGAGCAAGAGTTAAGACTGATGAAAGACTTCCATCAAAATTCATCATAATTCTGGATTGTTTTATATATGGAAGATTGCTACAGAAAGCTCCACCAACTTTTCCTTTTTTAGGGAAATAGTCAATATAGTTGTTGTCGAAAGCCTCTTTAACCATTTTTACCATATCGTCTGAAAAAGTTGCAAAATGCTTCAATAAAAATTCTTGAGCTTCTTCAACTGTGAAAGTTCTGTCACTTTCTCCAATACTTGCAAAAAGGTCATAGAATTTCAATCCGCCGTCATATCCTAAAAGTTTAGCTTTGTGTTTGAAAAACTTTCTGAAATGAGGTAGATAGTCTTCGATACTTGACCAAAGAGCAGTCAAAGTTTCTCTCTTTAATCTTGCATTTTCCAAAGATTCATCAAGAGCAGTTTCAAAACCTCTCATCTTTGAAGTTGTGTTAACTTCTTGTTTAATATTATTTAATGAAAAAGCTATTGAATCTTTTATGCTATCATAAAGCTCCAATTCCTTATAAAAAGCTTCTTTTCTTACATTCGCATCGGAGGAATAAGCTAGGTTCCTTATTTCACTTAAAGTTTTTTCTTCTCCATTAAATTCTATGGATGCCTTTGATGTTAAGAAGTTAAACATAAATTCCCAAGCATTTGAGCTTGAAAGTTTCATTTTTGCAATAACTTCTTCTATATCTTCAGGTAGTACATGTTTTAAAGCTTCTTTTTTATTTTTAAAGAAGAATTCATATTGTTTTAAATATTCATCTTTTGTAATATCAACAGTGATTGAACCTAAAAATTTGTCAATTTTTGTAAAAGTCTTTGCATAATTTGAAAGTTTTGCATTCAAATTATTGCTATAATAAGTTGTTTTTTCATCAGTTGTATTTATTGCCTGATTAAGTTCAATAAATGTAAAAATTCTGTAAATTGTAGTATTAACTTCTTCTAAAATCCCAATAACGGACTTAATACATTCAACATTGTCTTCTAAATTCAGTTTTTCAAAATCATTTAGTAAACTGTCTATTTTTTTGAAATCATTTTGAAATTCATCGCTGTCATAAGAAGGATAGATTTCAACTAATGAATATTGTTGTTCCATTTTTCTCTCCTTAATCATATTATTTTTTAATTAAAACATTCCACTCGTTTTCTTTAAAACCGATAAGAAAAATTTTATTTTCTTCGTCAATGAAGATAGGTCTTTTTATAAGGGAACCATCTTCTACTAATAATTTAAGAGCTTCATCAGCAGAAAGATTATCAAAATTTTCTTTTAAATTCAAATCTCTATAGCTCTTGCCACTTGTATTAAAAAGTCTCTTTAATCCCATACTGCCTTGAACAGATTTGATTTGAGCTTTAGTTGGAGTTTTATCTTTAAGGCTGATTTCCTTAAATTCAATTCCATTTTCTTTTAGAAATTTTTTTGCTCTTTTACAAGTTGTACAATTGGGATATTCAAAAAAAAGTTTCATTATAACACCTCCAATGCTGATTGATTATTATATTAATCAAAAATTTTATTAATTCATACTATATTTTTCTTTAATAGATAAATTTAATATGTATTTAAGTAAAATAAAATTTACATTTTATCAACAACATATCCATTTTATTACAGTAACCTTAAATAAAGTTAAAAAGAAATAATAATAAAATATATTTTTTGCTAAAAATAATTTTTTAAAGAAAAATATATCAGAGTTAAACCTTTTTTTAGATAAATTTAATGTCAATTTAATTATATCAAACAATAAGAACAAAATCAACAAACGTTTAAACGTAATAAAGATAAATACAAAATTTTAAAATTTTCAAAAAATATATTAAAAGGTATTGTGTAATGTATAGTAGTATGATAGAATATATATAAGGTAGTACGAAGCAACTTGATAAAGGAGGTAAAAATGGATACGCAAATTAAAAAAGGTCTGTTAGATCTCTGTGTCTTAAGTTTTTTAATGGACAAGGATATGTACGGATATGAAATTGTTCAAAGTATTTCAAAATCCATTGAAGTAAGTGAAGGCACTATATATCCGATTCTCAGACGACTCAGTAAAGAAGGTTTTTTTGAAACTTATATCGTTGAGTCAAACGAGGGGCCTGCAAGAAAATATTATAGAATTACCGCTTCCGGAATGAGATATTATAATAATCAGTTGGAAGCGTGGGAAAAGTTAAAAAATGGAATGGATAAGATTTTAAAGAGAGGTGAAAATGATGAATAAGGTTGAATACTTGGATGTCTTAAATGATTATCTTTTAAAATATTATTCAGAAGAAGAAAGTTTGGATATTTTAAGAGATTACGAAGAATATTTCTTAAATGGTAAATTAGACGGAAAAACTGAACAAGAAATTATTTTGGAGCTCGGTTCTCCAAAAATAATCGTTCAAGAGCTTAGAGCTGAAGAAAAAAATGTTTCAAAAAAGCAGGGAGTTTTTTTGAACTTAAGTAAAAAATTTGACCGCTGGTTTGAAAAAGGCTTATCAGATGGATATTCAAATAGAGAAATTGAAATTATGGAGAACAAATGTGATAAAGTTATTGAAAAATATGGCATTTTTTCATTTATGTTCCTTGCTATATTTTCAGTTATAGAAGCATTTTTGGGCTTTAGATTTCTAGCAGGAATTACAGAAATGCTGGGAGTATACATTATTTCAATATCCTTTTTAGTAAGAACAAATAGAGGATTACAGACAAGGGCGGGGAAATTTTTGACACTCGTGAATATTTTATTCATAATGTTCTATTTTGCATTTGCATTTCGAGGTGCGAGAGACATTTTAGAAGTAGGATTTAACTTAACTTTCCTTATGGCTATTGTTAATCTGATGCTAATATTTATCTTTTCAAAGGGAATGTTTTTCCTTATAATAATTTCTCTATTCTTTGCAATAATGCTTATAATTTTGGGAGGAATTTGGTTTTTGTTTGTAGGTATGACTGTTTTTGGAGTTGGACTTGCAATCTTCTTAACACCGATTACTCTAACTGCATTGTCATCATTATCACTTAGTTTTTTGTGGGTAGTTTTTCCGATAATGCTTGCTATAGGACTTTTCATAGCTATGAGTATTTTAATTAAATATTATTCAATATTCATATACAGATTAGTGTTGAAATATAATGATTGGATAAAAATAAAATTTATGTACTCAAGAGTTTATGGGCGAAAAACGAAGGAGGACGAATATGAGAGGTAAATATTTTAAACTTAAAGTATTGGCAATAACTTCTTTTTCTTTAATAGCTATAGGTTTTACAGGCTCCTATAAGATGTTTTGTGAAGTTCAAAGAAGAGTCGATGAAGAAATTGAGAAAAAATCGACTTACAGTACCAAAGAAATTTTGAAGACAGAAAAAGAAATAAAATATTTGGACTTAAGCGAATATGAGGGTTACAATGTAGAAATTAAAAAAAGTCAAGATAATTTTAGCCGTATAACTGTAACTTACAAAGACAAATACTTTGAAAACGAAGTAAATTTTGACGAAAAAAGCGGAAATAAAGTAGGAGTAATAACAAGAAGAATAAACTTGAAAAATAGTTCAAAATTTGACCTCATAACCAGAATTATTGATGATTCTGTGATATATAGTAAATTTTCGTCTTCGTTTGTAAGTTCTTCTAAAAAAGATGATAAAACTAAAATAGTCATAGAAGTTAAAAAACCTATTGAAATTATGGGAACAGTAATGGGGAATAAAGATAATGATTTATTGAAAAAAGAATTGACTTACAGTGCTTATGACAAAAAATTATTTTCAGGAAAAAACATTAAGGAGGTACTTAATCAATTTGATGAATTCACTATCAAAGATGTAAATGACGAAAAAATAGAGATTCCAAATACTAATCTAAAAATATTGAATTACACTACCGGAAAAATTCAAAAATTATTGATAGCGGGAAGAGGTATGGCTTATAGTGAAAATGAAAGTAAAGACAATTTGGCTACTGTCAATGTAGACACAAAAAATGTCAAAGATTTTGTCGAAGTCAATTTAAATTCATTGACAACAGATTTAAATATCACCGGTGCAAAGAAAGTCGTACTTGAAGGAATGCCAAGTTCAGGAGAAATTGTAGTTAAATACAAAGTTAATGGTGAAGAAAAAAGTTTTGTAATAAACGAGTCTAACAAAAACAAAAAAACCGCAAGAAAAATTATAAATATCGATAGTGAAAAAATATTCAGAACAGCAATGGATAATTCATTAATTCAAGGTGATTTGGAAAAAGTAGTAGACTTAAAAGAAATTAAATAAAATGTGCTAAAAAAGATGCAGATTAAATGAAAGTTTGTCTGCATTTTTTGTTAAAAAAACAGGTTTGATTTTATGAGTAAATTATATAAAAAAATAAGAATACGTTTTTAGTAAAAATATTTTTCAAAACAAATCTTGCTAAAGTTCTAAAAATCACAACTTTACTATGAATTTACTATGATTTATTTAATAATTAAAATAAAAATTTTATAATTATACAATTTTTTATAAAAAACTATTGCAAAAAATTTTTTTATATAGTATAATATGGTAAAGTTAGTTAGAAAAAATAAGGAAGGAAGTGAAAAAACACTTCTTAATTTTGTCTTTTTTATCTAACACAATAAAGCGAGCAATTAGTAATGTAATTAATCGCTTGTTGCACGATGTATGGATCGTGTAAATACATAAAGGGGGATTTAGGTATGAAAAAATTATCAAAAATCGTTGCGTTATGTTTAGCAACAACGTTTTTATTCTCCGCTTGTAGTAAAGGCGGATCAAACGAATCAAAGAAGGATGACAAAAAAGTTGGAATCCAAGATAATTTGGTTGTTGAAAATGAAGGAAAAGCAGTTGAAAATGCGACACTTAAAGTTGCATATATAAATGATTCACCATTTACTGGTATTTTCCATCAAGCTTTTGCAAGTGGTAATCCTGATATGGAAATTTTGGCTTATTCTACAAACGGTACATTTAAAATTGATGAAAACTACAGATTAGTAAACGGTGGTGGAGCCGATATAGAATTTAAACCGGAAGAAAAGAAGGCAATCATAACTATTCATGAAAAATATACATGGAATGACGGAACTCCGGTAACTTCCGCAGACTTTTTAGAATATTATAAAATCGTAGCACATAAGGATTATACAGGTGTTCGTTTCGACGACGATATGAGAAATGTAGTTGGTATAGAAGAATATAATAAAGGTGAAAGTAAAGAAATTTCAGGTTTTAAAACTTTAAGTGATAAGAAATTTGAAATTAACTTTAAGAAATTCAATCCTGGTATTCTTTGGGGTGGTGGAATTCCTTTCGAACCGGTTCCAAGTCATAAATTAAAAGACATTCCTGTTAAAGAACAAGAAGCACATGACATCACTAGAAAGAACCCATTGTCTCCTGGACCTTACTATATTAAAGAAATAGTTCCCGGACAACAAGTTGTTTTTGAAGCTAACCCACATTACTATAAGGGTCAACCAAAGGTTAAAAAAGTTGTATGGAAAATTGTTCCATCATCACAAATTGTTGCTGCTTTACAAGCAGGTGAATATGATTTAACTGTTGGATTAAATTCAGACCTTTATAGCAAAGTTAAAGACTTAAAGAATGTTAAATTAGGTATTCAAGATGAATTATCTTATACTTATATAGGGTTTAAACTTGGTAAATGGGATAATACAAAGAAAGAAGTTGTAACAGATCCTAATGCAAAAATGGCGGATGTTAAATTACGTCAAGCTATGGCTTATGCAATTGATAATAACCAAGTTGGTGAAAAATTCTATCAAGGTTTAAGAAGAAATGCGACACAACTTATGATTCCTGCATTTAAAGAATATTATGACGAATCATTAAAAGGTTATACTTATGATTTAGAAAAAGCTAAGAAACTTCTTGATGAAGCAGGATATAAAGATACTAATAATGATGGAATCAGAGAAGATAAAAACGGTAAACCATTTAAGATTAAATTTGCTTCAATGTCAGGTGGAGCTATTGCTGAACCTATAGCTAACTACTATATTCAACAATGGAAATCAATCGGATTAGACGTTGAACTTACTACTGGAAGACTTATAGAATTTAACTCATTCTATGAAAAAGTTCAAGCTGATGATCCTGAAATAGATATTTACCAAGCAGCTTGGGGAACAGGATCAAATCCTAATCCTACAGGTCTTTATGGAAGAAAAGCTCAATTTAACTTCTCAAGATTTTCAAGTGAAGAATTAGATAAGATTTTTGATAAAATTAATTCTGTCGAAGCTGTTGATAAAGATTACAGAGCAAAGGCATATAAAGAATTCGCAAACTATATGTTTGAAAATGTACCTGTTGTACCTACATTATTCAGAAAAGGTATAGTAGCTGTAAATAACAGAGTTAAAAAATGGGATATAACTCCTGGTTCAAATTTCGGATTATTTGATGTTGAATTAACAGCTGACTCACCTGTTAAATAGGAAATAGTAAAGATTGATATTGAAGAAACCACGCGAGTGGTTTCTTTTTTGCTTTCTATATAACAAATTGTGATTCAAATTACAAAGCACATAAATTATTAAAAAAATGTAATTTTTTTCAAAAATAAAAAAATTTATAAATTTTAGTTTTAAAATGTTTTAAAAATATTTTCAACATTGAAAACAAGCCATTATATCTTCAAAAAATTTTTTACTTAAGTTTAAAACTTAAATACTTAATTTAAGCAATAAAACTTTATTTTATTTAAAAAGAATGACTATTTTTTAATTTATTTAAAAAAACCTTTTATTTTAAGATTTCTTGTGCTATAATCCTTATTGTAAAGATAAGATATGTTTTATGGAGATTGAGTTTTACTCAAGAGAATTTGCATTTACACTTGTAATGTAGTGTTGTGCTCATTAGAAAACGATTTATCTTGAAAATAATTATTTTTTCTCAAGGAGGACTTAAGATGAAAAAAGCGTCAAAATTAACTGCTTTGGCTTTAGCGGGTTTGATGATACTTTCAGGCTGTGGAGCTAAGAGTGGAAAAGATGGAAAAGACGGCAAAGATGGTAAGAAGGAAGAAACAGGATTTAAACCTAATCCGGTAGTTGAAAATGAAGGAAATGCTATTGAAAATGGTACTCTAAAAATAGGTATAATTGGGGAATCACCTTTTAAAGGAGTATTTCATGAAGCTTTTGCTCAAGATAACTTTGATATGACTATTATGAATTGGGTTGGAATGGGAGGATTTTTCGATTCAGACCCTGACTATAAAAACGGAAATACCGGACAAGGTAAAATTGAATTCAAACCTAAAGAAAAGAAAGCAATTATAACAATTCATGAAAAAGCAACTTGGAGTGACGGTGTTCCTGTTACTGCAAAAGACTTTTTGAGATATTATTTAATAATTGGACATAAAGATTATGAAGGTGTACGTTTTGGTACTGACTATCTTAATGTTGTAGGTATGAAAGAATATCATGACGGAAAAGCTAAAGATGTTTCCGGTGTTAAAATTATAGATGACAAACATTTAGAAATTACTTTTAAAGAATTTGACCACTCAATTTACTGGGGCAAGGGAATTCCTTATAATCCGGTACCAGATCACGTTTACAAAGATATTCCTATTAAAGAACAAGAATCTCATGAAGCTACAAGAAAGCATCCATTATCATGCGGATCTCATGTAATTAAGGAAATAGTACCTGGACAACAAGTTGTTGCAGAAGCAAATCCATATTACGCTTTTGGTAAACCTAAAACTCCGAGAATGGAAATTAAAATAGTTCCATCATCACAAGTAGTTGCTGCATCAAAATCAGGAGAATATGATATTATAGATTCTTTCAGTTCTGATTTGTACGAAAAATTTGCTGCTTTAAAGAATGGTAAAATTGCTAGTAATTACTATGGCGGTTATAATTATTTAGGATTTAAATTAGGAAAATATGATAAAGACAAAGGTGAAGTTGTAACAAATCCTGATGCAAAAATGGCTGATAAGAATTTGAGAAAAGCAATGGCTATGGCTGTTGATAGAGATACAATAAACAAAAAATTACAAAAAGGTTTAAGTATTCCTCTATATCAAATAATTCCTCCAATGTTCTCAACAATTTATGACAAAGACTATCAAGGAATTAAATACAATTTAGAAGAAGCTAAAAAACTTCTTGATGAAGCAGGATATAAAGATACTAATGGTGACGGAATAAGAGAAGATAAAAATGGTAAGCCATTAAAAATTAAGTTTGCTGCAATGCAAGGTGGAGCAACTCAAGAACCTACAGTATCATTCTTAATACAACAATGGAAAGCAATAGGCTTAGATGTTGAACTTACTACTGGTAGACTTATAGAATTCAACTCTTTCTATGAAAAACTTGGTGCAGATGATCCTGAAATAGATGTTTATATGGGTGGATGGAGCACAGGTTCAAATCCGGATCCAAGCGGTTTCTATGGAAAACATGAATCATTTAACTTCCAAAGATTTACTTCTCCGGAATTGGATAAGCTTTTAGCTAATATCGTAAGTCTTGACAATACTGATCCGGAAGTTAGAAAGAAACATTATGCTGAATTAAGTAAATACTTAATTAATGATGAAGCTATTGTTGTTCCGGTATTCTCAAGTACTACAAAAGCATTTGTAAATAACAGAGTTAAAAAATATGATATTTCATCACCTCAAGAAGGAAAAGCACCTTTCAGAAATTCTGATATAGAATTGACTAAAGATGCACCTGAAGTTGATAAATAGATATAATTTATAATACAAAAGTGTGGAACGGTGTTCCACACTTTTTTTTGTGAAAATTTCTGAAAAACTTTGAAAAACAAAGAAAATTCCCTTTTTTATAATTGTTTGATATGTTATAATTAATATAGTTTTACAAAGTAAAACCATCATAGTCATCTTTAAAAATAGTAATCAAAAAGAGGATTATGATATAATAGTTGGAGTTACTCCGCAAAGATACTTTTATTTCACCATAATTACTTTAAAATAATCAGAAAAAAATTATGATGAAATAAAAAAAGAATTATGATGTAATAAAAAACTAAAAATTTTATACGGTATGGAAAGATATATTTATTACATCACAATTCTTTTAGGAAAAATTATCAAAAAGAATTATGTCATATTAACTTTATCATAATCATCTTTAGAAAAAATAATTAAAAGAGTTTATGATATTCTATTTTTGATTTTTTAAAGTAAATTCTATTAAAATTAGATTTACCTTTTAAGATGGCAAATCTAATTTTAATAAATTGTATTACTTTTGGCTTAATATCTTTATATTTTAGTAAAGATAAGATTTACACTATAAATTTAAAAAATTATCAAAAAATATTATAGTGTAATAGGCGTAAAGCCTTTATCATCCTTTCCGTTTTTTGGGGAATTAAGTGGAAAGTATGATTGAATTAGGTTATACTTAGTATTACTAAAAACCTAATTTTAATAAATATTTATTTCTCATGGTTAGGATATATATATTTTGCCATAGGAACCTTAAATAAAATTTAAAAATTTTTTAATTTGAAAAAAATTTGTATTTTTATATTTTTGCGATTTTTAAAGGCAAAATACATATAAAGTGGAGTTCTTTTGTAGAAGTCTATTATGAAATTAAGTAAAAAATATATAGATGAGGTGAGTGTATGATAGGTATTATAAGCGCTCTTAATGAAGAGTTGATGGAAATTATAGATAAAATCGAGACTGAAAAAGTAACAAGAGGTTGTTTTACTTTTTATCTTACAAATATTTCTAACAAAGAAGTTGTACTTGGTATTTGTGGAATCGGGAAAGTAAACTCCGCAATTTATACGCAAAGTATGATAGATTATTTTTCTCCGGAAATTATTATAAATATAGGGGTTGCCGGTTCTACTGATGACGACGTGAAAATTGGAGATTTGGTTATAGGAACGGAGTATTTTTATCACGATTTCGATTGTACTGAAGCGGGTTATGTAATGGGACAAATTCCAGAACTTAAAGATGTAAAATTTGTTGCTGATAAAAAATTAGTTGATATTTCTTATGAAAAGGCGAAAAAAGTTTTACCTGAAAATAGAATTTTTAGAGGAATTATAGCAACAGGAGATATTTTTGTAGCCAAAAAGGAAATTAAAAACAGGATAAAGCAAAATTTTAATTCCCTTTGTTGTGAAATGGAAAGCTGTTCTATCATACATACTTGCCATTTGAATGGTGTTAAGTATTTGGCTTTGCGCTCAATATCCGACAACGCAAACGAGAAGGCGGATTGTGATTTTGAAACCTTTGTTTTGGAATCTGCCAAGATTGTTAAGAATATTATTTTAGATATTATAGAGGAAATATAGATGATTGAAATTAAGAATTTAAAGAAAAATTACGGGAAGTTTGTTGCGATTGAAGATTTTAATTTAGAGATTAAAGAGGGAAAAACCTATGGAATTTTAGGTAGAATTAATTCCGGCGGAACAACTATTTTTAATGTTCTATGTAATTATACTTTCAAAGATGATGGAACTGTTTTAATTGACGGGAAAGAGCCGGAAGATGCAAGAGATTTGATTTATATGTGTCCTAAAATGGAATTTTATGACGGATATACTCTAAGACAGGTTTTAAAGAATATATCCAATTTTAATTCGGATTTTGATTTATCTTATGCGTTGGAGCTTTGTGATTCTTTTAAGCTTGACCTTGATAAAAAGTTCAAGGCGGAAGAGAATGTTCAAAATTGTACAATTTTCAGAACTGTTGTCACAATCTGTATGAATAAAAAATATCTTCTTTTTAATAAACCAGAGATTGGACTTTCAAGTTTGGACATCAGAAAATTAAGTGATATTTTAATTGGGAATTTTAAAAGAAATGGCTATACTCCAATAATCCATAGTAAAAATGTAAATTATTTTTTTGATTATCTTGACTATATAATCATTATTAAGGATAAAAAAGTTGCGCTTTTTGAAAGTAGAGAAAAACTCGAAAAAATGGTTTATTCCATTTCCGGATCTGTTGATTTGATAAGTACAGCTGTAAAAGACAGGGATGTTTTGGCAATTAGGACTCTTAAAAATTTTTCTAAATTGAAAATAGCCTATGTTTTAGCAAAAGATGAAGACGAAATTAGAGCGCATGGAAGCAGAACTGTTTCTTTAAAGGAAATTTATGAGGCAATTACTGCATCTGAAGGAGGTCATTAAATTGAGAAATGGATTGAAATTTTCTTTAAAAGTATTATTTGAAACTTTTTTAATCGGAATTTTGTTTTCCGTTTTGAGTGAGCTTGTGTTTTTAGCATTTGCAAAGTTTTTGAATATTGATATTTACTTAAATACAGAAGTTATTATGTCCATTTTAACCGCGAGTTTTTTAACTTTCATTTTTTCTCGAAAAAATATATTTAATCAACTTTTTATAAGTGGATTTAGCAGAAAAAAAATTGCAAGGATTAAGACTTTTAGCTGTATAATATATGGGCTGGTTTATTTTTTGCTCTATATCATATATGAAATTTTTTATTCTGAATTAATTTCAAATATTATGGAATTAAACACAATTTTAAGTTTAATAGTGATTTATTTTGCGATAATGCTTGTTTCAGAATTTGCTACTTTCCTAGCTCTACTTTATAAAAATATTTCTGTAAAAAAGGGAAAGGGCATAAATAAAACTTTTTATAGATATATCTATTCTTTTGCTATTATATTATTAACTTATGTATACAGACTGATTTATCCTGATATTTACGAGTATTATACAGATATTATATTGATTTTTATTGTTTTATTACTTTGTTCATTACAAATTTTGTTCGCACATATTAATAAAAAGTGGATATTAAATATTGATATAAGAGCTTAGGAGGTTTTTATGGACGGATATATATTGGCATTAGATCAAGGAACTACGAGCTCAAGAGCTATTTTATTTGACCATAAGGGAAATATAAAAGGTATATCTCAAAAAGAATTCAGACAAATTTTTCCAAAAGCCGGATGGGTTGAACACGATGCAATGGATATTTGGGCAACTCAATCCGGAGTTTGTAGAGAAGTTTTGGAAAGAAATTTTGTAAGACCAACCGAAGTAAAAGCTATTGGAATTACAAACCAGAGAGAAACTACGATTATCTGGGAAAAATCTACAGGTAAACCGGTATATAACGCAATTGTTTGGCAATGTAGGAGAACTGCGGAAATTTGTGAAAAATTGAGAGAAGATGGCTATGAAAATTTAATTTTTGAAAAAACAGGGCTGAAACTTGATGCTTATTTTTCCGCCACAAAAATAAAATGGATACTGGATAATGTTGAAGGAGCTAGAGAAAGAGCTGAAAGAGGAGAGCTATTATTCGGAACTGTAGATACGTGGATAGTTTGGAACTTGACAAGGGGAAAAGTGCATATAACGGACTATTCAAACGCCTCGAGGACAATGTTATTCAATATAAATACTCTACAATGGGATGAGGATATTTTAAAAATTTTGAATATTCCAAAATCTATATTACCCGAAGTTAGAGACTCAAGCGAAATTTACGGATATACTGATGAATACACATTCGGTGGAGCAAAAATTCCTATTTCGTCCGTAATTGGCGACCAGCAATCTGCTCTTTTCGGACAAAATTGTTTTGAAAAAGCTGAAGCTAAAATAACCTATGGAACAGGAGCTTTCCTTTTGATGAATATAGGAAAAGAAGTTTTGAAGTCCAAAAACGGATTATTGACTACGATAGCTTGGGGATTAAACGGAGAAGTTACTTATGCATTAGAAGGAAGTATATTTATTGCCGGTGCCGGAATACAATGGCTTAGGGATGAATTAAGACTACTCTATGATGCGAGTTTGTCCGAACAATATGCAAACTTAGTAGATGATACTGACGGTGTTTATATTGTTCCCGCTTTTACGGGACTTGGAGCCCCATATTGGGATATGAATGCTAAAGGAGCTATATTCGGACTTACAAGAGGAACTAAAAGGGAGCATATCATTCGCGCAATGCTCGAATCAATAGCATATCAATGTGTAGATGTATTTAATTGTATCGAAGAAGATACAAATATACAAATTCAAAATTTAAAAGTTGACGGCGGTGCAAGTGCGAACGGCTTTTTATTACAATTTCAATCTGATATGTTAAATACAGAAGTTACAAGACCTGAAGTTTTAGAGACAACAGCAATGGGCTGTGCATTTCTTGCAGGACTTGCAGTCGGATTTTGGAAGAACACTGATGAAATAAAAAATATTTGGAGAAAAGATAAAACATTTTATCCTAATTTAAGTGAAGAAAATAGAAATAGAAAAATTAAGGGTTGGGAAAAAGCAGTTAGAAGAACTTTTAATTGGGATAAAGATGAAGAATAATACATTAATATAAAAATATTAATAGAGAAATTTATAATGAGAATCTAATTTTATAAATTTTCATATAGTAAAAATCTTAATTTTAAATAAATTAGGATTTTTTTATTGCAAAAAAAGCAAAAAAGGTATTGACTGATAGTGCGAAGGCTGATATAATATTAAGGCACTTAAAGAGCGGCATAATAATAAGTTATC